>Ga0308164_10002049_pt1 | contig 21177 bp, 21 predicted proteins | sample PhyTR2_FD_201031 | JGI IMG/M metagenome (GOLD analysis project Ga0308164, IMG submission 201031) | Phyllosphere microbial communities from UC Gill Tract Community Farm, Albany, California, United States - DLSLT.R2 | ecosystem: Host-associated > Plants > Phyllosphere > Unclassified | place: USA... | reverse complement strand
CTCGGCGACATCCGACGCCGGGGGGACCGCGCGATCGTCATCGATGCCGGTCACGATCTCTCGCGCTCGTTTCGCCGCGACGACGACCTGGTGCTGTCGTCTGGTGACGACGCTTCCCTGGGCTGGGATTTGCGCAACGAAGTCCGTCGCCCTTCAGAATGGGCGCGGTTCGTCGCGGCAAGCGTGCCGGCGATAGGTAGCGGAGAGTCGGGCGAGTGGGTTCGCAAAGCCCAAGCCTTCCTAACCGCGATCTGTGAACAGGTCGGCACGGAGACCACCAACCAAGAACTGCTGACGATCGCGACGGCTTGGTCGGCCACTGCCCTCGCCCCGATCCTGGAAGGCACGCCTGCCGCCTCGCTGCTGGCGGAAGGTGGGGACCGTTACCTGGTCAGCGTCCGCAACAATCTCGGCGAGCGCCTGGCGAGCTGGAAATACGGGAAGTCCGGAGATTTCTCGCTGCGCAGCTACATGACCGGCGACGATCGGCGCTGGCTGTGGCTTCCCTATCGCGACATGGAAAAGGGCACACAGGGGCCGGCCATCGCTGCCTGGGTCGATATGCTCGTTCTGGCCGGGCTGGAACGCGCCGAACGGCCGGGCACACACCGGACGTGGATCATCATCGACGAGCTGGACTCGATCGGTACCATCGTCGGGTTGAAGGAGGCCGTCACGCGACTGCGCAAGAGCAACGTCGCGGTGGTCGCCGCGATCCAAGATTTGAGTCAACTCGTCGAGCGGTACGGGCGTGAAACCGCACAGACGCTGTTCGGCTGCTTCTCGAACCGGCTATTCCTGCGCTGTACTGCCAGCGATCTCGCCGAGAAGGTCGCCAAGGAGCTGGGTGAGGCGGAGTTCGAGGAAACCCGTACCCAGACCGCTCGCAGTCTTAACCGTCAGTCGCAGAGCCGCACGTCCAAGGGCGAGAACACCTCGCTTTCCAGCCAATATACGCGTTCGCCCGTCCAGCTTGCGACCGAGATCCGCAACTTGCCCACCCGCACCGGGTTCGTGACGTTTGCCGGGATCAACCGGGTAATGCCCGTTAATCTTTCGGTTGGCCGATAGCATCTCCGGGATCATGTATACGCCTATACACTACCGTAATCGATACAGATGGAGAGCGAAAAGTGAGCTTTGGGGTATCGCCTCACCTTTGGCCATGCGCCTCGTAGGGCAAGGGTGAGCTGCCGGCCGAACTTGGCTTATTGAAAAGCCATTTGGACGGCTGGTCTTGGTGATGGTGGATATGGCTCGGTGTGCCGATTGTCTTTGGTATCGACGGCGTAGCCGGCGACCAACAAATGCTTATCGGCCATAGGCCGATTCCGTTTTTCCTCTCTGTGGTCTGCCATGTTGCGGCGACTGTAGTGTTGAGGCATCGGTGAGCTCCGACTTATCCACAGGCATGGCTACCCCAAAGCTCACCGTTCGCGTTCAGATTCTAATATTCTTCTTAGATTCAAGATTCAGGGCTCAGAAAACCCCGGATTTCTGCGGAAAACAGCCTCGAAAAGTGAGTGTTGGGGCGGAGTCGCGTGAGTTTTCGGGTAGGCTAAGGTGAGCTTTGGGGCCGATTAAAGTGAGTGTTGGGGCAGAGTCGGGTGAGCTTTCGGGTAGGGGGTTGATCTTGACCCGATCAACGGTGAGTTTTGGGGTATCCGTCTCCCTGTCCGTCGGCGAGCTAGAGAAGTTGCCAAGCTCACAATTCACGCTAAAGTGAGCCGCTAACCCGCTCCTCCTCACCGGACTTGCCATATGTCGTCCCAGCCAGCCGCTGTCGATCTGACCTTCCGCACATTGACGCAGAAGGGTCGTGGCAACCCGTTTGATCCCGCCAATTACGGCGAAATCGTCAAGCCCGGCGAGTTGGTCGATATCGTCGAGCTAAGTCCTCTCACCCTCGCCGATCGCCGCATCTACAATCTGCTGATCGCCAACGCCTGGGAACGCATCGGCGAACCCGTCATCCACCGCATCACAAAAACGGCCTTGAAAGGGACGCACCAGGGCAACGAGCGCGTGGAAAGCTCGCTGCTGCGCCTAATGGGCACTATCGCGATCGTAACGATCCGCAAGGCCGGAAAGAGCTACAAGCGCCGCGTCCAGCTGCTCGGCCCCAGCGACGAAAGCCTCGAAAAGGACGGCTTCCTCCACTACCGGATTCCCGAGGAGCTGATCGAAATACTGCGGAACAGTGAGGTCTATGCCCGCCTCAAGACGCAGGTGATGTACTGCTTCGAATCGAAATACGCTCTCTGCCTCTATGAAATGATCGAGCGCCGCATCGGCCTCGAATACAAACAGAAGGAAGAGTTCACGATCGAGGAGCTGCGCGGGTTGCTGAACGTGCCGGAGGGTAAGCTCGAACGCTTCGCCGATCTCAACAAATACTGCCTCAAGGTCGCGGTCGGGGAAATCAACAAGCTCTGTCCCTTTTATGTCGAGTTCACGCCGATCAAGAAGGGCCGCAAGGTCGAGCGCGTCGCGCTCCATTGGTTCCCGAAAACGTCCAGCGGCAAGCGCGACGCCCAGAACCTGATCGACCAGCACAGCATCGTGCGCCGCGCCAAGCTGCGCAGCGGCATCCCCGAGTTGCCGGTCCTAGTCGATTTTCAGCACGCCGACCAAAAGGTGAGCCAGTACCCCAAAACTCACTTTTGAGGTGCCTTCCTGTCGTAATATCAAAGCGTATAGCTGTATACGAATATACAGCTATACGCTTCGGGCGACACGACCTTTGCCCTTCTTCACGAACAGGTCGTCCAGCGCCTCGGCAAGCAGACTCTGCACCGTTGTCCCTTCCTCGGCAGCAAGGATACGGAGCTGAGTGCTGACCTCGGGCGCGAAGTGTCCACCAATCAGCTTTGTCCCCTGCCGTCCGCTCGACACGGGCTTGATAGAGGGCGCTGCGACTACCGGCCCAGACGTTGCCGGCGTATCGCCGCTGGCCTTAGCACGATCGAGAACAGCTTGAAGTGCGTTCGGTTTCGCCATCACGCCGTCTCCACTTTATCGTATAGGCGTATAGCCGTATACTCGTATAACTGCTTGATTTCAGCTGCGGCTGGACCATTCGGTTCGAACTCTTGCACAGCCTGCCCTACTGCCTGTGCACGGAAGAACGCCTTACGGTTGCCGATCGTCACCGGACAGACCGCCGCGCCAAGTTCCTCCACTGCCTTCATCGCGTCGCTAGTCTCCTGACCCTGAGGCGGCACAAACGTCAGCACGACAGCGAAGGCGCGATCGAGCTGCCGCACAACATCAAGGGTGTGCGTCATGCTCATGGTATCGAACACGGCGGTCTTAGTCGGCACGAGGATGAAGTCAGCGTGGCGCGCTGCTTCATAAGCCACATCACGAGCAACGGCTGCGCCGTCGATCACCACAAGGTCGGTGCCGGCGTCGGCGCAAGCCTTGAGCATCGCGCCCAGCCGCACCGGTTGAATCGAAGCGACCGCTGGCGTGTCTAGCTGGCGCACGTCCTTCCAGAAGGATGCAGTCGCCTGCGGGTCTAGGTCGATGATCGCGACTTCCTTGCCGGCCTGCTCGGCCGCTACGGCAAGGCATGTCGCGATCGTGGTTTTGCCGACGCCGCCTTTTTGCGACAGGATGGCGAGAACCTTCATTATACGCTCCAACAAGTATAGGCTTATACGTGTATACAACATGGTGAGCGATTGGGAAGGGGCCGAACAGCCATCTCCGAGATTTCCATTCAGTCGAACCCGCGATGTCGGCGTAAATTGCCCCTAAGCCTGTGAACCAACGTCCGCTTGATTGCCCAGCCCTCTAACGCTTTCAAAAAATCCTAGTGTCAGGTATTAAAGCTTTATCTATTGACAATGTCAGGTTTAAGCCGATATCTAGGATCAGCGGAGGGCTCAACGATGAGCGACGGACCACATCGGTGCTTAAGTATGCGCAAGCCGTGGAAGGACGCAGCCCATGCGGCCGACTCGTCCGCATTCTCTGAGAAAGAGGTCGAGGATCGTGTGACGCAAGCGATCCGCCATGATTGGGCAATGGAAGTGCCTGCGAGCTTCATGGCGGCACTAAGAGAGTGCTTCGGCGCGGGGGACCAAATGTCGATGATCCCACCAACGATCGAGGCGGCAGCGGCCCTGCGTCATTCCGTGCCGGGCTCGGCGTTTGTCGCAACGCTCGTTGATTGTGCGGAGGATGCTGCGGCTCGTGGCCTTGTAGGTGATGCGGCGCTCCAGAACATTGCCTGTGCGGCGCTTGAAGATCGCGCGGAGCGGTCACTGCGGCATATGCAAGAGATCTATCAACGCGAGACGAACGATGGCCGTGCACGCAGGGTCGTTGGCCGGATTTCGTCGCCATTAAACCAAGCAGTCTCCAAGCTCTCGATCGACGTGGTTCAATCGGCAACGCGAGTCAGAGCGATGCCTATCGCCCGTTCTAGTGGCATTGATGAGGGCCCACGCCTGTGACCAAGCCCATGAGCGAGCCGCATTGCCCGTCGCTTCGTCTGCAAATTGTCGAGAAGGACGGCGCTGCTCGCGACGGCTGGCAGAATTGCGAGATTGGCAGGCATATCCGGTTCTCAACCAGCGGCCTCGAGTCCTATTTCTTTGAGCAGTGGCGTCCGGTGATCTTCGACCTCTTGCTGGTTGCTGCCGCCGTTGAGTTTTGCGATCGGCGATTGTCCAGGCCGGCTCACGGATGGGCGCGGCGGTTTGAGGTGTGCATTCCGGTGCACGACCCGGAGCGCTGGTCAGCCGCAGGGGTATCACGTCCCCTGCATGAGGCCCTGTCCTTATTGACGGGAGACAGCTGGTCGATTGCATTCACGGCGCGCACCGGGGATCATCCCGAGGTTCGGCAGACCAGTTTGCCGCTTTCAAATCGCGCGCAGGCAGTCATTGCATTCAGTAATGGCCTGGACTCCCGTGCGGTCGCCGGGCTGGTGGCCGCCGAGATGGGGGACGGACTAGTCCGGATCAGACTCGGAAGGGAACCGAGAGACAAGCTTGCAAGCAAGAGGGAGCGAGCGCCCTTCACATCCATTCCCTACCGCGTAGGCGGCAGCGGTAGCATGCGCCTGCCCGAAACGAGCGCGCGCTCACGGGGATTCAAATTTGCCGTGATCAGCCTTGCATCCGCCCATCTCGCAAAGGTTCGCCGGATCATCGTGCCTGAGAGTGGTCAGGGTGCACTTGGACCGGTTCTCGTCCCGGTCGGCCACGCCTACGCAGACTATCGTAATTACCCGCAGTTCACGAATCTGATGGAAGTGTTCGGCGCCCAGCTGCTCGAAACCGCGATCGGCTACGAGTTCCCCAGGCTATGGTACACCAAGGGCGAGACCTTGACCGCCTATCAAGCGATCGCTCCCCAATCGACGGTATGGTCAAAGACTTGGTCATGTTGGCAACAAAGTCGGCAATCGTCGGTCAGCGGCAAGAAGAGGCAATGCGGTATCTGCGCAGCGTGCATGCTGCGCCGGATGAGTGTCCACGCGGCCGGGCTTGAAGAGGATCCTTCGCGCTACGTCTGGGAGCGGCTTAGCTCCGCTACTCTGAATGATGGTGTCGCCGATGGCTTTGAGCGGCGACGTATTGGCAAAGCAATGCGCGAATATGCGCTCGCCGGTACGCTTCACCTTCAGCACCTCGCCGAGTTGAACCAAGCCGGAGCTAAGAAGCGGGGGCTTGATCGCATAGCGCGGCAGGTGGGCCGGTTGACCGGTCTGACGGCCCAAGAAAGCGAGGCGAAGGCGACGCGATTGATCGGCCAGCACGAAAAAGAATGGACTGCTTTCACTGCAAGCCTGGGTTCTGACTCCTTCGTGATGAATTGGGCCAGAGGCGAGTAATGGCAAATATTATAGATCAGATGCCTGCGATCGAAGTGGGTGAGCGGCTCAAACTCGCCCGCGAACAAGCCAAAGTGACGCAGAATGACGCAGCACGCCACCTCGGCATGGCTCGCACCACGCTTGTTGCAATTGAGCAGGGACAGCGTCGTGTTCGGCTCAGTGAGATCCAGCAGTTTGCGAGCCTCTATAAGAGCAGCGTGAATGCGCTGTTGCGGCGGGAGGCAGTGCAAGTTGATATGGCGCCTCGGTTCCGCAAACTTGCCGCACGCGTTGATACCGCTGCCGAGGAGGCTGCCGAACTGCTCAACGCCTTGGTGCGAGCGGAGGTCGAGCTGGAGAATTTGCTGGGCGTCAAGCGGCCTCATCAATATCCGCCTGAGCGTCCGATCCTGCCTGGCGACGTGCGGGTTCAGGCGGAGCAGGATGCGGCAGAACTGCGGCAATGGCTGGGGCTCGGACTGGCACCGATCGCTGACATGACCACGCTTCTCGAATTGCAGCTTGGCGCGCGCGTTTTCGTCCGACGCCTGCCAAGCCGTATCTCGGGACTGTATGCTTTCGACGATGTCGCGGGTGCCTGTATTCTCATCAACGCGAACCACCCGCGCGAGCGACGTACTCTGACGGGTGCGCATGAGGCCGGCCACTTTATCTCGACCCGGCGGTCGCCCGATGTGCTGGATGACAATACGCCGGAGGGTGCGCGCGAAGAGCGTTACGCCAACGCATTCGCTCGTGCGCTGCTGATGCCGGCCCGAGCCGTCAACCAGAAGTTTCAGGAATTGACCGCAGGTGCGTCTCACTTGTCACGCAGGCATGTCATCGTCCTCGCACATATGTTCAATGTCTCACGCGAGACGATGGTTCGGCGGCTGGAAGAACTTGGCACTGCTCGCCCTGGCACCTGGGACTGGTTCGTCGTGAACAAGGGAATTACCGATGAGCAGGCACGCTCCGTGCTTGGCACAATGGTGGGAGACGATCGCGAGAAGGCAGATGCCGACCGACCAATGTCGCTGCGGATCAGCATGCTTGCGGAAGAAGCCTGGCGGCGGGGGCTGCTAAGCGAAGGTCAGCTTTCACGACTCCTCCACGTCGATCGTGTCACCGTCCGCGCCCTTCTTGATGATTTTGATATCGGGGAGGGCGAGTTGGATGCGGCACCAGAGCTTGCTCTCTGACGTCCGCGCGATGGCTATCGCGGATGCCAGTGTAATGATTAACCTGTGCGCCTGTGGCAGCGGCCGTGCGGTGCTAGAGGCACTGCCCGTGCGGTTGATGATGGTGCGCGAGGCGATCGCTGAGGTTTCCACAGATCGCCGGACAGGCCGCGCGGACGATCAGATTTTGGCGGGCTTCCTGTCCGACGGGCTTGTCGAAGAGGGACGACTGGAGGATGTTGGCGAAGAGATTTTCGCAGAGTTGGTGATCGGTGGGGCAGCCGAAACGCTGGATGACGGCGAGGCGGCATCGATTGCGCTCGCGCTTACGCGTGGATCGGCCGTGATAATTGACGAAAACAAGGCCAATAGCTTGTGCGCTCGCCGTTTCCCCAAGCTATCACGTTTGTCGAGCGGAGACCTGTTTTTGCACGATGCCGTGGCTCGCAAATTGGGAAAGGCCATTCACCAAGAAGTGATATTCAATGCGCTGCGCTTTGCCCGGATGCGAGTCCAGGATCATCACCTGAAGGCGATAGCGACGCTGCTCAGTGTAGAGCGTTTACAGCAATGCCCGTCCTTGCCCGCGGTTTTACGGCGGCGAGCGGAGCCCTTAGGAATCTAGTCACACCGAAGGGACATCTGCCGCCTGATTAGTATCGCTTGAAGCCGTTAGATCAGCACCCGCTCCACCTCATCAAGCGTCACGTCGTCGGGGCGACGATCGTAGAGCTGGGTGGTGCGGGTGGACGCATGGTTTGCCATTGTCGCCGCGCGTTCAAGCGTTCCCCCATTTTTCAGATAAGCGGTAATGCCGGTCGCGCGGAAGGAATGGTTGCCGATCGCCGTCGCGATCTCGACCGCGACGGCACGCCGGCGCACCATCTGGAACGCGCTGGCCTGGGGCAGAGGGGTATCGCTTAGTCGTTTGGTTCCTCGCCCGATCGTGCGGAACAACGGCCCCTTGGGCTGGCCGCGCAGCTCGCACCCGTCGATATAGGCGGTCAGATACTCCTCCAGATTATGGTGGCAGGGCATTTCGTGGCGCTTGCCGCCCTTCTCATGCAACCGCACCCACAGGCGGCGATTCTGCACGAACACGTCTTCCACCCGCATTCCCAGCGCCGCACCGATCCGCGCGAACGAATAGACCATCAATCCGATCAGCGCCCGGTCACGAAGCCCGACTGGCGTCGTCACGTCAATCGCGTCGAGCAGCCGGCGCGCCTCGTCGGGCGCGAGGACAGGAGTCTTGCCACGCCGAACGCTGTGCGCCGGCCCGCGCACCGACGCGGCCGGATTCACTGGCACGACCTGGCCCGTTACCAGCCAGTCGAACAGGTGGCGCACTCCGGCGAGCCGCTGCTTGACGGTCGGCGCACTCACCTCGCGCCCCAGCACCTCGATCCAGGCCGCCACGTGAAGCGGCTGCACGCCCGTGATCGACGCAACGCCGCGCGCCTCGCACCAGGACAGGAACTCGCCCGCTGCACGCGCATAAGCGCGGCGTGTGTGCGGATTGCGGATGGTAACGGCGAAAAACTCCAGGAAGCGGAGCTGCGCGCGATCGCTGGCCGACACGATCAGCGCTGGTAGCGTCGGAGACGTTAAGGGCAGAGGAGAAAGCTGACTCATCCCCATACCCGGTTGGCATCAAAAGTAAGACCGGCCGCTTTCAGCTCCTTTACCAAAGCAAGCTTCCAACCCTCATTGGCGTCCAATTCCGTGTAGATGACCCCGTAAAGGTCAGAGGGTATTTCAACATCACCTTTGCGTAGAAGACACACTTTGCCGCGGCCGAGCTTGGCGACGAAGTAGCCCAACTCGAAAACTACATTTTGCCGAGCCCGGGCCCCTTGCAATGGGGATGCCTGTGCGCCGCCAAGATCATCAGGCGTGAACAGTACCACGGCAAACGCCACCCCGCCTGCGCACTCGGTGAACTTTTCGATGACCGTCCGGCCTTGATTTGGCTGCTCATGCAGTATTACTGCCTCTAGTTCTATACGCTCTAAGAAGCGTGCTAGCTCGTGCTTCGCGGCATCATCATGCCCGTGGACAACAAATACTTTCTTAGCGGTTGATCGCGGTGCTCCTAGACTAAGCGACTTAGCCTGCGGAACAGGTTCGGTATCTTTGACCTCAGCTATATCTTCTTCAAGGGTTCTGATTGCACTGGACAAGAGGGAGCGGGCATTGACGACCTTACGCTCCACGCCTTCCTGATATTCGTGAAGTGGGGTTCGTTGTCCCATCACGAACGCTACAGGAGACCATACTAGGTTCCCCGCTGATGCGTATCGATTATAGTCTGAGGTATTCTCTCCAAAGGTTTTTTCCAGAGCACGCTTAACGCTTGTCCCAAGCGTGTTTAGCTCCGGTGGGTGCTCTACGCGCATCTGCCGGGGATCAAAGGCGTTGAGTTCATCAAGCCGCTTTTGCAGGCGGATTATGCCGGCTTCCATCTCCGCGATAGAAAGGTCCAATTTTGGCGCAGTGGCAGCGGGTTTCGACGATCGGGCCATATTCTCTCCTACATATGATAAAGAACATTATCATATGTAGAACATCGGGTGAATCATATTCTGATCAAGACACGATCCAGTTCTACTGCTGAGCCGCGCAAATCCACCGTTTACAGGCGTAAGGCGGAGGAGTGCAGATCCGACAAACCCGGCAAGCGCCAGGAACGCTTTGACAACACTTGACCATTATATCAAAGGCGCATTGATGGGGATTGTTCTAACGTTTTCAGAATTACCAGCTAGCTGCCCGCCGGTCCCACGCGACACAAGCGCGATTGGCCCGGTTTTTCGAGTGCTCGACAATGGCAACACTGCCACCGCATATGATTGGCTTTCTCACCAAGCGCGTGGGGAGGAATTGAAGCCGGGAATGGACCCGTGTCGCTTCGCCTCGCTATCGCTGTTCAAGGACCCGTCCGTGGTGAAGAAATACAAGAATCTCAAAGATAAGACACACGCCGCTGAACTTCATATTCCGGCGGATATCGGTGCTCACACCACCAAGAAGAACGGCCATGTCGACTTTTGGTGTGCTGATGGTAATTTAGTTTCTGGCTATGTCGCTCAGGTAGTGAGTATCTGATATGGCATCTGTCCGAACTAAGGCCAACTTTGAACAGGTTTTGTTCTACTTAGATGGGCCGCAACTTATTTCCTTAAGTATGGGGGATAAGTCTAAGGTCATCGCCGTTGCTACCGACAATATTGCACGCCATGGCTTTTTTGGAGCAAAGGTCAGCATCCACCAGTTTAGTGAATATTTGAACGAACGGTTCGACCTTCGTTTCCTAATGGCTTATCCAGATCGTCATGCATGGTTTGAGTTCGATCTGCCGGCAGACAACGGCATAATTGTCGATCTAGAACCAGTCGAGTTGACCAAGGCACGTATCGACGCGTTCTTGCCGGAACATGGACTTTTTGCGCGCGACCATAGCGAGGACTATCAGTCCATCGTCTTTGCCGAGCAGACAATTCAGCGGTTTAACGTCGATGGCAAGTGGGATATGAAGGAGTTTGGAAAGTTTCACTCCTACGTTTCTGACCTCTACTCATTGAGCCGTAGCATTGACTTGTTTCTCGACGAACAGGTTGAGATAGACCGTAAGCGCAAGGTTATGGAATCTTTTGTAAAGCCTTGGGAAGGTGGAGGAAGCTACTATGGATTCTTTCGTTCGCTAGGTGCGGCCGGCGGACGTGACTACCGGCCGGACATTAAGGCCATACAGTGGGCATCGCCTGGTCACATTGACATTGTTGGAGAGCATGACTCTTTCGAAAAGCTGAAGGGTTTGCTTCGCCACTACGGCAGTAATCGCAAGGTCATCATGGATAACTACGATCACCTTTGGTCGTACCTACATGAAATGAAGCTACTTAAGTCGAGTTCAAAGCACTTAGACCGTAAGTCAGCCATTGCTATTGAAGTAGGGGAGCGAGCCAAGCTGCTCTCGCGGTCTCTAAACATCACTTCATATAGAACCATGAAGAGGATGGCAGGAAATGACACAGTCGTTGCAGGCAAGGTTCTTCTTGCAGCCCAACGCCGTACCGACAAGCTTTATAAGTTCTTCGTCGAGGGGCGCGCTGCTATTGCAGGCGAGGCGATATAGCTAGTCTCCCTTGTGTCTATCGGTCATTGTGATCGGAGATCATTGATCAGTTTTTCGCTACGACAGTGTCATAAAGCCCGTATTGGGTCAGCCCTTGGTGGCTGTCGATTCCAGTATAGCGCAGCGAGGCTTCTTCATACCGGCGGAACGCAAACACTGCTGCGTTCATCCGCTCCGTGTTGAATACGTTAAGTTGGACAAGAAGGCGGAAGTCGTCAATAGTTAGACCGGTTACTGTCATAAAAAGCTCAGGTTCTAGCTTACGGATAATGTCCTGTAGGTTGTTTTCACGGTAATCGGTAAGATACATAAAAGCTGGAATACGTGTCGCGAATTTTATCAGTTTCTTTTGAACCTCCTTGCGGAGTGATTTATATTCGCGTTCCTCGTCGCTCAGTTCTTTCTTTTCTTTCTCGGTTTGCTCGCCGTCCTTAGCCTTGTTTTTGAGATCATTGATCATCTCGGCCTTGTTGATGATTGTCTCGATGACATTGTCGCCCAGTTCGCGCCAACCTTCGATCCGCGCCACAGCTGCCATCGCTTCTTCGTTTGCAAGCACCTTGCGTAGCGTGTCGTTATCCACGTTCACGAGCATGGCCGATTCCCACTTACGCGCGAGAAGCGTACCCGTGGTGCCCGACATTGCGTAGTCCAGAATTTCGCCCGCATCTAACTGCTTCAGGATCGCCCCGTCGTGAGCAAGCACAGGAAGAAACGACACCAGATCACGCACTGCGTTCTCCGGGTTCGGATCGCCAGGAGACAGGCCAATGCCATAGTCTGAAAGCTGTCGTAGCGCGCGGGTCGGAGCGAAATCAAAGACAAAACAGACAGGTTTCAGCACGTCTTCCCGGCTTGGATCGTTGCCGTCAGGATTCTTGATCGACCAGGGCGACTGAACTCGAAATGCCGCCTGAAAATAGGTTTCGGGCGATTTTAAGTTCCGCAACATCAGGATGGAAGACCATTGCGGGACAGTGACACCGGTAGCGAGTTTGCCGCACGAAAGCGTAATCGACTTGCTCTCGAAACCGCTGCCGATGGCGTCCTTGACCGGCTTCAACGCAGCCAATCCCATACCCGCTCCGCCGCCAGCGGCCATGATGACTGTATACTCGTGCCAAAAGACATTCTGCTTTTCTTCCAGCAGGTTTGCCATGGCCTGACACGAAGCGACATTGGGAAGAAACCAGAAGGCGTGTTGGAGATAGGGCAACAGCCGCGCATTTTCATACGGGAATGGGGCCTTTGTACCTGTTTTCAAATTCTCGGCAGTCTGCGGGTTATAAGATCCGCGAATGATGTTCAGCCATTTTTGCACATCATCCTTATGCTTGAAGGTCGCGAGCACGCCGGTCCCATTGGCAGAAAAGAATTCGTTCAGGTCGAATTCGTCGAACTCGCCCGCGCTTGCGATTGATGTTAGCTCTTCAGGCATCTGGTAGGTGAACAGGCTCAGCATGGGCAACGCGCCATATGGATTCCGCTCTTCCGGATACGCGGTAGCGAAATCGGCCTTGGCACGCTGTTCGTCGGTATAGGTCCAGTTAAAGATTTGCTCTTCGATAAACTCACCTGTGGCCAGCGCCTTGAACGGCGTGCCGGAAAGATAGAGATAAGCCCGCGCTCTGATCGGCAAAAATTCGGATTCTGCTTCCAGAGACTGTTGCAAATCAGCAGCCTTAGCATTGACCCGCTCGATCTCCATTTCGGTTCTGGCAGAAAGCAAAGACTCTTCGCGAGCAATGAAGTCTTCTTCACCCTCGAAGAGATCTTTGGCGCTGTCTCGCCACGCCCCAAAATGATACTCGTCGAAAACCACTAAATCCCAATTTACTGAGTGGATCCACTCGTTCTTAAGCTTGATGTTGCCCAAGGCATCGCGTCCGAGAAGGTCTTGGAATGATCCGAAATATACAAGCGGCTTGTCGCTGTCATATTCGACCGATCCGTTCCCGGCACTCTGCGAACGATACTGCCACCCATCGAAATCGACATGGCTTTCCAGGTCGGATTGCCAAGCATCCTCAACGGCTGGCTTAAAGGTGACCACCAACACTCGCTTTGCGGCCATTTTCTTGGCGAGCTGGTAGCTCGTAAAGGTTTTGCCAAAGCGCATCTTTGCATTCCACAGGAAGCGCGGTACGGCCTTGGGGTTGTCGTTCCAGATTGAACTGAAATAGGCGATGGTTTTTTCCACGGCATCGACTTGCTCGGCGCGTAACGGAAAGTCTTCGTGATGGGTGCCTGATAACCGCAGACCCTTCTGCAGTTCAGCAATTGCTGTTTTCACATCATCAGGCGAACATCGCATCCATTCCCGCGAAGCGCCAATAACAACATTCTCGAACTTTTTGTCTACCAGACGCCCACGCACTTCATTGTCACGAAACAAGGTGCCATCGTCACGTTCGGCCAAAGCGTCAACATGCAGCGTATAAGCTTGCTGCATCTGTCCCTGAGACTGACGAATCCGGTCGTTAACGTCAGCTCGCGTCGTCTGCCCAACCTTGATTAACCCAGCATAGGCAGCAGGCGCGTCATTAGGTGTCCAAGCATAAATTCGTAAACGGGCCTCGGGCTTGGGAGCAAGGATTTCGTCAATCGACTTATTCATCGAAAAGATCGCCGCCCATCGGGCGTATCATACTATCGATGAAGGTGATTTCATCTTCAGTGATGCCATACTTCGCGTAGAGCAGTTCGTCGGTCCAGGCCTGATTCCAATCTTGCTGTGGAACCCAGCGATACACGCCCTTCATGGCATCCTGACTTACTTTTCGCAAAGAAACTAGAAATCTGACAAATGAAGTCTGTAGATATCTAGAAACAGCTTTAGCGTGTATTTCTGAGTTAAAAGGACCTGCGACAATCCATGTTTGTGTGCATACAGAATTTGGTTCAGCAATTGTTGATTTACCTAAAACAGCGTCTGGTATGACGTGTCCGCCGCTATTTCCTGGACCAGCTTTTGGCGCAAGGACTTTCCAAGCATCAATGAGATGAGTATTTTTTTTGATTAGTGAGCGGTGTATAGCGCCACTACGTCGCCCGGCATTTGAGCTAGCGTAGATTTTCACTTCGCCATCACCTGGATCGCCAAGCCGAAATGCCTTAAAGTTCGTAGCGAGGCCGAATGGAGTGTCACCAGTTAGCAAATCCTCGAAGCTGGGTTCGCTCTTCTTAAGAACCTTTTTGAGAATTCCGGCGGCGCGCACATCTCTGATGAAAACGTCGTGTTCGTCGAGTGATCGGTTGGTCGGGCCAATCACATCCTGATTACGTACAAGTGTGACGGCGCAATCGCCGTCGTGTTCGTGATCCCAGAGAAAGTAGCAGACGCCACTTTTGAGGTCCACGCCGGGAAACACCTGCGCCGAATTTGGGTAGTCAACGAGCGTCCTGAGACGCCGATCTTTGAGCATAGACTTGCGAAATTCATCCATGCCCCGTCCGCCTGCCATCCAGCGAGACGGAATAACCATGCTGATATAATGCGGCTCCAGCTGCATCGCCTGCTCAACAAACAAATGGTAAATTGAGGAATCATTTGTCCCCCCTCCCCCACCGGTCATCTGATAGGGAGGGTTACCAATAATTACGTCAAACTGCATGTCGCCTCCGAAAAGCTCGGCAACGCGGGCTTTGATGTCGTTGGTGTGTATGAAAGCATAGGCGTGATTTTCCAGCGCAAATCCACGGTCAAAAATGGCGCGTGGTGCTCCGCAGAACTCGCACTTTCCATCCTTACCCTCGGCAATCTTTTTTACCGTAACGCCTTTGTCGTCCGTAACATTGGCCCATTTACTGCTGCCGATCCAAGAATGATCGGTGCGCTCAAACCATATGTTGCCATCATCGTATTCAAAAGAACTGGCGATGGAATACTCGCCCATGGCGTGCTTAGAACAGTATAGGCTACGCCGGGCTAATAGGCTGGTCAGTCGCGTAATGCCGATGCCAAATATTTGCTGCGTCAGAATATGATCTACGCGGACTTGTAGGTCGGGCATTTGCGTTTCGAGCCCTGTGATCAGACGCTTGGCAATCTCGCGAAGGAACACACCCGATTTTGTGAACGGGTCCAGAAACCTAATCGAACTATTCGCCCAAATGTCCGTACCGCCATTGCTCGCCGCCCAAGCCTCCGCCAGCGTATCCAGCATCCGATTGGCAAATTCTGGCGGTGTGAAAACCTCGTCGTTCGACAGATTGGCAATGCAGGTCAGAACATCGGGATTGCGCCCACGCAGGGCAAAGTTGGCCGGTTCGATCATGCTGCGGCCCCCAAGGCATTCAATGCTGCCGCTAGATCGGGCACGGTCATCGGCGGATAGCTCTTGGCCGGGATGAAAATCTCATGCTTGCCCAGCCCCGCAAAAAGCGAGCCCTCGGCGCTGAAACTGGCCATTCCGGTCAGCACATCAAGTCGAAAGTCGCGGCGCTGGAACTTGCCCTTGCCAAGATAGCCCCATTCCACAACGGTGATCGGGTTACCGTCAATCGCGCGCATCGTCATCGCATCCCCATGCGCAAGGTTAAGCGAAAGCACGTGGCTGGCAGCGCGATAAAGGTCATCGGCTTCATCCAACCTTAGATAGTCCGCAAAAATATCTAGCATATTGGCTCGACATTCCTCGATGTTATCCTCCAACAATTCCACTCCATAAGCGCACATCAAACCATACAGAGCGTAATGTCGCTTTTCGAAGTCAGACTTGCCAAACTTCAATTCTACAGTCGCCAATTTACGTTGCAGAATCGGAACTAGGAAATTGCCGCTCCCGCAAGCAGGCTCAAGAAAACGCGCGTCAATGCGCTCTGCTTCCCCTTTGACAAGATCGAGCATGTGCTCGACTAACCAAGTAGGCGTAAACACCTCTCCATGATCAGCCACACGCTTCTTGGACTTAATCAAATTCATTTAATATATGCCACCATATTCAGAGACCGGTAAACTGGTCTACTCTTCAGCATAGTTATTCAGGACAATGCCGGTTGTTGATTGAGCGGTTTTCCCTTGAAAGGCGCGACCTTAATCTCCCCTTCCCGCTTGCGGGCCTGCGCGATATCGTAGCTGTTCTGCATCCGCATAAGGGTATCCATGGACACCCCGAAAGCCTTCTCGATCCGCAGGGCCATTTCGGAAGACAAGTGCGCGCGCTCGTTGAGCAACGTCGAAAGCGTTGCGCGCGTCACTCCCAGTACGCCCGCCGCACCCGTAACCGACAGACCTAACGGCTCAATAATCTCGTGCTTTACGAAGCCGCCGGGGTGGGCGGGATTCTTCATCCGTATGCCAGTGATAGCGTTCATGGCCACCTCCTAGTGGTAATCCTCATAATCGAGGTCGATGATCTCAATCTCGTCGTGGTCGATCCGAAATGTCATCCGCCAGTTTTTCGTGACGAACAGACTCCAACTCCCCTTGCGGTCACCAGTAAGCTGATGCGCTTTCCAGCTCGGCACGGTGCGCAGTTCGTCCTCCAGTTCCATATCCTGGAGGAAGGAAACCATGCGCTGTATCTTAGGCACGACGGCGGGCTGCAGCCCGCTAGCATCATCCTTGTCGATGAATCGTCGCAATCCCTTGTGGACCACGTTTCTGATCTTCATGAGCCATGGCTATCAGCGATGAGCGTTCGGTGTCAAGCTACGCCATACACATCTCGCGTTCTGGCACTGCCGTTACGTGAAGGTCAGTCGCAATTTGGCGGCAACAGGTGCGCTTCAACCTGCCCAGATATCACTGGATCCAGTTTATCAGCTTCTTGGTCGGCCCAATTGCGCCATTCGGCGAGCTGAGTTGCCGACATATCCAACCGACCGTCAGCGACAGCCATAGCCACTCGCGTGGTCAGGCTCCGTAGGTTTTCCGCCTCTGCCAATAGGCGACCGCTCTCAATCAAGGCTGCGCTTCGATCGGCATTGGCCTTTGCCAGTCGTTCCTGTCTGCGCCGTTCCGCCGCGACACGTTCACGCTCGGCTTGTTCTTCGAGTTCGCGCAGATGCTCTCGATAAGCGCGCTCGCCCTCGACGATCAGACCCGCCGTAATCTCGGCGATTTTGGACTCCAGCGTACCAGCCGCATCATCCTGCCAGGATGCATTCCCTACAGTCAGCCTGAGCGTCACCGAAGCCGACCGTTTCGGGTCAGGACGAGGCGCGGTGTAGCGGTTGTAGACGCCGGTTTTCCGGCCAGCTTCATCGAGGTTCACCGATATGCGAGTGTCGCCGATGGAGGCCGAGAATTCCGTATGATTGTCCTGTCGATCAGCTCCTCCGTCATGACCCTGACGGTTTAGGGTCAGGAAGAGCGCATTGAGGATGCGAAGACGTCGCTTCTCGAACGGGCTGTCATAAAGGAGGTTAGCCGTGTGCCACCGGGTCTCGGCCGCCTTCGTTCGCTCCTTTTCATCCTGGGCCAGCAGCATTCGGATCGCGGGATGCGGAAGCGATATTTTCGCCGCAGACGCAGGACGGCCGACTGTCTTCAATGTCTGGGCGCGCAGCTCCTCCAGATCCTCAGGAACCTTTGCTGATGCAAAGGGACCGGCCGACGACGAAAGGGCAGCCTCGGGCAAATGGGCAAGCCGACGATCAACGTGGATGTAGGGGCGCTTTCCAGGTCCACGGGCCGGTGCCGCAGGTGGCTCTGACACCGGCCGTCCCGCATGGACCCGGTTCCAGTGGCCTTGCGGTGGACCAGATACGCCATGCGATTTTAGCAACTTCTTTAGGCCCACGTCGGACAGGCCCACTTGCGCTGCAAGCTCACGCATCGGCGCCGACCAGGCAAACGCGATTAGATTATCGAGCGTGACGCGATGATAGCCCCAGCCATACATTCGACATGGGTGCCAGACCGCCCCAATCTAGGAAAGTCGTAAGACGCTGCCGTCGCAGCGGTCCGATCGTCCGTTGCCATGCTGGCTCACTCTTGGCCTTGCCCGTCACGTGGCCGCGATGGTGCTTGTCCCTGATCCGCGATCTGTCGGGCGCGCTGCAAGCGGTCGGCTCCCGATAAGCCTTGCCCCAGCCCCGCCTGGGCGATCTGCCCGGCCCGTTGCAACAGTTCGGGCGCAGACGATGATTCAACGCCAGACTGGCCCGCTTGAGCCGCTTCCCTCCCACGCTGCAATCGCTCGGCTGCATCGTTGCCCGTCGTGCCCGATGTCGCGTATTCCCGGTTCTGCCCTGTCCAATGCCGCCACGTCTGGGAGGCGCGCTGCGCCAGGTCCTGCGCGAACACGCGCACCGCCTCCAGCCGCTCGGCCGCGATCGTCCGCACCTCCGCCAACCAGCCCCCGCGATCGGTAACCGGCTCATACGCTGTCCCTGCCGCCTCGGCGGACGCGCGCGCCTTCTGCTCCATGTACCAGGATGCCTTGAGATAGGGCGAAGGCTCCCGATCCATCTCCGCCGCTCGAACTTCCAGCTCGTCGCGCCGCTCGCCTTGCGGCTCGGCCTCCGCATGGGCCTGTGCCTCCGCCCGCTGCGCTGCGAGCGTGCGGTGATCGATCCGCACGTCCTCACCAGCCTCGGCAAGCTGCGCGTTCGCTTGATGCGCCCATTGCTCGCGCCAATGCACCAGCAGCTCGTCGCTGTTCCAGTCGCGCACCTTCAGCCCGAATCCCGTCTCATCGATCGACCGCATGGTGAGCATCACATGCGCGTGCGGCTGGGGCTGGCCGTCGCTGCCGGTATGATCGTGCAGCGAGAAATCCGCGACCATCCCTCGCGAAACGAACTCGTCGCGGACGAAGCCGCGCAGCAGCGCGATCTGCCGATCCGCGTCCAGCTCGCGCGGTAAGGCAAGCTGCACCTCGCGAGCGAGTTGGGCGTCTTTGCGCCGCTCGCCCGCCTCGACCGCGTTCCACAGCTCGGCGCGGTCCAGCGACCAATCTGGCGCGCCTTCCGGCGCCATGATTTCGCTGTGCTGGATGTCGGACTTGCGCGTGTAATCATGCACCGCGCCGGTCCGCTCATCTACCAATTCTTCACCTGCGCGATATGCCGCGGCTGCAACCGATGAGCGCCCTTTGGAGCGCGAAATCACGGTAGCGGCAAAGCGGAAGATCGCCATTACGAAACGCGGTCCAGCAGCATGATGCTGGCCGGAGTTTGAGGCAGGAGCCTCATAGCGCGAAAGCGCTTCGGGAGCCGTCGGCAGGGCATAGCCCTTGAGACCACGCACATTGACAAACGTCAATGTATAAGCGTGCCCTTCACTCATTCTTCGCTTGGGACTGTTGACGCCGTTTAGGTTTTTATGACAGCTTGCCCGCTCGGGAGATTGGATATGGCGCTTACGCTAGAACAGAAAATCGCTGAGGCTCAGGCAAACCTCGCCCGTCTCAAAGACAAGGCGCGTTCGGAGGACACCCGGCAGAAGATTGTCGTTGGTGCGGCAGTAATTTCTCAAGCGCTGCGTTCCGAAAGCCTCGCTCGTCGCCTACTCGCAATTCTCGACAACGAGTCCATGCGCGATCACGATAAGAAAGCCGTCGCAGGACTCATCGATAGGCTCAAGTCCGTCACCACCGAGGAAGGCAACACCGATGCTGCATAACCTCTTTGCCAAGCGCCGCTCCCCTCCCCCCGCACCGACCTACGCCGATATGTTTGAGGTCATGCGCTACGATCGCGGTATGGACGTGATGCCCTACGCCATCGCCTACCGTCTCAAGCCGCCGTTTCTCGATCGGTCTGGGTCTGAACCTAATTTTGCGCTGCTCGATACAGAATCCGAAATTGACGCATTCATGGATGTGCTGCGCCGCCCTATGATTTCCCAGCCTTCAGGTGTTCCAGTGTGGCCGCCCCTGCAACAGTGGAATGACACACCAAGCAGGCTCATGGCAGAGCCGATGATCTCCGCTTTCTACTATCCCGACGATGAGAAGGCCGGTTGGCCCGAGCTAGTCGTATGGGCCTATTCGCCAGCCATTCTCGCAACCGGACAACTCAAAAACGCCGGCCTGGCCCGAGGTCGCTACGCATTCGAGCAATTCCCCTCAAGCGACAAACAACGCTACGTTGAAATGGCGGCTGCGATCGAAGTCAACGGTCCCCGTATTTTCATCGACGGCAAGGTGCCCTTCAGCATGGTCGACATACTGAACCCCCGCCAGCCCGGCAGCTCGGATCAATGAACCCCAGCGGCCCGAGGCTGGGCCTTCGGATCGCCAGCCTGGTTGTGTTGGCGTTGCTCGTCTCCGCCGGAATGGCGACGCTTATCTTTCCGCTCGTCGCCGGTTTCCTCAAGCTCGGCATGGCACCCGGCGTAACCGGCTTTGCGTCGCTCACGGCTTGGATCGGGTTTGCGTTCGGCACCAAGGGGCAGCCCGCTCACTGGTTCGCCTTCTGGTCGCACCTGAACTTCTACCTCGCTGGCGCCTATGTCGCCGCTCCAGCCTATATCAGGGCCGTTACCGTCACGCTGGTACTTGGCGGAGCCTTGGGCGTGCTTTTCGCCCTGGGGGTGGCCTACCGCCTCTGGCTGGTACGTTCGCCACAACCGGCCGTCACCCGCCGGCACATGCGCGGCACCACCCTCGTCGCCCGCACCGACATGCCGGCTTTCACCGCCACCCTAATCGCTCGCGCACTCAACCCGGCCGACGACCGCCGACGTCGGCGCGACGAACGTGCGCTCGCCGCCATCAAGCCACGCCGTGCCGATGTCCGGTTCATCCTCGACGATGCCCGCAAACAGGATCGCGAGCTGACCAAGGCGGAGGCAGTTGCCGATGCCCGTATGAACCTGATCGGCGACGAAGCTGCCCGGCATGGTCTGGTACGCTTCGGCAGCCTGCCGATGCCGCCCGATGTCGAGACCCTGCATAGCCTGATCTGCGCCAGCACGGGCACGGGCAAGACCGTGGCGCTCCGCCAGCTTCTCGGCGACATCCGACGCCGGGGGGACCGCGCGATCGTCATCGATGCCGGTCACGATCTCTCGCGCTCGTTTCGCCGCGACGACGACCTGGTGCTGTCGTCTGGTGACGACGCTTCCCTGGGCTGGG
>Ga0308164_10002047_pt1 | contig 21202 bp, 29 predicted proteins | sample PhyTR2_FD_201031 | JGI IMG/M metagenome (GOLD analysis project Ga0308164, IMG submission 201031) | Phyllosphere microbial communities from UC Gill Tract Community Farm, Albany, California, United States - DLSLT.R2 | ecosystem: Host-associated > Plants > Phyllosphere > Unclassified | place: USA... | reverse complement strand
GCAGTGCATGACGCCTCCGCCGGATCGGATCGCGATGACGTTCGCTCCCATGCTTCCGGTTTCGTCCTGAGAGGGGAACCGGCGAGGTCCCGTCTCCGCATGGTTTGTCTGGGGAGCGTCCATGGTAGGGGATTATAGGACGCTTAACCAAATAGTCACAAGCCCATCATTCAATGGTCATGTCAGCCTGGAATGACGGACCGGCTGATGCGGTCCACCCAGCGTCGGGCGAACGCCGGGAGGTACATAGGCTTGTACCATGGGCCGAAGGGCAGAGCGTACCATGGGACCGTCAGCAGGCGTGACAGCGGCCTGACCTCGTCGGGATGCCTGTCGGCGATCTCCTCGAGAACCTCCATCGCGTGATATCGCGTCTGGCTGACGATGTACCATGTCAGGGCGGCGAGGATCGCCCACAGGACCAGATAGGCGAGCATGGTCGACAGGAACTGCCGTGGATTCTGCATGGCGATGGCGACGGGTAGCCAGATCGCCAGGCCGATGGCAAGAGCGATCGTGCTGTTCCTGATCTTGACGATGGTGCGGCTTCGCTGCGCGACCTCGGGCGATATGGAATCGCGTTCCTTGCGCACCAGGTCGGCGGCGGGCTTCATTTCCGGAGAGAAGAGGTGGACCATGGCTGGGGCTTTCTGGAGAACGACAGATACAGTGGATGCTCGGGATGGCCCGAGGCGACGGTCCCGAGGCAGTGCATGGCGATACCGCGAGCTTCGAGGCGCCGTGCGAGGGTCGGAGCTCTGCCCAGATGGTCGCCGTTGGCTCCCCACCCGCAGATGACGATGGCCGCCTCGTCGACCGCCAGATCGACGGCAACGTCGTTTGCCGGACCGACGGGATCGGCTGCCTGGCGCATGTCCCGGGGAAGGGTGTCCCGCCAGGCGAACGCGTTGACGACGATCAGTCCGTCGTAGCCCAGCCGGCACGCCCTCGTCGTGATGCGGTCTACGGTGTTGTCGTCGTCGAGATGCGTCGCGGTGCTGGGATTGAGCATGACGGCGACGAGATAGCGTCCGCCCTTGCCCCATATCCTCCAGAGCATGTATCGATAGAGCGAGCTCTCGATGTCAGCTCCCTCGGCGATGGGCCCGAAGACCGCTCCCTGCACGCTTTCGTCAAGCAGCTGGAGCTCGCGCAGGACGAGATCGGGGAAGGCTTCCAGGAGAGCGGCCACGCCGGCGGGGCGCATCATCGTGGTGCACCGGACGGCCTGTCGAGCGCGGACACGTGCACCCGCGACGTCGCTCCCTGACGGACCAGGACGATCATCCTGATGCCGTCGCGGGCCAGGTCGCGGGGTCTGTCGAGGTCGCTCCAGGTGATGACGGTCTCGTCGCCTGCGGTGATGTCGGCGGCGTCGCCGTAGCGCGCGACGATGTCCGCACGCGCATCTCCTGCGGTGACCAGCGTGTAGCCCCGGGGCGAAGTGCCTTCGTAGTGGCAGATCCCCACGACGTATCCGGAGGGCACGCTCCTCATCGGCTGTTGGCCGCTGACGGCCGCCGCTAGTAGCGGGCAGAGCAGAATGGGATTCACTTGGTGTTCTCTCCTCTGTCTCAGTCCATGTCGATCGACAGGGCGCTGTCGTGCACCTCGGCCTCGATCCCCTCGCCGACGAGAGCGTCGCATACCGCATTCACGCAGCCGCCGTCATCGTCGTCGTGGTACCATGATCCGGTGATCAAGGCACGCCGCACTCCCGTGGCGACGACATGGTCCCGGACCTGAGGCACCCAGTCGCCCCCATCATAGTCATCCTGTCCGTCGCCGGCCAGCAGCCTCGTCGCACGGGACGATGTCGCAGCGCGTGCCAGCGCATCGGCGATGGCACGGGCGAGCGACGGATATCCGGCGATCTCGTCGGACAGATCGCTGTCGACCACTACCAGAGGCCCCTCCCAGGAGTCCAGCATCCGGATGAGCATTGCCCGTTCGGAGTCGGCGTAGGGACGTCCATGGTGGAAGTCGGCTGATCCGCAGGCGCTCCCCGGGTGCACGAGCACCAGGATGCGGTCTTCTTTCATGTGATGTCTCCCGTTCTCCGCTCAGCGGGACAGGCCGATACCCATGCCCTGCTCGTGCGCGAGATGCTGAGGAATTATGTTACGGTAGCCATAGCGGACGCGTTCGCCGACCTGGTAGGGCTCGAAGGCGAGCATCTGCCCGAGCCTGATGGACGAGATCGCTTTCGGGTCGAACGCCGCGAGGCATACCCCGTCGGGATGTCGGGCGCTCGGATAGAGGATTCCGTCCCAGCCGCCTGTCCGTGCCAGCCTGGTAAGCTCACGTCCGGCCTCGTAGGATTCCGACGGCTCGGGAATTAGCGCCGGCGTATCTGCCTCGCGCAGATCCAGAAAGCTGCCGCGCATGTCTGCCAGTACCGCCCTATAGGCACGGGTGCGATCGAAGTGCGGTGCGCCGGCAGGATTCTCCAGATGCCACTGGATCTCTGCGATGCTCGCCGGCAGCGTCGTGCCGGCGTAGTAGACGCCGTCGTCCCCGGGTGCGTTGAACCGGTTGAGCTGACGCCTCGACGCCTCGAACGAGTACAGGACGCGCTGCGCGATGACGCCGTTGACCGGCACCTGTATCCGTTCGGACGGAGACAGCCCCTCCTCGACGATATTGCCGAGCGAGAACGGCGGTCCCGTGATGAGGCGGTCACCGTCCACGAGCTTCAGGCGCGGCTGCAGGATCGCGGCAGGGATGAGCCTGACCGTCGTCTGCCTGGTCAGCTCGACCGTACGCGAGCCCGGAGCCTCCTTCAGCCCATCCATGCTTCGGCGACTTCCAGGATTCGAGAGGTGCCGTCGGTGTCCCCGAGCAGCAGATCGCGGGCCGACCGTCCTTCCAGCCCCGGCAGGGACGTACGGAACCAGTCAGCCATGCGTGCGGGAGAGTAGCCGTCGAGAAGAAGCGACTGCGCGGCGACGAGCCGGTCGATCTGCGCCGCCCTGACGCTCGCGACCAGAATAGGGGATCCATCGCGAATGGCGTCTACCGTCTGCGCGGTCAGCCCGAACTGCCTGGCCAGCGAATCGTCGTCGACGACGTCGGACTCGAGCATCCATCGCAGCGCAACGGAGCGCGCGACGGCGGCCTGTTGGGCGTCCGTGTATCCAATTGATGCGTCCATGGCGGAATTGTCTCCCATATCCATGCGGGAAGCCAGAGCTTTCGCTCAGGCGAAGATGTAGTCGTTGCCGGTCTGCGGTCTGGTCGTCTTCGGCTTCCGGCTCAGGCTGCGGGCTTCCCGCGCCTGGCGCCGTTCGCCGGACTCGATCATGCGCCGGCGGATCTGGACCGTCCTGTCGATGATGCCCGCGGCGTCGTTCACCACGAGCTCGATGCCATGCAGCCGCGCGACCTCGGTCCGGATTCCCGCCATGACGGTCGCCATGCCGTAGTCGGGGACTACCGGCAGCTCGTTGTTCCGGAAGCGCATCTCCGGCGGTATGGCGGCCTCGATGGCGCGTCGCTCGGTCGCCAGCGTCCTGGCCGATGCGAGAGCGGCGGCGAGAGCAGGGTCGAGAAGATGCGGCGCTATGTCGCCGAGCCAGCGCGTCGGCTGGAACGAGAATCCGTACGAGGCCTCCATGCCGACCTGCAGCCGGTACAGGTCCTGGTTCTGCTCCGCCGCCGCCGAGACCGAGAGGTCGTTGAGGCTTCCCAGCACGCAGTATGCGCAGCTGAGACGCGTGCTGCCCAGGGCATATGCCTCGTGCAGCGGGATCTTCTCGCGGTCATGCAGATCGAAAACGTCCTGCGTCGACCAGGCTGCAATCGGATTCCATACCACGGCGCGATGCTTCAGACTCTGCTGGAGGTCCTTGTCGTCGCCCGAGACCGGCGTGTTCTTGCGCCCCGAGCTCTCCTCGCGTCGCAGGCCGATTATGCTGACCACCGGTGCGCCCAGCTTCTTCTTGAAGCCGTCGAGGGGCACCTTCTTCAGCTCCTTCCTGCAGAAGAGCAGTCCCGATGCGGACCATGGACCGAAGTGCCGCACGGTCTCGTACTCGGCATAGCGGATGCGTCCTAGATCGCCTCGTCGCTGCCATCTGGAGATCATGTCGTGCGTCGGATTGCGAACCACCTCCAGCGGCACGCCGAGACTGTCGCACACCGCCTGGGCATGTGCATGCGTGGACCGCCACTCGGCGCGGCCGAGATCCGCGTGAAGGGCCAGACGGCGCTCGCGCGGATGCCCGATCGCGTCCAGCATGGGAATGGTCGCCGCCATCGCGGCGGAGCTGTCCTTGCCGCCGCTGACCGACCACACTGCCCACGCCCCGCTCCTGAGCAGGCTCTCGACTTCCGACGTCCATTCGGCCTGCATCTGATTTTCCCTTCCGTAATCTCTATCGGGCGGATTTCAGGCGGTCGATCTGCTCCATGATCCCGTCCACGCTGCCGATGCGCGCCACCTCGGCGATCACCTCGTCGCATACGCCGCGCAGTGCGGCCGCTGCGACGTACAGCCGGGCAAGCGCGGCCTGCGCGACGTACCGGTCGTGCTCGAGATCGAAGGCGTACGACACGTCGTCGGGAACGGGGCAGATTCCGGCCCAGACGTTCAGCCGGAGCACGTCGTCGGCATCGCTGAACGGACCGTAGGTGCCCCATTCACCCTGGAACGCGAAGTTCCAGCCGTCGCGCGAGACGCGGCCATTGATCGAATGCCAGCGCCGGTAGTCCCGGGTCTCACCTTCGGAGATGCGCACGTTCTCCGACGTGTCGCCGAGACCACCCAGATGGTCGAATTCAACCTTCGAGATGAACCCGTCCATCAGCGGGTCGGGCGTGCCGATCGCACCGTCGCTGCACTCCAGCGATTCGAACAGATTGACGACGGCCTCGCGGGCCAGGACGGTATCGGTCATTAGCGGTGTTCCTCGGTTTTGATTTCGTTGGTGCGATCCGGCGACGAGATGATCGCCAGGGCTTTTCGGATGGGAGATTTTATCCTAAAAGAGCGACACAAGGAGATTCCCCATGCTCGTCGCCGTTCTCATGATGCTCGCCGCTCCCGAACAGGCCTCGGCCGACTGCGCTTCGGCGACGCCGCGCGGTCCGGACTTCATGGCCATGATCTCGGGTGGCTCCAAGCCGCGTCCGGCACCTCGTCGGCGCGATCCGATGGGCAGCACGATCGTCGACCCGCCGGCGCGTCACGAGCCGATCATGCCCGGTACGCTGGCCGCCAACGCAACCCCTATCGAATTCCCGTCGGATCGTCCGGCGGCGGATACGAAGGCCGACGCCGATCAGATCGCCCGCAACGAGGCGGCAGGAATCTGCAACGCGGGCAAGCATTCCGGCTGATCTGGGCCGACCAGCGACGACGGCCTGGCGGCCCGGAAGGCTAGTCCTTCCGGGCCGCCTTTCTGTCTCTGGCTGCGATTGCACCCAGTTCCGACGGCGTCGGGATGAACTGATGCTGGTGCAGGTCTCCGACGCAGAGCCATCCGAGCAGCATGTCGCCCTGACTGTATAGCGGGCCTTCCCGCCCCTCCTGCCGCTGCTCCTGGGTGGCGGCGACGCTCTGGTGCTGGATCGGCTTCAGCCCGAGCACCTTCAGCACCGCAGTCATGGCGGCGATCGCCACGTGCTCCTGCGTGAGGCGTTCGTAGACGGACTGCGCCGCGTCCCGATCAACGCTCCGGAAGACGCAGTCGCCGTAGGTGTTCGACCGCGGGTCGCGGAAGTCGCGTACCTGATGTGGTATCGGATCGCCGTAGGAGGCGTAGTCGAATAGACCGTACGGACCTTCACGGTCGGGATGCATCGCATCATGGATCGCGGCATGGACGGACTTCAGTCTCTGGTCGAAGTCCGATATGTCCATCTCGTGTGCCGGTACGCGTTCGTTCATCACACCATCCCCTGTCTTGCGGAGATGCTATGGCAGACGGCGTGATTAGGCAAGTATTGGCAGGGGCGATCGGATTCGAACCGATGGCCTTCGGTTTTGGAGACCGACGCTCTAACCAGCTGAGCTACGCCCCTGCAATGAAAATCCAAGAACATCCGTTGGCGGTGAGCATTCGGGATCGAACCGAAGACCTCTGGAGTTGGAAGCCAGCGCTCTACCAACTGAGCTATACTCCCGCGAAACGAAGATGATCATGTGGTGGCGGTGGCAGGTTTCGAACCTGCGACCTCGGGATTATGATTCCCTTGCTCTACCGCTGAGCTACACCGCCGGGTGGAAGGATATGTCGATGGTGCTCCAGGAGAGAGTCGAACTCCCGACCTTCCGTTTACAAAACGGCTGCTCTACCAGGCTGAGCTACAAGAGCTTATCGACGAAACTCGTGCACGCACTCCGAACGCACGTGCGGGACCGGCTCATAAGAGCCGTGTGGTCATTCGCCAGAGGTGGGCGTTCGTCGTCATGTGGAGAACGATACTTCGACTTTTCGCTTTCCGCAACGACTTTCTATGCCGCGAACGCCAGCGGGTACTGATCGTCCGATGCGACGCGCATCTCGACCACCTCGCCGGTCTCCTCCGCCACGTTGACGACGCTGCCGTGGAAGTACGAATTGACGTATCCGCAGATGTCGGAAGGGGACGAGCTCGCCGCGATGAGCGTGCCGTCCTCCGGACGCAGCGTCACCTCGGCGACGGCGCCGCCGTCGAAGTGCGTGCCGTTGATCGGCCCGTGCGCGCTGAGGCGTGCATTGCGCAGAACGAGCGGGCGGGCGGTGTCCAGCACGAGCAGTTCCGAGATCGGCACCTGGACGTAGAAGGCGAGGAAGAAGTAGCTCGAGCTGGCGTTCTCCATGATCGTAATGATCTCGCCCGGCGTCGCCAGTGTCCGTGGCAGAGGCTGCAGCGTCGGATCAAGGCCTTCCCTGGCTTCCTTGACGTTGCCGGAGAAGCGCCGGAACTCGCCGATGCCGTAGCCAAGGCGCGAGAGCGCGAACTGCAGCGGGTGGTCGACGTTCGCCGACGCCGCCTCGCTCGACCCGTACTCGGTCGTGATCATGGCATCCTCCATGGATGTGTACTTCGGCGTGAGGAGGAACAGGATCTCGGCGCGATCGCCGGACTGGATCATGTCCTCGACGCTGCTGTCGTCCTTCTCCTCGAGATGTTCGATGAGGGCGGTCTCCAGCGCCTCGCGCCACTCGTGCTCGTCGAAGTCGGCTCCGACCTCGTCGGCGAGGGTGCTCAGCGCGTATAGTGCGGAATCGATCTCGTCGCTCTGCTCCGACACCGATTCGTAGGCCTCGCGCGCCGACCCGTAGGCCTCCTCGAGCGCATTGTAGCGCTCGCAGTGCTCCGTGGTCGCGAGCATGCTCTCCGCCAGCTCGTTGCCCTGCTTGAGGTCGAGCCCCCCGTCGCTCCGGTCGAGGTAGAAGGCGCTGTGGTACATGTTTCGCCCGATCACCTCCAGGCCCGCCTTGCCGCGAGGGCCGCTGAGGAACGCGTCGACGTCGAGCAGCTCGTCGAAGGTGACCGCGAACGTCGTCCCGCGCCAGCCGCCGCCGACGCTGCATTCGAGAGGGGCCGGCACTGACACGGCTGCGGCGCACCTGACGATCGCATCGGCCTCGTCCGGGTCGAGCCGGGCGGCCAGGGCTGCCAGGGCCTTGAGATCAGGCGTATCCGGCATGGCGTAGGGGTTTTTGAGAAGCTCCCTGTTGCGCAGGCCTCGCGCGGCGGCGATCAGGTCGTAGATCTGCGTGCGGCGTGCGAGGACGCCCACGTTGTCGAGTGCCGACTTCAGACGGTCGGCGGTCTTGCGGTCCTGGATCTTCATGACGGTCTCCGTTGTTCCGGTCGGGCATGGTCGGACGATGTCCGGCGAGTGCGCGCGTTGCTCCGCCCGACCGGCCCGTGGAGGCGGTCGGATGATGGTGCATGTCTCGAGATGTTCTGCGAACGTCTTCGTGCGGATCTCCCGTGACGCCGGTGGCGTCGCGCGCGAGTGGCTCCGCAGGGCCTTGGCCGAGGCCGGAGGAACCGTCCCGTCGGGGGCGGCTCGTCGGGCATCGGCCGGCGGGGAAGACCCCGCCGGTCGGTGTTCAGGGAATGCTGGAGTCGATCTGGCTCATGCGCATGAGCGTCGCCACGACAAGGTTCGAAGCGACCGTCTCGCGGTGACCTTCGGGCACGCGCGCGATCATCGGGGATTCCAGCATCTGCGCATAGATGGCTCCGACGTCGTCGGTGGCCTGCAGCGCGATGGTCTTTAGCATGTCCTTCATTTCCGTACTCCCTGTCCGGACGTCGGAGCGGCACCGGGAAGGTGCCGCCCTTTTGACGTCAGCGGATGGAGTAGAGACGCTTCAGGGCGTCGATGTCCAGCTCGAGATCCCAGTTCTCGTTCCAGAGGCTCCAGGCGTCCTTGTGCGCGAGCCCCGATTCGGCGAGCCGCATGGTCATCTGCTCGTCGCGGTCGCCCATCAGGTACGACTTGGCCCATGCCATGCCCTCGAGGAGGACGTCGAACGTCGCGTCCCACCGCGTATCGTAGCCTGGCGAGCTCGTCGGGGTCTCGAAGCTCGCCATGACGCGCACGAGCCTGTCGCGCAGATCCGCGGGGCAGAGCAGCCACTTCAGTGCAGCCAGGAGGTCATCCGAACCCTGGAAGGCCATGGCTGTCTCCATGGGCACGAACACGTCCACGGAGTGCGCGTAGTCTGTCGCGTCGGGGTACGTCCGCACCGATCCGCCGATCGCCTCGACGAGCGGCTTCAGGTCGCGGACGTACGCCTCGAGACGGCGATAGGTGCCGTCGCGCTCGCCCTCGCCGAACCCGAACTCGACCGCGGGCACGATCCACTTCCGGCCTTCGAGCACGCACGACTGTCCGAGCCGGATCTCCACTTCCTCCATGCCGTCGATCTCGATGTACTTCCCATCGCCCGCATTGCCGCTGATCCTCGCTCCGGGCTGAAGCCTCTCGTACTCGTCCTGGGTGAGCGGCAGCCACTCGTTTTTCCCGTCGCCCCGGTCGTAGTCGAGACCGAGATTCTCGAGCTGGTCCCTGGTCACGCTGTAGATGACGTCGGCTTCGATGTCCGTGAGCCAGAGGGGCTCGTCGCCGTGCGTGGTCTGGGCTCCCGTTGTCGGTGACGACGGAGCGTGACGACTGCCGGAGACCATTTCGACGAGAATGTCTGCCGCGTTCCTCATGGCCATCTTGGCTTCGGCGACCTCGACCACGGCGTCGGGATCACGCAGCGCCGTTCCGTCGGCCCAGATGTCCGCTTCTGCGCTGGAGCGCAGCATCTCGGCGAGCGCGGCCGGGTCCATCCGGGGATGGAAGACGGCGTCGCTCCACGCGACGGTGGTACCCTGCAGCTTCTCGGCCTCCTGCCGGGACACAGGGGATGACCCTCGCGAGAACGAGTAGCCGCTGTTCTCGTCCGCGTCATGAGCCCCGTAGAAGATCTCGATGACCTGATCGTCCGGCAGGAGCGACGGATTGACGTCGCCCATGGGGGTGCCGGAGATCGACCCCCATTCCTTGCGACAGTGGTCGGCGATGCCCCGGTCGAGCGCAGCATCGTCGGCGCCCAGCACGACCTCGTCGAAGCTACCCGTCCGCACGATGGCATAGAGCATCTCGCCGGCCTCGTTCTGGCGGGGCGCAACTTCATGGCGGGGTTCGCGTGCGAGACTGGCGGCGGCGATCGCCTCGTCGAGGGCTTCCACCCATTCGTTCTCGGCGGGGTCGTAGATGCCGTCCTCCACCCCGGTGGTGGCATCCAGACTGTGGCTCTCGGCTGCAGAGATCAGCTCGTCGAGCACGTCCTTGTGGACGATGCGGAAGTCGCTGCCTTCAAGGGGAGCGGCGGGATCCTTCGCTACGGTCGGAGTGGAGATTCCGCGGGCCGTCCGCAGCGCCTCCTCGATCTGGTCGACGAACGTACCGCTGGATTCGCGATGCTCGGACGACAGCATGTCGTCGTCCTGATCCTCCTTGAGGGTCTCCGCATGGTCGTCCGCCGCCTCGACGAGCGTGCCGAGCGCGTCGGCTCCGATCATGACCATGCCCTCGGGGATGACCTGGACGGCCGGCAGTGTCGGCTCGTCGCCGACAGTCACGGTGCGCCGGTCGATCAGGACGTCGGACGTGGCCTCGAAGTACGTCTCGACCACCTGGGCGTCGTCGAGCCCGTCGTACTGCAGCGGGAGATGTCCGACGACGAGGCCGGCCCTGTCGTGGGCCTGGTCCCAGCGATCGCGGCAGAAGCCCGCCAGAGCGCTCTTGCATTCCTGCCTGCTGCGCCCCATCACGATCTCGACCCGGCCGACGCCGATCACCGGATCCACGTCACGCTCCACGATCGCGACGTGGAAGACGCCTCCGGCCGTCAGGGCAGGTGCAGGCTGGAGGATCTCGCCGTCGACCGGCGGGAGCGTGACCATTCCGCCGTACGGGGTGATGCCGATGGCAGCGGACCGGTCGCCCTCGAGCGTCGACCGGGCGATCGCGTAGGGCATGCCGCCAGGCGCGCGCAGCACCACCAGGACGGTACCGTCGGCGAGGGACATGTCGCCTACCGGATCGGCCTGAGGCGGCGTCAGGTCGCCGCGTCGTGCGGCGGCCTGGAACTCGTTGGAATTGTGATATCCCAGCGCTGCTGCGGCGATCTCGATCACCTTGCTGCGCCTGAGGTCGACGCCGGCATCCTTGAGGGCGCGGGCGAGGCGGTCCACGTGGACCGGTGCGGAAGTCTTCATTTCCATTCTCCGATGGCGACACGGCTCTTGGAGTGCGGGGGTCCCTCTGACCGCATGGCCGGCCGCCGTCGGTGAACGGTGGGTGGATCGGTGTCATGCGTCGGTGTTCCGGAGGTTCGCCTGAGGCCTGCGGGCCTCGCCGACGGGTGTCGGCTGGGACCGGCGCGCTTTCCGGGGCGCGGAAGACTTGCGGCTTCCTCGTCGCAGTCGTCACATGGACGGCTGCGACGAGGAGGTCGCGGGGAAGGCTCTCGCCTCCCCCGGTATTCTAGCTGTAGCGCTTGTTGTGCAGCCGGTGGTTCAGCGCCTGGGCCAGGCACTTGATCCGCTCGGAGTAGCTGCGCTCGATCGTCTGGATGTCGTGCTGCGTCAGGGGTACGCCGTCCAGAACGCCGGACGATCGCGCCTCCATCTTGGAGCTGTCGCGTTCCGGGTACATGGGTACGCGGGATGCGGCTGCTCGTAGCTCGTTCCGGCGCTGGACAATGACCTCGAATCCCAGGTCGGCGGCGTCGACCAGACTGTTGTAGTGACCCATCGGCACCTTCACGTAGTGCTCGCCCTCGACTTCCGTCTCGCCCTCGTTTTCCGTTGCGTCGCTCATCGTCGTGTTCCGTCCCTGTCGAAGGCCGCCGCGAAGTGCAGCGCCTCCCTGATCGTCTGAAGTTCGGCCCGTGCGAGGGGTGGATCCTCCTCGCTCTGGTCCTCGAGACTGTCGGCTAGCCGCTGCAGTGCGGTCCCCTCGTAGCGTCCGCTGCGGCGCCATTCGACGATCTCCCGGCACCGGGCCGGGAGATCGGATCCGCCGAACAGCATGTCCAGCGTCTCGACGGGTACGACGACGTAGCCGTGGTATTCCTGGGAGCGCGATGCCCTCAGGAGAGCGACGGCATCCGTCATCGACACGCTCATCGTCCGCGCACGAGTGCGCCGAACATGGCGCCGATTACGTCGGCGGGATCCTCGCCGAACTCGTCCACGGACCAGTATGCGGTCTCGCCGCCATCGGGATCGCAGATCCGCACGTAGTCGACCTGCGTGTCGGCGGGAACTGTCAGGCGGAAGCCGTTGGCTACGTTCACCAGGACGGTCTCCTCGCCGTACTTGTTGCCGTTCACCGCATCGCGATGGACGATCTCGCCGGGCCTCAGGCAGTGCGGGTTGTCGCCGGGCTCGCGCAGGACGTCGATCTCGATGTCCGGCTTCTCGACCGTACGGTCGAGATGGGCGACGAGCGTGCTCAGCGTGTCGCCAGGATCGCGTGCGAACTCGACGCCGTCGAAGTAGGCGATCTCCACGCCGTCGGGCGCGCAGACCCGCACGTACGCGGCATCGTCCGGATAGGCGGCGGTACGCATCGAGAAGCCGTTGGGGAACGTGACGCTTGCCTCGGGGCCGAAGCCGGCGGTCCCGGCCAGGATCGATTCGGCGTGACGCTCGAGCTCGATGTCGTCGAGTGCGTAGGGATTGTCGTTCATGGGTATCCTTTCATGCGGATCATGCCGCGAGGTCGAACAGGGAGATCTGGCCGGTCGGCGCGACTGCCTTGGCGGCGTCGGCATCGTCGGCATCGCTGCGTCGGCGGGCCTCAGCCTCCGCGAAGTCGCACAGGACGACCTCGACGCGGATGGACACGTCGCGCCACTCGTCCTTGTGGTAGTCGGTATCGATGCCCGAGTTGAACTCGAACTCGATTCCCGTCTGCACGCGGAAGCGGTCATAGGGCCGACGGTCGTCGTCACGCGCCGCCGTCATGCCCTGCTGGCCGGAATAGCGGAACGGCGTCGCGTTCTGGGGGATGAGGAACACGCCTCGGCGCGCCAGCTCCGATGCCACGTCGATGACCGCATAGTGGCAGTCCTTGCCGACGTAGCGAGGTCCCTTGCCGCCTGCGGTGTTGTAGCTGCCGTACGGAGGGTTCGAGATGGCGACGTCGAAGTCGCGCGAACGCAGCTCGGCGATGAGGACCGGATCGAACACCGAGCCGACGATGACCTCGGCTCCGGGGAGCAGGCGACGCGCGATCGCGGCATAGTCCGGGTTCATCTCGACCAAGGTGTACCTGTCCTGGTTCTCGTGCGGCGTGCTCGCCCAGACGTTCATGTGCGCCCAGTGCGCATACGAGAGCGTGCCGATGCCGGCGCACAGGTCGAGCACCCGCCCCTTCGTCTCCGCCTCGACCGCCATGCTGACGCCGAGACCGTAGGGCGTGAAGTGTGCGCCCATGCGGGAGTTGGAGTGGCCTGCCCCCTCGTGCCAGTCGTCGATGATCTGGTCGACCTCGTCGGGATGCAGCACGCGGTCATCCGCCAGCAGCTTGCAGGCGGCGTCGTGGCGACGCAGCGCGTCGCGTGATATCCTGGCCATTATGCCTTCTCCTTTTCGCCGCCTTCGGGCAGCATGAATTTCTCGATCGATTTCTGGAAGTCTCTCGCAGCCAGCACGCCCTCCTCGGTAGCCGAGTACACGTCCATGTCCCGTACCCCGCCCCGGGTGGTCGTTCCGCTCCGGCGTTCCACGGACAGATACCCCTTGCCGACCAGTCTCTTCAGGGTGGTGAAGACCGCTCCGAAGGCATGCGTCGTCGTATCGCGAGCGCCCATCCATGCGGCGACGACGGACGGCGTGGACGGCCCCATGTCGCGTATGGACTGGACTGTCTTGTACTCGAGAGGGCCCATGGGCCGTCCGCTTCTCATGACAGGACGCGGACGAGCGATCGGCCGACCGCCTCGCCCAGGCCGACCGGTACGGCGTTGCCGAGCTGCTTTAGTCCATCCGACCAGGTTCCCGGGAAGCGGTAGGCGTCGTCGAAGCTCTGGATCCGGGCGGCTTCCCGCACGGTGAAGTGGCGATAGCGACCTGCACCTGCATCTGCATCTTCGCCGTAGTCGATCATGTTCTCGCCGCCCGAGACGCCGTGGACGCCGGCGCGCAGCGTCTTGGACGCTTCGTCGATGGGCGACCCGGTGTGGCCCTTGTAGGCCCGCGCCTCGCGCGGCGCTGCCACATGGTCGAAGTGGTCAGCGGATCCGTCCGACGTCGGCGAGGGCAGTCCAACGAGCGCGTCCCGGACCGTGAGATGCGGCTGGAGGCGCGGAGCGAAGAGGTCGTCGCTGCCTTCCTGGTTGTGGCGTCGCAGGAACGCCACCGCGGCGGCGTCCATGTCGGGCGTCGCCAGGCCGTGGCGGCTCCAGTACTCGCCCGTGATCCACTTGGCGACGTTCAGCTCGCGCGCGCCGTGCGTCGCCGTCGGCGCCTCCCAGCTGCGTGCGACGTCGTCGCGGACGCCCACGATGAACACGCGCGATCGCTTCTGCGCCACGCCGTAGTCGGTCGCGGTCATGGTCGCCACCGAGACCCGGTAGGTCGGCACCGATCGCACGCCCTCGTCGAGGCATCGGCGAAGGAACGCGGCATCGTCGCGGTAGTCGGCGTGCGGCGAGGCGACGTCGGGAAGCGTAAGCGCCATCTTCAGATAGTCGAGATACTCCCGGTGCTTGGTGGCCAGACCCGTCACGTTCTCGAACGCGAACGCGCGCGGCCGCAGCACTCTGACCGCATCGATGGTCCATGGCCACATGTTGCGCTCGCCGTGTGCGCCGGCGTGCTTGCCGCCGAGACTGAACTCCTGGCACGGCGGTCCGCCCGAGAGCAGATCTGGCTCGGGGGCGACCGCCGACAGGTCGACGCTCTCGACGTCGGCCTCGACGACCTTCCAGCCCTGCACGTGCGGATGGTCGTTGCGCTGGTTGAACAGGATGGTCTCGCAGGCGGCTCTGTTGTTCTCCACCACGATCTCGTGATGGAAGCCGGCACGCGCGAGGCCGAGACCGAGGCCCGCCGCGCCGGCGAACAGCTCGATCGACCGGAGCGGAGCATGGGATGGGGACGTGTGCATTCAGCCCTCCTTGACGATGCGGTAGAACAGGATGTCGGATCCGGTGCCCTGGTGGTGCCATTCGATCCGACCGCATGGGTACGGACCGTCGACGCCGCCGCTGCGGCGCTTCACCATTACAGGGGTGGACTGGCCGATGTCGGGCGCGTTGAGCGTGGCATCGTATCGGCCGTGCCATGGAGTCCAGCCCGCCTGCTCGTCCAGCCACGCCGACAGGCGCGCCGCGACATCGTCGCGTACTTCCGGGATGGTACGCGACGCGTCGATGACCATGTGACGCGCCGGATCGGCCTCGGCCATGTCGAGGTAGCCTCGACGCACGCGGTGGTGGAACTCGATCGCCATGTTCTCCATGCGCCCCTCGTCGACGCCGTCCTCCTCGAGGCGGCGCTTGGCGCGCGCGATGCCGACCTCGGGATCGATGTCGAGGATGATGGTGAGATCGGGCATGTCCCCGCCGACCGCGTGCTCGTGCAGGTATCTGATGAGGTCGACCGGTCCCTCATGCCCATAGCCCTGATAGGCGAGCGTCGAATGGACGTAGCGGTCGCACAGCACCGAAACGCCGCGGGCGAGATGAGGGCGGATGACCCTGGCAACGTGCTGGACGCGCGATGTCGTCATCAGCATGATCTCGGAGGTCTTCTCCCAGACCTTGCCGTATTCGCCTAGCAGCTTCTCCCGGAGGAACTCGCCCTCCTCGGTCCCGCCCGGCTCGCGGGTGCGGATGTACTCCATGTCGCGCTCGGCCAGCAGCTTCTGTGCGATGCCGCTGGCGACGCCCTTCCCCGCACCGTCCCCGCCTTCGAGAACGATCCATACCGGCTTGTCCATGTCTTTTCCCCTGTCGGGCAGATCTCGTCGTCACCGCCGATGCAGCGGTCCGCCGTGCGCCCCGTGTTTTCAGATGGCTGCGAGCACCAGGTCGGAGATGTCTCCGCCGCCCGCCTGGGCGCGCATCTGTATCTCGTCCTGCTTCGAGCGGGATAGTCGCCCCCATGCGATCCCTGCGGCTCGGCGACGCATCTCGCCGGAACCGCCTATGGCGACGCTCTCGCCGGACCATGCCTCGAGGGCGTCGCGGTCGTGGATCTCGGTGACGACCCATCCGCGCATGCGCTCGGAGCGGGCTACTCTGCCGACCTCCTGCAGGTCGTCTGCCGGATAGAAGCCGAACGCCATGGTGGGCGCACGGTCGACCATGCGGCCGGCGGCGTGCTGGATCTTGTCCTCGAAGGACATCGACTGGCCGTGCACGGCGCCTTCGTAGTAGATCTCGACGCGGCGGTCGTCGTCATGGCCATGCATGATCCCGACGATCGCCGAGCGTGGGGCGATGTCGAGCGAGCGCGGACCGCTCGGGACATAGAGTCCAAGCACGGTATCACGCGGAAGGGACAGGCTTGCCATCTGATGTCTCCGTGGTTTCGGTCGGGTGGGAAGGACGGACGATCCGTTCGCCCCGCATGTACGGCGGCCATTGGTCGCGCGGCAGTGCGGCGCGGCCGTCCTCGACCGCGTTCGCGGCTGCGTGGAGGGTGTTGTAGCTGCCGTAGTTCCAGCCGCGCGAGAAGTCCTCGTTCCCAGGCTGCTCGGGATCCGGCTCGCGGGAGAGCGCAAGATCGGCACGGGCGCGGATCCACTCCGCCATCCGTGTCGCCATCTGGCGCGATGCCTCGATCTCACTTGCCAGATCGCGCAGCACGGAGATGTCCGACGGATCCAGAGCGAGGTTGCCCCGCTCGGCGCGCGACAGGATTTCGTCCAGCGCGACGGCCGGATCGGTTTGGGTATTTTCTGTCATCCTATCTCCATTCAGGTGCGGATCCACCGGTACAGGCGGTAGCCGCCCGGCTTTCCCGCTCGTGCGTCCGTGACGCGGAACCGCTCCCCGTCGCACGCGAAGGCGGCGGCCTTGGGGAACTCGAAGTACACCTTCTTGTCGCCTTCGGCGACGATGAAGTCGCCGCTGCGCACCTGGACGACCGGGCGCTCGGTTCCGACTGCTCCCCGCGCGTTCGCGTACTCGCTGTCGGTCGATTCCAGCACGATGCTGTCACCGACCTTGATGGTGCGACGGAACTCGGAGACGCTCATGCGCTTCTCGACCTCCGTGCCCTCGGCGATCACGGCATGCTGCGCATGGTAGCGTGGGTCGATCCGCACCGACAGGAAGGCGCTGCAGCTGTGATAGTCGCTGAGGACGTTGCCGTTCGAGCGTTCGAAGCGGCGCATCTCCTTGAGCACCAGGTTCTTGAACGCGTCCTCTGCGGGGCTGTCGTCGAGGCCGGCCGGTCCCGAGACTATCTTCACGAGGATCGATCGACCGCCCGCGAAGACGTCGCGCGAAGGCGAGAAGCCGTAGCACGGAAACACCTGATGGAGATGGGCGAGCATCCGTGGCACGAGGTCGTCGAGCTTCTCTCCGGGCCGATAGAAGTCGCCTTCGTGCGAGTAGTTGCCGCTGGAGTCGAGGCCGTCGTCGGCCGGTTCGGTGGCATTGGCGTCGAGCATGGCGCTGTCCTTGTCGATGATTGGCGGAAGGAGGGCTGGATCAGTCCCAGTCGGGCAGTGTCGACGTGCGCTCGAGATCCCAGTCTCCGGGATTCTCCAGAGCCTCGGCGTTGGCACCGACGAGGCTGTCGAGCAGGTCTGCCTTTTCCTCCTCGCTGGCAGCGCGCCACTTGCCGTCGCGCGTGATGTCCATGACCGGCAGAGTCCGGGTCTCGGTATCGAAGGCGAAGCGTGTCGAGCGCTCCCTTTCCGTGCCGTCCTCGCTGAAGATGTGGGTCCAGCCGTATCCGAGCAGGTAGCGTTCCATTCGTTCTTTCCTTTTCCTATCGGGCGAGTTCCTTGACGACCCCGCTCCGCATCGTGTTCACGTCGGGGGCCTGTCGGTACAGAGTGCGCAGCTCGCCAAGCTCCGCTGCGGTCAGACGGCCGTCCGCGAGCCTTGCGCGCGCGGGATCCCGCATCTGGGGGGCGGTCTGCACCATGTACCAGACCTCCGCGTACTCGTCGGCGCCGGTCTCCCGGTCGCCTCGTGTCGGCCACAGGCCGCCTATGGCGGTCACGATGGCCAGCAGTATCGCGATGCCTGCCACCAGGCGGGAGTGCCTCGCCGAGGCCTCACGCAGCGCGGTGATCACCGTGCTTTCGGGGCAGAGCAGAAGAAGCGCGACTGCGGCAAGCAGCACGAGCGCCATGATTGCGATCATTCACCAAGGCCATACCGTTTAGGATGGTCGGCGATATGGACGAGTGCATCTAGGATGTCATCCTGCTTTAGAGCTATCGGGTAGTCGCCCTCCTCCACTTCCGTGGAGAGTCCGCCCGCATAGGTCGCTATCGCGTCGTCCGGGTCCATCTCGGCGGCGATCGACCAGTGGTCGACGTCGAGCTCCTGCGCCATCTGCGAGACGTCCCGGAAGCCCCGCACGTCCATGGTTCCTTCGGGTAGATCGAGATAGGCGTGGGTCGCATCGTGGTCGATGTCGCCCCATCCCTCGCCGAAGTCGTTCGAGAGGATGCCTATGGTCGCGTCCCCACGGCGTCCGTGCGCTATCCACAGCGCGTATGCGAAGGCGAGACAGCCGCCCTGGAGATAGCGCTCCGCGACACGGTCGTAGCATCCGGTGGACACGAGACGCGCGATGTCCCGCGCCGCTGCCGTCTCGTCCGGGGCGGCGATGGCGAGCGCGGTCATGCCGCGCGCCTTTCGGGGTCGCGACGGTATCCCTCGATCTGGTCGGCGAAGAACGGCATGAGCAGGAAGTGCGGCCGGCCCTCGGGAGCCGTGGAATCGAAGTGCAGGCCGTTCCACTCGAGCCATACGTGCGTTGCGGAGCCTATGAGTCCGGAAAGCTCGTCGTCGGTGATGTCGACAGGGAGCGGGGCCGCTTCCGAGCGGAGCCTTGGTATGTCGGCCTCGAACGACAGGGCGGCATCCATGTCGTTGCCGTCGTCGTCCAGCTCGCGCATCCACCAGTCGTCGGTGTAGCGGAGAAAGGTCGCGGACGATGCTTCCGGCAGTTCGGCGGCTATCCGCGCGAGCGCCTGCTCGGCGAACTCCTCGCACAGGCCGTCGCCTATGGCCCGCACCGTCGGCACCGTGCCGTCGTCGAGCCATTCCTGGGTCAGGGAGCGGATGTTCCTGCTGATCGTCTCGTGAATCTCGTTCATTTTCCACTCCTCCCGGAGGTGCTCCCGACCCTCTGGAGGTCGGGAGCCTTTTCATCATTCCACGTCGTCGGGGTCGAAGCCGTAGTACTCGGCGGCCGCATCCCTGACCGATACGCCGAAGGGGCCGTACCATTCGCGTACCCATTCGGGCGCGCGCACGGCGTCCTTGAGAGCCTCGGCCTCGTCGTCGCTGTCCTCCATCGCCCTGACGGCGTCCTCGCCCATGAGCTTCAGCTCGTAGGTGACGTCGATCCGGTCGTTGCCGAGCGGATCCGCGTCGTAGCAGCTCTCGCCGATCGAGATCTGCGGCCGGAACTGGGCCACGATGCGCGGTCCGCTCCCCCCTGGCGTGATCAGATCCTCCAGCGCCGCCTTCCAGCTCTCGAGATCCGCGGCCCGACGCGCCTCGTGCAGGGGGATGAGGATCGTCATCATGACGGCCTCGGGATCCTCCTCGAGCATGACCATCCCGCCGACGGCGCGGATCGCGGGTTCGATGGCGGCTGCGTATTCCCGAAGCTCCTCGCTGTTCTCACGCATCGCACGCACGGGCTCTTCGGCGTCGAAGTGGAACGCCTTGATGGTCGGAGCGAGATATACCTCGCCATTGACGAGCGCCGCATAGCCGATCTCGGCGGTTCGGATCGGTCCCAGTCCGACATCGATCTCGTCGGCCTCGATCCAGGGAAGGACTTCAGCCGCCCGGTCTGGCGGTCCCTGGACGTCGCATTCCCTGTTGGTCAGGAAGACGATGTCGAGGCCCTTGCCGTCGTGGTTGAGGTAGGGGCGCTGCACCGATGTCGCAGCCGTCGATCCCGGCAGCGGGACGACGAACAGCGACCCGGCGTCGATCCCTGCGACCGGCCAGGTCAGCGGCGGTTCGTCGAGGACGGTGGCGGTCCGGGCGTCGACCCAGCCGTCCGTCCCGGACCAGTAGAGGAAGGGCTCGTCGGCATTGTCCGTCGCCCTTCCGACGATATACGCGCTGCGCATGTCGAAGCCGTCCGGGACGAACGGCGCGCTCCTGGCAGGAGCGCCATGGCCGGGAATCTTGACGTTCTCGGGATCGTAGTAAGTCACCCCGTCGTCGTCAGCCTGCTCGAAGTAGGCGTCGCAGGTCTCCTCGTCGCTCAGCCCCTCGTAGCTGCCGTCGATGCCCTCCTGGTCCCAGTATTCGCGGCACCAGTCGGCGATCTGGCGTTTCAGGCCCTCTTCGGTCCGGTCGGAGTAGAGGTCCGATCCGTATTCGTGGGTGATGGCGGCGAAGTGCAGGACGTTCTTCGAACCCGTACGCATGTCGGGCAGGATGCCGATATTCCGCATGTCCATCAGGCTGCCGTAGGGGCTGACCATGAAGGCGGCGGACTTGTCCGGGGTTTCGGCCGCATCCGCCGATACGGCGAAGGGACGGCCCTCGGAATCCTCGATGAGGGCCATGTCGCGGCCATGGACGGATACGATGCCGATGCCGCGCGCAGGTGCGGGCTCGAGATCGCCGGCCCTGGCGGCGGCGGTCAGCTGGTTCTGGGCATGATAGCCGAACGCGGCGGCCGCCACGTCCATGAGGCTGTGGCGCTTGAGGGTGACGCCCTTGGCCCTGAGGGCGGCGTCGAGACGGTCGAGATGGATAGGCAGGGTACGCATTTGGCAGGCTCCTCGTTCGGGCGTGGCCGGCATGAGGTTGCGGGTGTTCCGTTGACCGCGAAGCGCCGGCCGCCCGTTCAAGAAGCGGTTGAAGGTCGTGTTCGCGTAGGTCGTGTTCCGGAGATTCGCCTGCGGCTTGCGGCCGCGCATCCGCTTTTCGGCGGACGTGGAACCAGCTGGTCCATCCGGGACCAAGGACGTGCTCTGATGGCGGCGTCCATGTCGCTGCCGCACTCGACGGCGGCGACATGGAGGTCGTCTCCCCGTCGTGCCAAGGCACGACGGGGCAGTCAACGGCAGTTCACGCCGCGCGCGTGGCGGCCCTCATCGATACGAGCGCCTGCGAGATCACGTCCCGCAGGCTTTCGGTCCCGACCATTCCCAGCTGGCCCTCCAGCGTCTGGAGGGTGGGCGCGATCACCAGCATATCCTCCTCGAGCTGGCGTTCCGGGGTCCACTCGACCGGGATCATGTCGGCGATCAGCGCGCGGTAGGCGGCTTCGTCCTCGTCTTCCAGATGATGACCGCACCAGCGGTCGAACCTGGCCACGATCTGATCCCTGTTTTCCTCGTTCAGGAACTCGAACACGTCGATATCGTCGGAGATGTCCTCTCCTTCGATGTACGACGCCCGGGCCAGCAGCCCGTCGCTGCGTCGACGCAGCAGCAGATGAACGTCGTTGTCCTCGTTCTCAAGCGCCAGGACGTCGAAGTCGGAGGCTTCGGGCGTCCCGGGCATCGAGCGCAGAATGGTAT
>Ga0308164_10002044_pt1 | contig 21226 bp, 18 predicted proteins | sample PhyTR2_FD_201031 | JGI IMG/M metagenome (GOLD analysis project Ga0308164, IMG submission 201031) | Phyllosphere microbial communities from UC Gill Tract Community Farm, Albany, California, United States - DLSLT.R2 | ecosystem: Host-associated > Plants > Phyllosphere > Unclassified | place: USA... | reverse complement strand
TGCGCGTTGATGCGCGAGATGATCCCGTTGGGCGTGCGGGAGATCGCTGCACAGCTGAGGGCGTCCGCCGCCTGCGAACAGCGGCTGAGCGTCAGCGTCGCGTCGGTCGCCGCGATCGCGTCGTCGACCTTGATGTCGTAATAATTGCCCTCGATGCTCAGCTGGCTGGCGATCCCGCTGGTCCGGGCCCAGCTCGGCGCATACACCGCGCCGAACAGCCATGTCCGCGACGTCTCTGGCTTCAACGCCTCATTGCCGCCGGTCAGCACGCTCAGCTGTCCGCCATTCGGCTCCTGATAGCTGCCATTCGCGGGCACGCCGTTGGCGATGCAGTTGGCGCGGACGGTCGCGGACGACTGGAACGGCGATCCGGCGACGTTGGTGCAAGGATCGTCGATCGCGGCGTCGGACCGCGATGCCGCGCCGAACAATTCGCCGATGCTCGGCGCGCGGAAGCCCTGTGCATAGGACGCACGCAACAGCAGGTCGCTGAACGGCTTCCACAGGCCGCTGCCGGTATAGGTCGTGTTGCTGCCGCTGATCGAATAGTTCGAATGCCGCACCGCGCCGCCGATCTCGAGCGACTGGATGAGCGGCGTGTTGTGGATCAGCGGCACGCGCAACTCGGCATAGACTTCGTCCGAGTTGAAGTGCCCGCGTGCTGGTTGCGCCGGGATATCCGCGCCGAGGCCCGCGGTGATCAGCGGATCGGGGGTAAAGCTGCCATATTGGACGCGGTGCTCATAGCCCGCGGCGAGTCCGACGGCGCCGGCGGGAAGGTCGAACAGGTCGCCCGAGATATTGGCGGTATAGTCCTCCAGGCTCTGCGAACTGCGCGCACGCTCGTCGAACGCGATGAAGCCGAGCATCGCCGGCGTGACCGAGCCTGCGCCACCGAAGATGTTGAACGGTACGCATGCCCCGGTGCAGTTCGCGACCGGGCCCAGCGCCTGGGCGAGATTGGCCGCGTTGATGTTGCCGGTGAACAGCTGCTTGGCGTCGTTGAAGCCGAGGACCGCATTCACGTCCCAGTAGAATTTGTGGCTGCCGACGTTGAACGAGCCATCGAGCGTCGCGGTCGCCGACATCGTGTCGACGGTCTGCGAATAGGTCCGCTGCCCAGCCTCGACGAGGCGTCGACGCACCGTCGAATAGTTCGCCGGACCATTGCCCGCGCCGCCCGCCGACAGCGTGTAGCCGAACGGATTGAAGGGGTTGGTCGCATCGACCGAGATCGTGTCGAGCAGGTTGCCATTGCCAGCGTCCGGCCCGATCACGAGCGGCAGGAACGCCGCCTGGTTCTGCGAATTGCGTCGCGTGTAGTTCATCTTCACGCGCAGGTTCACGTTGTCGGTGAGTTCCTGCTTGGCGCTGACGAAGAAGCCGTAGCGCTCCGACGGGGTCAGGAAATAGTTGAACGGCGAGAAGTTGAAGCGGTCGGCGGACGTGAATTCCTTGAAATCGCTGTTCGGGCCGGTCGGATTGGCGGCGTCGTAGCGTGGCCGCCCGAGGATAGGCGCCGACTTCAACGTCAGGTTCCGGCCACCGACCTGGAAGAATCCGTTGGGGGTAGCGCCCGAACAGCCACCAATGACGTCCGAGCAACTTGTCTGGCCAGGGTTGGGGAACTGCGAAATCTTTCGATCGCGTGTGCTGACCGCCTCCTGCTTCACGTAGCTGCCACCGAACACCACGCTCGTCCGCGGCGCCTGGATGCCGTAGCTGACGTTATAGTCCTGCGTGTGACCATCGCCCTGGCGGAACGTGCCGAACTGCGCGGAGGCCTTCAGGCCCTTTTGCTGCGACTTGGTGATGATGTTGACGACGCCGGCCAGCGCGTCCGATCCGTAAAGCGGCGACTGGCCCGACTGGAGGATTTCGATCCGCTCGATCGAGCCGACCTGGATCGTGTTGAGATCGACCGTCGAGGGAATGCCGCTTGCCGATGCGCCGTTGACGAAGCGAAGCCCGTCGACCAGCACCAGCGTTCGCTTGGCGGTGAGATAGCGCAGATCGATCTCGGCTGACCCTGCGCCAACGCCGCCACCGTCGGGCGGATTGCCGATATTACCCGAATTGTTGACCTTCGAATTGAGCCCGCCGGCCGCGCTTGGCAGCCGCTGGAGAACGTCGGCAACCGACGAAAGCCCGGTACGCTGGATCGACTGCGCATCGACCGTGACGACGGGGGAGGGCTGGTCGAGCGGACTGCGGCGAATGCGCGATCCGGTCACGACGATCTCATCTCCGCCAGCCTGGTCTACGGATGGATCGGCGGCCTGCACGCCCTCGGCGGCCGGTGTCGTCACCGCTTGTGCGAAGGCCGGCATCGCTGCGAGCATCGCCACCAATGCCAACCCGCTGGCGCCGGCATATTTGCTCGCGCCCGTGAACGTCTTGAACCCACGCTTCAACATTTTTCCCCTTGTCCGCGCCCCAGCAAACATCCGCTCTCTTATCTTATGTATGCGAATGATGGCTCAGGGACGTAACGAAGCAAGGGAAGATTGCGTGATGCGACAATTTTGTTGCGATATGTGTCCCGCGTGTTGCGCGCAGGACACGCAGGTGATCAGACCAAAACGGGTGCCGCGGCGCGATCTGCTTCACCGAATACGCGCAGATACCGTGCGATCTCCGTGGGTTCGCCGGTCGCCTTCGCCGGATTGTCGGACAGTTTTACCGCCGGGCGGCCATTCGCGGCGATCACCTTGCAGACCAGCGAGATCGGCTCGAGCGCGGCCGCGCCGTCAGGATCACAGCCGCGGAAGTCGTTGGTCAGGTTCGTCCCCCAGCCAAAGCTCATCCGCACGCGGCCGTGAAAATGCCGATACGTCTGCTCGATCGTGTCGATGTCCATCCCGTCGGAGAAGATCAGCAGCTTGGTCTTCGGATCGACTCCCTGTTCCTCCCACCAGCGGATGATCTGTTCGCCGCCAGCGATCGGCGGCGCGCTGTCGGGACGGAAGCCGGTCCACTCCGCCAGCCAGTGCGGGGCGTTGCGCAGGAACGCGGTCGTCCCGAACGCGTCGGGGAGGGCGATCAACAGATTGCCGTTATAATGTTGCCGCCAATGCTCGAGCACGCGGTACGGCGCTTCGGCAAGCTCGGCGTCGCTGTCGGCCAGCGCGGCGGTCACCATCGGCAGTTCGTGCGCGTTCGTGCCGATCGCCTCGAGGTCGGCGTCCATCGCCAGCAGTACGTTCGACGTGCCGATGAACCGGTCGCCGAGCCCTTCCTTCAGCGCCTCGACGCACCAGCGCTGCCACAGGAATCCATGTCGGCGCCGCGTGCCGAAGTCCGACAGCACTAGGTCGGGCAGTTCGCGTAGCCGCTCGACCTTCTCCCACAGCTTGGCCTTCGCGCGTGCGTAGACGATGTCGAGCGCGAACCGGCCGCGATCGCGCAGGGCCGCGCGGGACTTCAGCTCGTTGATGATGGTCAGTGCAGGGATCTCCCACATCGTCGTGTGCGTCCACGAACCTTCGAAGTGCAGCTCGTACTGGCCGTCGACCTTGCGCAGGTCGTACGCAGGCAGCTGGAACTCGGCTAGCCAAGCGAGGAACTCGGGCCCGAACATCTTCTGCTTGCCGTAGAAGCTGTTGCCCGCGAGCCAGATCAGCTCCTTCTTCGCGAACCGGAGCGTCCGCGCGTGATCGAGCTGCGCGCGCAGTTCGTCCTCGTCGACGATCTCGGCGAGCCGCACCGTCTTGGTCCGGTTGATGAGCGCGAAGGTGGCGCTGACGTCGGGATAGGCCTGCCGGATCATCTGCAACATCAACAACTTGTAGAAATCGGTATCGAGCAGACTGCGGACGATCGGATCGAGCCGGAAATTGTGATTGTACGTCCGGGTGGCGATATCGGTCACGGCCATGCGCATGGGCTCCTGCGTTGTTGCGGTGCGGGTGTCCGAGAAGACGCGTTTGTGTCAAGCAGCGGGCAAAGGAGACGGGCGATGACGCGGTTCGTGGTCGTGGTGGATACGCAGTGGGATTTCATGGCGGGCGAGGGCGCGCTGAGCGTGGCGGGGGCGGAAGAGTTGGTTGCACCGATGCAGGCGTGGCTGTCGGCTCTCGCGCCTGACGAAGTTGCCGGCGTCCTCTTCACGTTCGACACGCATTTCGCCGAGACCTACGCCGCGTCGCCCGAAGCGGCGATGTTCCCGATCCATTGCGTGCGGGGGACAAAAGGGTGGGGCAACATGCTCGACGTCGCGCTCGTCGACCCGGGGATCCCGGCGTGGCGGATCGAGAAGGGCGTGTTCGACATGTGGGCCGAGCCGGGGCTTGCGATCGAGGATGCGCGAGACGCCGAGAGGCCGACTATTCAGCGCGAGGCTTTCTTCGCGGCGTTGGTGGCAAGTGGCGTTACAGAGGTCACGGTAATCGGGGTTGCGGCGGATTATTGCGTCCGTTGGGCGGTCGATGGACTGCTCGCGCGGGGTTTCGTGGTGACCGTGCCGGCGGGCCTCACGCGCGGTATCGAGCGACAGATCGACGTGGTTGCCGGGGAAGATTTTGCGGGGGCCGGGCTGATCGTCGAACGAGCCAGGACGCCGAACGCAGCGTAAGATTGTTCTCCCGCGAAGGCGGGAGCCCAGGCTGGGTCCCCGCCTTCGCGGGGAAACATGCTAGTGCCGACTGCCGGTCAGCTCGCCTCACGCCATAGCAGCGAGCAGCCGCCCAACATCCACCGTCGCGAACGAGGCGAAATTGTCCGCTACGCCGAACGGTAGCAACAGCGTGCGATCGTGGACGATTCCGCCGCAGCTATACACGACGTTCGGCACATAACCGTCGCGTTCGGCTGGGCTCGGCACGATCAGCGGATCGGTCATCCGCGCGAGCAATTTGGTCGGATCGGCCTTGTCGAGCAGGCATGCGCCGATGCAGTAATTACGGACGCTGCCGACGCCGTGGGTCAGCACCAGCCAGCCCTCGTCGATCTCGATCGGTGAGCCGCAATTGCCCATCTGGATGAATTCCCACGGCCATTTCGGTTCGACGATCTTGGTGCCGCCGTCCCAGGTCAGCAGATCCTCCGAGGTCAGGTACCAGATATTCTCGTTGTCCTGCCGCCCGAGCATCGCATACTGTCCGCCGATCTTACGCGGGAACAGCGCCATGCCCTTGGTCGCCGAGACCGCGCCGCGCATCGGCTGCATCTCGAACGTCTTGAAGTCCTCGCCGCGCAGCAGTTCGCAGCGCGCTTCGGAACCGCTGAACGCGGTATAAGTGCCGAGATACTGCACCTTGCCAGCGTCGTCGAAACGGACGAGCCGCAGGTCCTCGATCCCCTGATGCTGGCTCGGCAGGATCGGAAAGATCACCGTCTCCGACAATTCGCGACTGCCTCCACATTCCAGTCGGGTGGGACCGCCATCGGTCGCGCCCTGATCGGTCGGTGTGACCCGCGGCGGCACCGCGGTCTGGCTCGCGGGATCGACCGAGAAACCGTCGTCGGGCGACCAGCTCCCGGTGCGGAACGTCACCGACGAGACATGGCCTTCGCCGATCCCGCGCAGCGACAGGATGAAGCGCAGGCCGCCTTCGGGGGCGTTGGCTTGATCGGGGTCGAGCACCATGCTCGGGTTGAACAGCGCGGCGGCCTCGAACGAATATTCGCCGCTGAGATAGGCGCCGATCAGCAGTTTCTGGTCGGTGTCGATCTCGCGCGGGTCCTTCAATACCGCCATGATCTCGCCGAACCGGTGCAGGAGAAGCTCGTCGACATCGCGGTGGCGTTCGTCGAGCGACTCCATCACGCGGCGACGTTCGGCGCGGAGTTCGTCGGGCGACAACGACAGCACGCGGTCGATCACGCGGACGGCGCGGGGGTGGCCATCGACCTTGAACGCGCCGGGATATTCGATGTTGAACGGCCGGATCACGGTCCGCGAAGGGTCGGGCCGCAACTGGATATTGGAAAAGGCGACGAGTTCGGCTTCGGCCATGATCGGTTCCAGGTGACGCGCTGTCGTCGCGTCGAAACGGACGCCACGACACTGCGAGGGGTGCCCAGCACTGAACGCCGAAACCGCCGCCTTGGCTACATGAATTCCCCGTCACGCGCGGCTGCCGAAACACCGCGGAAAACTTCGCCTGTCACACCACCAACTCGATCATTCGACGACCGGTGCACGAAGGAAGCGGTATGCAGGCTCAACCATCACGACCCGGCAATTGTGCGATCGGCCGCCACATGCCGCGATCCCGGCACCGCGACGTAAAGGGCGAGCCGATCCAGCGGTCCGCCTGCAGGTGTTGCGGCGCGGCGATCGTCAAGTCCGCGGTCAGTCGTCGCTGGATCGTCTCAGGCATGCTCGGCTGATTAGACGCCGCCCTTAGCGTCAGGGGTTGCGACGTTCCGGTGGCGGGACGGTCGGTTCGTCCGAGCCGTTCCGCCACGTCTCGCCGCCCGCGCGTGGGAGTTCGCCGTGGGTCAGCGCGCCGTCATGGTTCCGGTCGAGCGCGGCGAAGCGCGTTGCTGCAGCCTTGGCAAACTCGCCTGAATCGATGCCGCGGTTCAGGTTCGCATCGGCGGCGATTACCGGCTCCGGCAGGTCGAAGAAGCCGTAGCGCGCGGCCCCGATGCGTTCGTGGACGACGGTGGCGCCCTTCTTGCTGTCGCCATTGCCGAACTGCATGCCCTGACCGCCGGATCCGCCGCCACCTCGTCCGCGTCCGCCACGGCCGCGCTCGCCACCTTCGGACCTCGGCCCGCGTCCGCCCGAGGCCACGCGAATTTCCGGGACGAGGACGTTTTCGTAATACGCGATGTCGTCGGGATCGATCTCGCCGTCCTTGCCGCGATCGAGCACCGCGAAGAAACGCGCGGCATCATGCTGGAATTCAGCCATCGTGATCCGCCCATCGCCATCGGTGTCGGCGCCCGCGAACCACAGGTCCTGCGCCGCGCCTAGCTTCAGCGACGCGCGGAACGGTTCGCCCATCGGACTGATGAACAACTGACCGCGGCCATGCGCCGGACCATGTCCGCCATGCGGTCGCGGGGTCTGCGTGGCACATCCGGCCAGTGCGGCGATGAGGCCGAAATAAAGGATACGCATGCAATCTCCCGAAATGCCGTGATATTCGTCTGACACGGCGATCGTTGCCGCGATGTTTCGGCTGACCGCTCGCGCAGCTCAGATTGGCAACGTCACGCGCGCGAGCAACCCGACGCCCGGGCGGTTCTCGATCGTCGCATCGCCGCCATGCGCGCGCGCCACCGCGCGGACGCTGGCGAGGCCAAGCCCGCTGCCTCCTGTATCGCGGTTGCGCGATTGCTCGGCACGGAAGAACGGCTCGAACGCGCGGGCTAGATCCGCTGGCGCCATGCCCGGTCCAGAGTCGCACACCTCGACGATCGCCACGCCACCTTCGCGGCGCACCTCTACTTCGGCATGGCCGGCATATTTTACGGCGTTGCCGACCAGGTTCGCGAGCAGTGCCTTTAACGACGGCGCATCGCCCTCCAGCGCGAGCGCATCGCCCGGATGCAACGCCACCGCATCGCCGCGATCGGCAAAATCATCCGCGACGCTCTCGGCCAGCGACCGGAGATCGAGCCGCTGGCGGCGGACATGCCGGGTCATGTCGCGGACGAACGCCATCGCCGAACCGATCCGCTCGCTCATCTCCTGGATGTCGCCTTCGCTCGCCGCCCGGATATCGTCGGGCGCCTTTTCGAGCCGCAGCGACAGCCGCATCAACGGCGTCCGCAGATCGTGTGCGACCGCCGCGATCAGCGTCGTCCGATCCTCGACATAGCGGTTCAGCCGCTCCTGCATCAAGTTGAACGCGGTGGCCGCTTCGGCGATCTCCGGCGGGCCAACGATCGGCAGCGGTTCGGCGCGCGGATCGCGACCAAGACGCTCGGCCGCGGCGGCGAACAGCGCGATCGGCTTCACCACGCGCCGCGCCATCACCCAGGCCACCGCGGCCGCGACTACCATGGCAACCAGGAACCACAGCACGATTCGCATACGCCAGGGGCCGATCGTGGTGTGCGTCGGCCGGATCACGCGCCACCGCCCGCTCGGCGTCTCGATCGACACGACGAACGGACCGAACAGCGCATTGTCGAACGATTGCGGTAGATGCGCCGAACGGCCCATGCCCATCGGTAGCGGCGGCCGGAGTGCGCCTGCGAACAGCGGCATCGCCGACCGCTCGGTCTCGACGGTCACCTTGGTTCGCATCAGTCCCAGATCGGCGGCGATCGACTCGGCGAGCCGAGCGTCGCGCGGATTGTCGGTCGGGTGGGGCGACCCGGTCGCTATCTCGACCTTCAACTGCCCGGTCGGATCGCGCCCTGTTCGCGCGACGGCGGCGACCCGGCTGGCGGTAAAGATTTGTGGCCGGGGCGGCGGCATTAGCAACACGATCGCGAAGTTCAGGATCTGGACCAGCAGCACGGTCGTCAGCCCCAGCACGAAGATGCGCAGGAACATCGGCCAGGACCGCTGAGGGTTGCGCCGTATCGGCTGGTCGATCTTGCCGGCTGTCGGCGTCGGGTGGCGCATCACAGGCGCACCACACGGGGGACGAAGAAATAGCCCTCGTTGCGGATCGTCCGGATGATCTCGTCGTCGTGCGAGCGCAGCTTGCGGCGCAAACGGCTGACCTGCACGTCGATCGCGCGGTCGAACGCGTCGGTGTCCGGCCCTCGTGCCGCCTCCAGCAACGCATCGCGTGCCAGCACGCGCCGTGGTCGCTCGACGAACGCGCGCAGCACCGCGAACTCGCCATCGGTCAGGTCGATCAGCGTACCGTCGGGATCGAACAGTTCGTGCGCCGCGAAATCGACGCGCCAGCCGAGGAACCCGAACGCGCGGCTGTCGCCGGCATCCTGCATCTCGCGCGCCCGCAAAGCGGCGCGCACCGTCGCCAGAATCTCGCGCGGGCTGCACGGCTTGGACAGATAATGGCTCGCACCGATCTCCAGCCCCAGGATCCGGTCGGGCTCGTCGCCCAGCGCGCTCAGCATCACCACCGGCGGTGCCCCCGTCCGAGCCAGTCGACGACACACCGACAGGCCGTCCTCGCCGGGCATCATCACATCGAGCAGGATCAGCGACACCGTGCACCGGGCGAGCACGCCATCCATCTCCTGCGCATTGGTCGCGGTCTCGACCTGATAGCCATGCATGCCGAGGCTCTCCGCCAGCAGCGTGCGGATCATGTGGTCGTCATCGACCACCAGCAACACGGGTTTCGCAAGGTCGGGGACGGGGCGTGGGATCATTCGCCGGTCCTGCCGCACGAGTGTGTTCGACATATTTCCGCGTGTGGTCGGACATGGGTCATTTTTCGGAGCGCCTGGCTGCAACGAAATCGATGAACGCGCGGAGTGGTGCCGGAAGATACCGCCGTCCCGAATAATAGAGGAACGGACCGGAGAAGCGCTGCCACCACGGCTCCAGCACGGGCACCAGCGCACCGCTGTCGAGATGCGGCTTCAGCCAATCCTCGAACAGGTGGATGATTCCGGTCCCTCCCAGCGCCGCATCGACCGCGAGATCGGTGGCCGCGCCGACGCGGACGATCAGCGGTCCGCCGGGCTCCACCTTGACGATCTCGCCGTCGCGCTCGAACTCCCAGGGCATCATCGAGCCGCTGGAGAACTGACCGCGGATACAGGCGTGGTCGAGCAGATCGCGGGGATGCACGGGCGTGCCCCGGCGCGCGAGATAGTCAGGGGACGCCGCCGTCGCGAACCGTTGCTCGCGCGGACCGATCGGTATCGCGATCATGTCCAGTTCGAGCCGCTCGTCGTAGCGGATGCCGGCGTCGCACCCCGCCGCGAGCATGTCGACGAAGCTGTCCTCGGCGATCACCTCCAGCCGGATATCGGGATAGGCGGCAAGGAACGCCGGTACGATCGCGGGCAGCACCAGCCGCGCGGCGCTGACCGGCACGTTCAGCCGCAACGGTCCCGCGGGCAAGTCGCGATAGCCATTGACCACGTCCAGCGCCGCCTCGACCTCGGCGAGCGCGGGCCCGAGCCGGTCGAGCAGCCGCGCACCGGCTTCGGTCGGCGCCACGCTCCGCGTCGTCCGGTTGAGCAACCGTACGCCGAGCCGCGCCTCCAGTCGGCGAACCGCTTCGCTCAGCCCCGACGCACTGCCGCCGCTGATCCGCGCGCCGTCCCTAAAGCCGCCCGCCCGCGCGACCGTGACGAACGCGGAGAGATCGCCTGCATCCACTGCCATTGTGCGTGCTCCCGTACAGCCCGTGCCGATACTGCCGCGTTATCGTAACAGCCAACGCGGTCCATATGAAGGTCACACTTCGAAAGGACCGGATCATGACCACGCACGGCATCACCATAACCGCGCCACTCGCAGGCCGCACCGTCAACCGTCTCGGCTACGGCGCGATGCAGCTCGCCGGCCCCGGCGTGTTCGGGCCTCCCAAGAATCACGATGCGGCGCTCGCGGTCCTGCGCGCGGCGGTCGAGGCAGGCGTGAATCATATCGACACGAGCGACTTCTACGGCCCTCACGTCACCAATCGCCTAATCCGCGAAGCGCTGCACCCATATCCGGACGACCTCGTGATCGTTACCAAGATCGGCGCGCGGCGGGGGGCGGAAGGTTCATGGGATCCCGCTTTCTCGGCCGCGGAGCTGACCAGCGCGGTCCACGACAATCTACGCAATCTGGGACTGGAAACGCTCGACATCGTCAATCTGCGCGCGATGTTCGATGCGCATGGACCCGCCGAGGGCTCGATCGCCGAGCCGCTCGCGACGCTCGTGGAGCTCCAGCGCGAGGGTCTGGTCCGCCATATCGGGCTCAGCAACGTCACGCCGACGCAGGTCGCGGAAGGGCGCGCGATGGTGACGATCGCCTGCGTGCAGAACCAGTATAATCTCGCGCACCGCAACGACGACGCGCTGATCGACGACCTTGCCGAGGCCGGGATTGCGTATGTTCCGTTCTTCCCGCTCGGTGGGTTCTCGCCGTTGCAGTCGACCGCGCTGTCGGACGTCGCACGCGATCTGGACGCGACGCCGATGCAGGTCGCGCTCGCCTGGCTGTTGCAGCGTTCGCCGAACATCCTGCTGATACCCGGCACGTCGTCGGTCGGTCATCTGCGCGAGAACCTTGCCGCAGGTGACATCGTGCTGCCAGCCGACGCGATCGCCACGCTCGATCGGATCGGGAACGACGCCGCTAGCGACTAAGCATTTCCGTCCGGGCGGCGGGCGGCTAACGGCAGCCATGGCCAAGAAACGCTACCTCACCGCGACGCTGCCCGACGGTTATGTGAAGACGATCGGCCCGACGTCGACGCCGTTCACGCATTACTGGCGGATCGTCGCGGTGCTGGCCAACGGCAAGACCGAGATATTCTGGGGCCACACCAAGTCGCTCGTCGAGGCGAAGAAGAAGCGCAACGCACTGGCCGAGGCCGCGGTGCAACGCGGGTGGCAGCGCTACGACTTCGAGTTCGTCGAGCTGGTGGCCTCCGACGGCTGATACCGTCCGCCGTTCAGGCGGACGGCAGGGCCTTCACCAGCTCAAGCACGCGCGCCGCCAGTTCCATCCGACAGATCAGCAAATCGGGCAGATACGGATCGGCGCAATTATAGACGAGCGGCGATCCGTCGACGCGGCTGACGTGGAGCCCGGCCGCCTGCGCGACCGCGATCGGCGCGCAATTGTCCCACTCATATTGACCGCCGGTGTGAAGGTAGATGTCGGCCTGGCCGCGCACCACTGCCATCGCCTTCGCGCCCGCCGAGCCCATCGGCACGAGCGTCGCCCCCAACGTCTCGGCGACCGCCACCGCCTCGCGCGCCGGACGGCTGCGGCTGACCAGCATGCGGAGCGGATCGCCCGCCGGTTCCAGCGGCTTGGGCGAACCCGAGGTCAGCGTCATCCCGAGTCCCGGCAGCGCCACGGCGCCCACGATCGCGACGCCGTCGATGGCAAGCGCGACGTGCACCGCCCAGTCGGTCCGCCCTTCGCCATATTCGCGCGTGCCGTCGAGCGGATCGACGATCCACGCGCGGCGCACCGAACAGCGATCGCCCGTATCCTTCTCTTCCTCGGACAGGATCGCATCGTCGGGCCGCGCCGCGCGCAGCATCCGCATGAGGAAGGTGTTGGCCTGCTCGTCGCCCGCCTTGCCGAGGTCCTTGCCCGTCAGCCCGCTGCTTTTCTGCAACGCGAGCAATATCTCGCCCGCCTCGGTGGCAAGGCGTTCGGCGAGACGGACGTCGCTTTCCATGACCGTCACTTGAGCGGCATGATCTGGCGAACGATAAACGCGGCGGCTTCGGCCGGCGTCATCTCGACCGTATTCACGCGGATCTCCGCGTTCAGCGGCGCCTCGTAAGGGCTGTCGATTCCGGTAAAATTCTTCAAATCGCCTGCCCGTGCTTTCTTGTAGAGGCCCTTCACATCGCGACCTTCCGCCACATCGAGCGGCGTGTCGACGAAGATCTCGATGAACTCGCCCGCCGGCAGCATCGCGCGCACCATGTCGCGCTCGGCACGGAACGGCGAGATGAAGGCGGTGAGCACGATCAGCCCGGCGTCCGCCATCAGCTTGGCGACCTCGCCGACGCGCCGGATATTCTCGATCCGGTCGGCCTCGGTGAAGCCCAGATCCTTGTTCAGCCCGTGGCGGATGTTGTCGCCGTCCAGCAGGAAGGTATGCCGGTTCATCAGGTTGAGCTGCTTCTCGACCTCGTTGGCGATCGTCGACTTGCCCGCGCCCGACAGCCCGGTGAACCACAGCACCGCCTGTTTCTGGTTCTTCAGCGCGGCATGCGCCTCCCGGCCGATGTCGGTCGCCTGCCAGTGCACGTTCTGCGAGCGGCGCAGGCTGAAATGGACCATCCCCGCCGCCACGGTCGCATTGGTGATCTTGTCGATCAGGATGAACCCGCCGAGCACCTTGTTCGGAGCGGCACCTTCCTGCGCATAGGCCTCGAACACGATCGCGCGATCCGTCGTGATCTCCGCAACGCCGATCGCGTTCAGCTCGAGCGTCTTGGTCGCGAGCCGTTCCATCGTGTTGACGTTGACCTGGTATTTCGGCTCGCGCACCGTCGCCGACACCATCTGCGTGCCGAGCTTCAGCCAATAGGAGCGACCGACGATCAGCGGCTCGTCGTCCATCCAGACTATCGTGGTCTCGAACTGGTCGGCGGTCTCGGGCGGCGCGTCCGACGCGGCGATGACGTTGCCGCGCGAGCAGTCGATCTCGTCGGCGAACGACAGCGTGACCGACTGGCCGGCGACCGCCTCGTCGAGGTCGCCGTCGAGCGTCGTGATCCGGCTGATCGTCGAGGTCTTGCCGCCGGGGAGGACGCGGATCGCGTCACCGGGCTTGACCGTACCGGCGGCGATCTGGCCGGAGAAACCGCGGAAATCGAGGTTGGGGCGGTTGACCCACTGCACGCTCATTCGGAACGGCTTGGCCTGGTCGTCGTCGACATCGACATCGACGGCTTCGAGATGCTCCATCAGCGTCGGGCCGGTGTACCACGGCATATTCTCGGACCTGAGTGAGATGGTGTCGCCCTTGAACCCCGAGATGGGCATCGGCGTGAACGCGGTGATGCCGATGCTCTCCGCGAACGCCGAATACTCCGCGACGATCTCGTCGTAGCGCGCCTGATCGTAGCCGATCAGGTCCATCTTGTTGACGGCGAGCACGAGGTTCCGGATGCCGATCAGGTGCGCGAGATAGCTGTGGCGCTTGGTCTGCGTCAGCACGCCCTTGCGCGCGTCGACCAGGATCACGGCGAGGTCGGCGGTCGAGGCGCCGGTTACCATGTTGCGGGTATATTGCTCATGACCCGGCGTATCCGCGACGATGAACTTGCGTTTTTCGGTCGAGAAGAAGCGATAGGCAACGTCGATAGTGATGCCCTGTTCGCGCTCGGCAGCGAGCCCGTCGACGAGCAGCGCGAAGTCGATCTCGCCACCTTGTGTGCCCACGCGCTTGCTGTCCGCCTCAAGGGCCGCGAGCTGATCCTCGAAGATCATCTTCGAATCGTACAGCAGCCGGCCGATCAGCGTCGACTTGCCATCGTCGACCGAGCCGCAGGTTATGAAGCGCAGCATCGTCTTGTTGCGATGCTGGTCGAGATACGCGTCGATATCGTCGGCGATCAGCGCGTCGGTCTGGTAGGCCGATTCCTGGATTGCGATGTCGCTCATCAGAAATATCCCTCCTGCTTCTTCTTCTCCATGCCAGCGCCGCCGGCATCCTTGTCGATCGCGCGGCCCTGGCGTTCGCTGGTGGTGGTAAGCAGCGTTTCCTGGATGATCTCGGACAGCGTCGACGCCGTGCTCTCGACCGCGCCCGTCAGCGGATAGCAGCCAAGCGTGCGGAAGCGGATCGATCGATCTACCGGGACCTCGCCGGGTTCGAGACGGAAGCGGTCGTCGTCGACCATCAGCAGCATGCCGTCGCGCTCGACCGTGGGGCGGACGCCCGCGTAATAGAGCGGGACGATCGGCACGTCGTTGAGCTGGATATATTGCCAGACGTCGAGTTCGGTCCAGTTCGAGATCGGGAACACGCGGATGCTCTCGCCCCCCCCTTTTTTCCAGGGCGCCTTCCGCGCGTTGTAGAGGTTCCACAATTCGGGGCGCTGGTTCTTCGGATCCCAGCCATGCGTCGCGGTGCGGAACGAGATGATGCGTTCCTTCGCGCGCGATTTCTCCTCGTCACGCCGCGCGCCACCGAACGCCGCATCGAACCCGTGCAGGTTGAGCGCCTGCTTCAAGCCCTCCGTCTTCCACATGTCGGTGTGGAGTGCGCCGTGATCGAACGGATTGATCCCGCGCGCGGCGGCTTCGGGGTTCTGGTAGACCAGCAACTCCATGCCGCTCTCCGCCGCCATCCGGTCGCGCAGCTTGTACATTTCCTGGAATTTCCAGGTCGTATCGACGTGCAGCAGCGGGAAAGGCGGGGGCGACGGATAGAAGGCCTTCCGCGCGAGGTGCAGCATCACCGCCGAGTCCTTGCCGACCGAATACAGCATCACCGGCTTGTCGGCTTCGGCGACGACTTCGCGCAGGATGTGGATCGCCTCCGCCTCGAGCCGTTCCAGATGGGTGAGTGTCTTCGCCATGATGTGTCTCCGCGGCGCCGTTTGCCCGGCGCAGGGCGGTGTCGGCAATCAATGCATTCTTCGGTCGGGGAACGCTTCGCTATCTCATGCCGCGAATGACGGCACTGCGCACCATGCACGATTTCGCGGCGAACCCTGCGCCGCAGTTGCCCGCCCGCGATCGACGCCGTACGCAACGCGCCTGTTTCGATCCGTCTGGGACCATGCCGCCATGTCCGTTGCTTCGTTGAAAATGCGCTCCTGGTTGTTCGCGCCGGGGGACAGCGAACGCAAGATGACCAAGGCGGTAGAGGGCAGCGCCGACATCGTCCTGTTCGATCTCGAAGACGCGGTGACGACCGAGAACAAGCCGCTCGCGCGCCAGACCGTCCACGACATGCTGACCGCGCATGTCGCGCACCGCGCGCGAATGTGGGTGAGGGTCAATCCGCTCGACGGGCCGTATACGCTGACCGATCTCGCGGCGATCATGCCGGCGCGGCCGGGCGGGATCATGCTGCCGAAGGTCGCCGGGCGGCAGGATGTCGAGCGGCTCGATCATTACCTGTCCGCGTTCGAGGCGGCGAACGGCATCGCGATCGGGTCGACCCCGGTGATCGTGCTGATCACCGAAACGGCGGGGGCGATGTTCCACACCGGCGATTACAAGGGCGCGCCTCGGGTGGTCGCGCTGACCTGGGGCGCGGAGGACCTGGCGGACTCGATCGGCGCTAGCGCGAACTGCAATCCGGATGGCAGCTATCGCTTCACTTATGAACTCGCGCGATCGATGTGCCTGTTGGGCGCGGCGGCGGCGGGCGTCACCGCAATCGAGACGATCCAGGGCGACTTCCGCGATCTCGGCACACTGAAGACGCGCGCGGAACAGGTGCGGCGAGACGGTTACCGCGGCATGCTCGCGATCCACCCGGCGCAGGTCGACGTGATCAACGCCGCGTTCACGCCAACCGAGGCGGAGATCGCCGAGGCGCAGGCGATCGTCGATCTGTTCGCGGCAAACCCCGGCGTCGGTACGATCGGCTACAAGGGCGGCATGCTCGACCGACCCTATCTGTCGCGCGCGGAGCATCTGTTGCGGCAGGTCGGGCGCGCGTGATCCGGCGTCCTAGCCGACGCCCCATTCCGCTAGCAGCGCCGTGCCATCGGACGTGGGGGCGATCCGGCCCGGCGTGCGAGACAGGCGCGGGGCAGGGGCTGCCTGCCAGATGCCGTCGACGACGACACCGCGATCCGCCATGTGGCGATGCGCCGGCACCTCGTCGAGTTCCAGCACGGGTGCAAAGCAGGTGTCGGTGCCCTCCAGCGCCGCGCACCAGTCGTCCCGCGACCGGGTCACGAACACCGCGGCGAAGCGTCGCGCGGTTTCGGGCCAGCGCTCGACGACCATCTGGTCCGCCGCGAGGTCGGCGGGTAGCCCCAGCCGATCGAGCAGTTCGGCATAGAATTTCGGCTCGATTGCGCCGACCGAGACGTACCGCCCATCGGCGCAGGTATAACAGCGGTAGAACGGCGCCGCGCCGCCGAGCAGATTGCGCTCGCGGTCCATCGACATCACCCCGGCCGGGACCATTCCCGCGAACAGCGCCATCATCGACGAAACCCCGTCGACGATCGCCGCGTCGACGACTTGGCCAAGCCCGGATCGCGCGCGTTCGAGCAGCGCCGCGAGGATACCGGTAACGAGATACAGCGATCCCCCGCCGAAATCGCCGATCAGGTTGAGCGGCGGCGGCGGCGGCGTTCCCGGCGCGCCGATCGCCGCGAGCACTCCACTGAGTGCGATGTAATTGAGATCGTGGCCCGCCACCTGCGCGAGTGGCCCGGTCTGTCCCCACCCGGTCATTCGCCCATAGACGAGCCTCGGGTTGCGTTCGAGCATCACCTCCGGACCCAGGCCGAGCCGCTCCATCACGCCCGGTCGGAGCCCCTCGATCACGACGTCGGCGCGGTCCGTGATCGCCAGCGCCTGCTCTCGCCCTTCCGGCGTGCGGATGTCGAGCGCGAGCCGGGCGCGACCGCGGTCGAGCACCGGATTGCGAAAACCACCGCCGACCCGCTCGATCCGCAGCACCTCCGCACCGAGATCCGACAACAGCATCGCCGCATGCGGACCGGGCCCGATGCTGGCGAACTCGACGACCCGCAGGCCCGCCAGCGCCGTCATGCGCCGATACTCATCATTGCCATGCGATCCGATATCCGCGCTGTTCGGCTGCAAGGTGCGACCGATGCCGAACCGGAGTCAAGAAAGCGTCGGCGGGTCCAGCGGCGCCATGTCCTTCAGCATGATGCCGGGGTCGGCGAGGATGGTCCGGTCGATCATCGCACCGGTTTCCACCAGCTTGCGGCCCTGGACGTAATCCTTGACCGCTCCCACGCAGTCGAGCGCGATGACGCGGCGGTCGCGCAGGTAAACGACCGAGAATTTGCGCGTCGTCGGATCGCCGCGCAGGACCGCCTCGTCATAGCCGATCGACAGTCCTACGGTCTGCAGCTTCAGGTCATACTGGTTCGACCAGAACCACGGCACCGCGTCATACACCGCCGGCTGGCCGACGATGTCCTTCGCCACGACGGTCGCCTGGTCGTTCGCATTCTGCACCGATTCGACACGCACTGCCGCGCCGCCAGCAAACCGGTTGGCGTGCAACGCGCAGTCGCCGATCGCATACACGTCCGGCACGCTCGTCCGGCATGCGTCATCGACGCTGACGCCGTTGCCACCCGCCGCACCCGCGTCGATCAGGGGTGCGACTTCGGGAAGGATGCCGATGCCGACGATCACCATGTCGGCGGCAATGACGGTGCCGTCCCCCAGCCGGACCCCGGTGACGCGGTCGTCACCAAGAATGCAGTCGACCGACTGCCCGAGCCGCACGTCGACGCCGTGCGCGCGGTGCTCCGCCTCGAAGAACCGCGACAAATCTTCGCCCGCGACGCGCGCAAGCACACGGTCCAGGGCTTCGAGCAGGATGACGGACTTGCCGAACTTGCGCAGTACCGCCGCGGCTTCGAGCCCGATATACCCGCCGCCGATCACGACCGCGGTCCCGACATCCGGCAGTTCGGCGATCATCCGGTCGGCGTCGGCGCGGTCGCGCACGGTGTGGACGCCGGTGAGATGATGGCCTGCGCAAGACAGTCGTCTAGGCGTCCCGCCCGTCGCCCAGACCAGCCGCCCATAGCCGATCGTCGTACCGTCTTCCGTCGTCGCGCTGTGCTCGACCGGATCGACCGATACGATGCGCGATCCCAGCCGCAGATCGATGCGCTGCTCGGTCCAGAACGCCGCCTGTCGGATCAGGATACGCCCGAAGACCTTCTCGCCCGACAAATACTCTTTCGACAAGGGCGGTCGTTCATAGGGAAGCTCCGCCTCCTTGCCGACGATCAGGATCGATCCCTCGAAGCCGATCTTGCGCAACGCGATCGCACACGCCGCACCGCCGTGCCCGCCGCCGACGATGACGACATCGGCGAACACCGGCGTGTCCCGTCGCGCATCGCTCGTCATGCTGTTCATTTCGCTACCCTCGTCCACTTGGTGCCCGGTCGAGTAGCACGCCGATCTGCCCTCGTGGTCCGCATTCCTATTGGCGATGTCGGATGACCTCAACTGTAGCCGGCGATCCGCCAGCGCAGTGAACGCCGCCACTTGCGCGAAGTTAACGTAAAGCGCGCGCGATGTGTATTAGGCGTCGTGGCCGGGCTCTGCGTTCGGACGGGGGATTGCCGAAGTGATTGCGGACGGAACTGCCGAAATACCCAAGGCGCATGCGTGGGACCCCGACCATCTGCGGCTTGCGGTCACCGCGGCGGGCGTCGCCCTGTGGGCATGGAACGTCGACACCGACGCCTTCACAATGGACGAGCGCGGCTTCGAGCTTTGGGGCCTCCCGTGGCGCGCCGAAGTCACGTTCGAGGAATTGTCGGCGCATATTCATCCGTCCGATCGCGACCGCGTCCACTCCGCTTTCGCCGCCACCCGCGCGGTACTCGGCAGCTACGAGACCGATTTCCGGATCATGATCGGCGAGGAGGTCCGCTGGATCTCGGCGCGCGGGCAGGGCGAGGATGTCGGGATCGTCGGACGGACGATGTTCGGTATCTTCCTCGACGTCACCGGCCGCAAGCAGGCCGAGGAGGGCAACGAACTGCTCGCCGGCGAAATGAGCCACCGCGTCAAGAACCTGCTGGCGATCGCGAGCGGCCTGACCGCGATCACCTCGCGCACCGCGCCCAACACGCAGGACATGGCGCGCGAACTGACCGAACGATTGAGCGCGCTGGGGCGGGCGCACGATCTCGTCCGTCCGTTGCCGGGCGGGCAGGGCGACGCGGCGTTGCTGGGCGACCTGCTCTCGGTGTTGCTTGCACCCTATGACGACATGGGCGCCTTCAAGGGCCGCATCCGCGTCGCGGTCGAGCGCATGGGCGTCGGGGAGAACGCTGCGACCGGACTGGGACTGATCATCCACGAACTCGCGACCAATTCGATGAAATACGGCGCGTTGTCGGCGCCGACCGGAACGCTCGACCTGTCCAGCACGGCGACCGACGACGAAGTGATCCTGACCTGGCTCGAACGCGGCGGTCCGGAAGTCGAAAGCCCGAATGCCGGGGAAGGCTTTGGCAGCAAGCTCGTCCGCCGTACCGTTGCCGGGCAGCTGGGGGGCTCGATCGCCTATGAATGGTCGACGGGCGGGGTGATCATCACGCTGACGATGCGGCGGGACCGGCTTTCGTCCTGATTGGACTTCCACGCCCGGCCGTCATCACCGGGATAGTAGTTTAGTACCTGATTCAGGTGCAGGAATACTGCGGAAACATCCGCGGTCCGATGGGTTATGTCTCTGGGCAATATGAGTTTCGGGTCTGCCGGAGCGCGAACTCCTTTGCCCGTGCGACCCCATCGTTTTCACCAGCGCGGAGCAGCGCGGGATATTCCCGCCGGCTTCGTCGTTTGAAGCCCCATCATCCACGTATCGAAGGAGATCATTCATGAACACCGACACCCTCAGCGGCGCAGCAACGGACGTCAGCGGCAAGGTCAAGGAAACCCTTGGCGGCGCGATCGGCGACAAATCGCTGCAGAGCGAAGGCGCAGCGGATCAGCTGACCGGTACCGTCCAGAAGACGGTCGGCCAGGCCAAGGACGTCGTCGAAGAGAACATCCGTCCGCTGGTCGACTATGTCCGCCAGTTCTCAAAGGAGCGTCCGTTTACCGCCGCAGCGGTTGCCGGTGTACTGGGTATCGCCCTGATCAACACGCTCCGCGGCAAGTAAGCCTCGGCGTGTCGCGGCGGGGGCGCATGATCGCTCCCGCCGCTATACCGCTGTTTGAATTACCGAAGACGTACGACACCAAGCGCACGCATTCGTTGCGCTACCGACAAACACGCCGCGCCTGGTCGATCGAACATCCGACGACCTCATCGCGAACCATGCAACACCAACGCGCTGCAATTGCGGACCGTGATCCACGGTCGCGCTGCCGAAGACCTATGTCGATCGGACATCGGAGAGGAGACCCGCATGACGGATCATACGGATTACGAAACCGATTACGATTCCAACCTCGTCGTGAGACACCGCGATCAGCGATCCGACGACGACTGGGACAAGGTCTGGAACACCGACGATCGCAACCGCGATACGCTTCGCAAGATCGAGTTCGGGCTGGCGGTGATCGCTGCAGGCGTAGCACTCGTCATGGTCCGCGGCGGATGGCTACGGATGACCGCTCGACCGAACCATGTCGTGCCCTCGGCGGCCGATATTCACGTCCAGATGCCGCCGCCGCGCTAAAACCGGGCGCCTTGAATACATAGCGCCCGAACAAAAGAACGACTGCCAGCGTTTGGGCTGGCAGTCGTCATTCCCGTTACGCGGCGGAGCGTTCCGCCTGCTTGTCTTCGAGACGATCGCCGCTGCGATCACTGGCTGCGGCGCCGGTGATCTCGATCCGGCGCGGCTTCATCGCCTCGGGAGTTTCGCGCTTCAGCGCGATGCGCAGCAGGCCGTTGTCGAAGCTCGCATTCTGGACCTGCACGAAGTCGGCAAGCTGGAAGCGGCGCTCGAACGCACGGGTCGCGATCCCGCGGTGGACGAAGCGGCC
>Ga0308164_10002043_pt1 | contig 21228 bp, 14 predicted proteins | sample PhyTR2_FD_201031 | JGI IMG/M metagenome (GOLD analysis project Ga0308164, IMG submission 201031) | Phyllosphere microbial communities from UC Gill Tract Community Farm, Albany, California, United States - DLSLT.R2 | ecosystem: Host-associated > Plants > Phyllosphere > Unclassified | place: USA... | reverse complement strand
CAACGACGCCTACCCGACCGCGATCCGCCTGGGTCTGCTGCTGGGCCATGACGCGCTGCTGGCCAGCCTCGACAGCCTGATTCAGGCGTTCGCCGCCAAGGGCGAAGAGTTCAGCCACGTACTGAAAATGGGCCGCACCCAACTGCAAGACGCCGTGCCGATGACCCTCGGCCAGGAATTCCGCGCCTTCGCCACCACCCTCGGTGAAGACCTGGCCCGCCTGAAAACCCTGGCGCCAGAGTTGCTGACCGAAGTGAACCTGGGCGGCACCGCCATCGGCACCGGCATCAACGCCGACCCGCGCTACCAGGCCCTGGCCGTACAGCGCCTGGCCGTCATCAGCGGCCAGCCCGTGGTTCCAGCGGCCGACCTGATCGAAGCCACTTCCGACATGGGCGCCTTCGTGCTGTTCTCCGGCATGCTCAAGCGTACCGCGGTGAAGCTGTCGAAGATCTGCAACGACCTGCGTCTGCTGTCCAGCGGCCCACGCACCGGCATCAACGAGATCAACCTGCCGGCACGCCAGCCAGGCAGCTCGATCATGCCCGGCAAGGTCAACCCGGTGATTCCGGAAGCGGTCAACCAGGTGGCGTTCCAAGTCATCGGCAACGACCTGGCCCTGACCATGGCGGCCGAAGGCGGCCAGCTGCAACTGAACGTGATGGAGCCGCTGATCGCTTTCAAGATCTTCGACTCGATCCGCCTGCTGCAACGCGCCATGGACATGCTGCGCGAGCACTGCATCGTCGGCATCACTGCTAACGAAGCACGCTGCCGCGAACTGGTGGAGCACTCCATCGGTCTGGTCACCGCGCTGAACCCGTACATCGGCTACGAAAACGCCACCCGCATTGCGCGTATCGCCCTGGAAAGCGGCCGCGGTGTGCTGGAACTGGTGCGCGAAGAAGGCTTGCTCGACGACGCCATGCTCGACGACATCCTGCGCCCCGAAAACATGATTGCCCCACGCTTGGTCCCGCTGAAGGCCTAAGCGTTAGATGCACCGCTCACCAGGTTGAGGGACTAGACACCTCTCACCTTTTGAGGGCCTGAAGGCTCGTTCTTCAGGCCCTTTTTTTTGCCTCAAGGTTGTGAAATGAAGCCCATAAAAAATCCAATATCGCCCTGCAAACTCACCTTGCCTGCAACAGCTTGGCTGAAACCTTTAATCAGGCCGAGCAGACGGATCACGTTCGCCTAGGTATAGTGCCGCCCCTCTTCGCGTCTGCGGCTGTCGGTAACGACGCCCGGAAACCCGCGAAACCGCATGAATAACAACCCGCAAAAGGATTGGGGTCGAACCGTCGCGCACTGCCTGGTGCGATGCGACGTCTTTGAGCCGTCCTGCGTTTTTGCCATTAGAAAAATCAGCGAGGAACACTCCATGCTCGAAGTCATCAACGACTTCCTCTCAGGGAAAGTACTGATCGTGCTCATTGTCGGGCTCGGCGGTTATTTCACGATCCGCTCGCGTTTCGTACAACTGCGCCACTTTTTCCACATGTTTTCGGTGTTTCGCGACAGCCTCAAGAGCAGCGCCGGCCAGCTCAGCTCGTTCCAGGCACTGATGCTCAGCCTCGCCGGGCGCGTGGGTGCCGGCAACATCGCCGGTGTCGGCATTGCCGTTACCCTCGGCGGCCCGGGTGCCGTGTTCTGGATGTGGGTCACCGCATTGGTGGGCATGTCTTCGAGCTTTATCGAGTGCTCCCTCGGCCAGTTGTACAAGCGTACCGACGCGGAAGGCACCTTCCGTGGCGGCCCGGCTTATTACATCCAGCACGGTCTGCACAAACGCTGGCTGGGCATGGTCATGGCGTTCCTGTTGTTGGTGACCTTCGGTTTTGCCTTCAACGGCCTGCAAGCCCATGCCGTGACCCACTCGCTGAACAACGCCTTCGGCCTGGACACCACCTACACCGGCCTGGCGCTGGCGGTATTGCTGGGCCTGGTGTTTATCGGCGGGATCAAGCGCATCGCGTCGATCGCCGACCTGCTGGTGCCGGTCAAGACCCTGGTCTACATCGCCGTGACTCTGTACGTGATCGTGCTGCAATTCGACCACGTACCGGCCATGCTCGCGACCATCGTCAAGAGCGCCTTCGGCCTCGACCAAGCCTTCGGCGGCCTGGTGGGCAGCGCGATCATCATGGGTGTGAAACGCGGCGTGTTCGCCAACGAAGCCGGTTTGGGCAGTGCGCCTAACGTGGCGGCAGTTGCCTCGGTTGAGCACCCGATCGCCCAAGGCGTGGTTCAGGCGTTCAGCGTGTTCCTCGACACTTTCGTGATCTGCACCTGCACCGCGCTGCTGATCCTGCTCTCCGGTTTCTACACCCCAGGCTTTGAAGGCGACGGCATTGCCCTGACCCAGAACTCCCTGGCGGCAGTGGTCGGCGATTGGGGCCGCATGTTCATCTCGGTGGCCCTGGCGTTGTTCGTGTTCACCTCGATCATGTACAACTACTACCTCGGCGAGAGCAACCTGCGCTTCCTGGTGGGCAACAACCGCAAAGTGCTGATGGGCTACCGCACCCTGGTACTGGTGCTGATTTTCTGGGGTTCGATCGAGAACCTGAGCACCGTGTTCGCCTTCGCTGACATCACCATGACCATGCTGGCGTTCGTCAACCTGTTCGCCCTGGCGTTCCTGTTCAAGATCGCCATGCGCATCCTCAAGGACTACGACGACCAGCGCGCAGCGGGCATCAAGACCCCGGTGTTCGACTCCAGCCAGTTCCCGGACCTGGACCTGGACCGCAAGGCCTGGCCGGCCAACCCGGTCAAGTCCGAGCCAGCCGCTCAAGCGAGCGCTGAACTGAACGCTCAAACGCAACGTTGAGCGTAGGTAGATGACACGCCGCCCGGCCTTGGGCATGCTCGGGGCCCGGCGGCGTTTTTCGTTCAGGAGAATTCTCGATGTCCCCAGCCAACAACATCATGGTGCTCTACACCGGCGGCACCATCGGCATGCAGGCCAGCGCCAACGGCCTGGCGCCCGCGTCGGGTTTCGAAGCGCGCATGCGCGAACAGTTTGCCGATGTGAAGGTGCCCACCTGGCGTTTCCGTGAAATGTCCCCGCTGATCGACAGCGCCAACATGACCCCGACCTACTGGCAGCACCTGCGCTGCGCCGTGGTCGAGGCCGTGGACGACGGCTGCGACGCGGTGCTGATCCTGCACGGCACCGACACCCTGGCCTACAGCGCGGCGGCCATGGCGTTCCAACTGCTGGGCCTGCCGGCGCCGGTGGTGTTCACCGGTTCCATGCTGCCGGCGGGCGTGCCCGACAGCGATGCCTGGGAAAACGTCCGCGGCGCCCTGCTGGCGCTGGGCGCGGGCCTGGCACCGGGCGTGCATTTGTACTTCCACGGCGCGCTGATGGCGCCGACCCGCTGCGCGAAAATCCGCAGCTTCGGCCGTCACCCTTTCGCCGCGCTACAGCGTCAGGGCGGCGCAGCCAAGGTCGATGCCATTGCCGATACCTTGGGCTATCGCCAGCCCAAGGCGCTGGCGAACGTCGGCGTGCTGCCTCTGGTGCCCGGTCTTTCGGCGGCGCTGCTCGACAGCCTGATCGACAGCGGCATCCAAGCGCTGATCCTGGAATGCTACGGCAGCGGCACCGGGCCCAGCGACAATCCGGCCTTCCTCGCCAGCCTGCAGCGCGCACAGAATCAAGGCGTGGTGGTGGTGGCCATCACCCAATGCCATGAAGGCGGCGTAGAACTGGACGTGTATGAAGCTGGCAGCCGCTTGCGCGGCGTCGGTGTGCTGTCCGGTGGCGGCATGACCCGTGAGGCGGCGTTCGGCAAGCTCAACGCCCTGCTCGGGGCGAGGCTGCCCACTGCCGAGGTCCGTCGTCTGGTCGAACTGGACCTGTGCGGCGAACTGAGCTGACGTCCGATACATAGTCACTCCCGCCGCTGACCTGGCGGTGCCTAGCATGGAAAACCCGAGCCCTCGCTCGGGTTTTTTCCATCAGCCGGCACCACAGGAATGCCCCCATGACCTCTTCAACCTCCACTTCCACGCAACAGCCCACGGGCAATGACCCCAGCCTGGAGCTGATCGCGCAGTTCTACGCAGGCCCCTCCTTCCGCGAAGCCGCCACCGCAACGTTGCGCCAGGCGCTGAACGAACACTATCCGAACCTGAACATCGACCCCGGCAGCACCCTGATGGGGTCGCCAACCTGGACCCTGGTAGGCGATGAACTTGTGGCCGGGCCGCCCGACTATCACGCGCTGAGCGATCTGCTGGCGCGCCAGGCAGTGCTTGCCGTACCGGCGCAGTGTATCGAGGGCGAACATTTTCTCACCCGCCAACCGGTGACCGACCCGCCGGTGCATTTGCCCGTGCGCATGACCGACATCGCAAAAATCCTCAACACCCGCGCCCCGGTGATGCTCAGTGTGTTTCAGGAATACCTGGTCGATTACTGGAACGAAAGCAATACCCTGGGCCCGCGCTGGCAGGAACTGTCCAGCACCCTGCGCAATGGCTGGAATGTGCAAAACGTCGAAGGCTGGGACGAGACCGACCACGCCATGGCACGTCGGCTGTTCCGCTTGCCCGAGCGCGCCACTCGGCAGGTCGACGACCCGTACACCAGCACCGCCAGCATCGTGGAGGTCCAGCAGTTGCATGGCGAATCGGCACAGGGGTTCACTGCGCTGATGTTCGCGGTGCTGTCGGGGCAGGTTCAAGGGCGCCCGGTCATCCTCAGTTACTCCCTGCTCAAGGGCTATGAGAAGTTCGACTCTTTGCAGCAGTTAGGCCAGTCATTGGCCGATCACGTTGGGCCACAGGCGCAGCTGTCAGGGTTGCAATGGCGCCTGTATGAGCCCGACGGTCACTTTTTCGATTACTTGGCCTGCACCTTCATCGCTCAACAGGTGGACGCCGTTGGCGCGATGGATTTCTCCGATCTGCGCCAGGGCAGCCCCAGCCGGATCAACAGCGCGTTGAACTCAACCCCTGGCGCGGATGATGCGGCGGCGCAGAAAGGCCCAGGCTTGGAGTGGTATCGCGATGCCCTGCCCGACTGGCTGAGTGCCGGCTCCACCGGTGACTTGAACAACTACGCGCGGCACCTCAAAGACCTCGCGGCCCTTAATAGCCAGCATGCCGGCCAGTCCTACCTCGATGGCATCCCCGGCATCGAGGAGTACGCCCTGGCCCAGCTCAGGCAACAGGTGCTGATCGACCACCCGGACGCCCAGCATCTGCCCTTGGACAAAGTCGTGGTGAGGGTGCAAAGCGTCGTCACCTGGGGCACGTTCATCGTGCCCGGCGCCACCGAGACCACCACCTTTACCCTGGTGGAGCTGGCGCTGCAGAACCTGATCGCACTGCCCCTGGGCACCAAGACGGTTCAACTGCCCAACGGCGCACAGCTGCCCGCCTGGCTGACCGTCGATTACGTGGAGCAACTGATCCAAGAGGTGGATATCGGCAAGAACTACCCCGAGCTGATCAAAGCCCAACTGGTGGATATTCGCCAGGAAGCTGCGCGGCGCAGGAATCTGTACACCGAACAGACGCGTATCCAACTGCCGCTGATGGCGCTGCAAAGCAAACTTCGCCAACAGAACGGAATCGACGAGCAAGGCTACCGTTACATCGCCGCGCTGATGAATGCCGAGGCCCACGAGCGCAAAGTCGATAACCAGACGATTGTCATGCGCCCGTTGGCGTTCGCGCCCAAACGCCGCTCGGATGGCGCGTATGACACGGTGGAAAACATGTACGTGATCGGCCCGCAAAGCCTCACGGCCGGACCCTGCCTGCTGTATCGCCCGCTGTTCGACCCACCGCTGGTTCAATACGCCTCGCCCGCCAACCTGATCTATGCGATCGCGCAATCGGAATCGCTGCGCAGCTCGGTCCTGGCCTGGCTGCCCGACGCGGTGCGCGAGGACTACGCCAACTACGTATTCCCAGGGGACCTGCCGTCGCCGTGGGCGGTTGCCGAGTACCTGGTCGAGCCCGATAAACTCTGGACCCTGAGCGGCCCTATGACCCTGGCCAACACCGTGTTGGACGGCGACCTGCTGGGGACGTTGTTCAATGCCAACGCGCAGGCACTGATCGCCCTGGCGGACCGCACGTCGGTGTCCAACGCCGAAAGCCGCTGGGCAACGTTCAAGCAGGCCGGCTGGACCCTGCTCAATGCCGTGCTGCCCTTTCTCAGCCCGACGCTTGGCACCGCGGCGTGGATTTGGCAGATCCTCGATCAACTCAAGCAATTGGCCGAGGCCGAACAGCAACACGACACCGCGACGCAACAAGTCACCCTCACCGATGTGCTGCTCAACCTCGGCCTGGCGATTACCCTGCACATCGCCACACGCCATTCGCGTACAGGCCCGACGCTGGCAGCGCGCCGGGGGCCGGAGGCGGAACCGCCAGTCAAGAAACTCGTCATCCAACAAGTGCTTGCCACCCCAGCGAGCGACCCGTTGACCGAACGTGGATCCCCGCTGAACATCCTCGGCGCCGTCAATCGCCTGCCCGAAAAACTCGGCACCGTCCTGGACCGCTTCAAAGTGGATAAGCCCTCAGACCTGAATGCTCCCATCACCGAAGCCGGTACGTATCAGCACCTCTACCGTTCAGGGCAGCACTATTACGTGCCCGTGGGCGCACGCTGGTTTCAGGTCTCGGCTCAACCGGACGAGCCGGTGCACATCATCGATCCGAAACAACCGGAACGTAGCGGGCCGATGCTGGTGCACAATGCCGCCGGCCAATGGTTTATCGATACCCGCTTGCGCCTGCGCGGTGGTGGCCCCAAACGGGCGATCAAGCGAGCCAGCCTTGAAGCCGCGGTAAGAGCCAAGCAACTGCGCGACAAACTGCAAGCCTTCGAGAAAGCCAAAAAAACCGCACAGGTGCAATTGCAGCAAGCGCACACAGCCATGACCGATGCCCCCGGCACCTCGACCGAGGCCAAGCGCCAGCTTTACCTGCAAAAGCTCGCCAGCCAGCGCGCGGACTATGAAACCGCACTGCAACAGCTCAAAGAACTGAACGTGTTCGACCCCTTGCCCGATTACCAGCCCAGGGCCATGGCCTACCTCAAGGCACAGCTGGATTTATCCGAAGCCAGCATCAGCGAGACCCAGCGCAGCTTTACCCCGGTATTCCGCCGCGTGTTGGACCAGATCGAACAGCAGGCCCAGGCACCGAACGAGCGCCATATCGAAGACGCACGAACCCTCACCGAAATGAACCGAGACATGATCGAACGCCTGGACTACGTGCAGTCGCGCTTCGAACAGTTACGCCAATTGCCCTCCGAAGGGCTGCGCCAGATCCAGGAACGGAAAAAACGCCTGCCCGCCTACAACAGCAGCGATCTACGGGCCATGCAAGTGACCATGGCGCGCAACCTGTGCATGCGTGAAGCCTCGCTAAGCAGCGCGCCCGATGCGTGGGAGGCCTTGGACCAGATCGTCAATGCCGCCGATATCGCGATCCAGGCCCTGCGCGACACCTTGCACGAACGCAGCGAAACACGCCTGGATGAGCGCATCGAGGCGCTGGGGAGTCTGATTGAACAATTTGCCGTGATCGATGAACGCCTCGAAGACCTGCCGCAAGATTTTGCCGACGCCATCATTCCCGAGCAGTTGGCCAGTTTGCGCAGCAAAATACGCCAATACTCACAAGACACGCAGGTGCAACTGGCCCTCCTGCACCTGGACCGCGATGCCCTCAGGAGCCGCCCCACGCCGCCGCCCACGCCGCCCAAGCCCAAGATGAAATTCATCCACACCCGCTACAACGGCGTATTGATCGGCGAACCGCGCTTGACGCCGGTCGGGCTGGAAACCGGCCTGGTGGATATCAAGTCGCCGATCACACAGCAGGTGATCGCGACCTATCACCAGAAAGGTCAGGATGTGTACGTGCAGCGCATCAGCACACCGACGCCAACGCTGCCCGCCGTGCCGGATATCCAGGTTGCCCTCGATAAAGCCAAGGGGTTTCTCGACGATTTGCACAGCTTCAAGACCCTCGCCGACGAACAGGCGGCCAAGCCCACCCGCACCGCAATGGGCATTGAGTACCTGTACCACCAGCACGCCCTGCGGCTGGAAGAGACCGACCAGGCCATCGAGCATGGCTTGGCGTCGGCCAGCCTTACCGCCGACCAGCACCGCGCCGCCGCGATTCTCAGCCGCAAACTCAAAGAGGCCACCGCCGAACTCTACCAAGAGGCCACGCAACATATGCTGCGCATGATCCGCGAAAAGCCGCCGACCATTGCCGGTGTGGATTGGCTGCTGCAACGCCACAAAGTCACCTTGAAGAAAACCATGAGCCGCCGCCGACTCAAGAGCGCCAGGCCCGATTATCTGGATGAATACACCGTCGCCGATCGCACCACCCATGAAGTGCTCTGGTACGCCCACTTCCACTACTCAACGTCATGGACGCCGGCCAAGGCGTTTATTTCCGCTCGGTTGAAAACCCCGGCCGAGCGCCGTCTGGGGCTGGCCGCCGACACCGTCAATGGGCTGAACGCTCAGCAGCGGCTGGATTACTACCGCAGCGAAATCAATCTGGAGCAAGCCCGTCGGTTGTTCTTTAACCTCTGATCAGGCATTGCACGCGGCATGGGAATTGCTCGCTTCTGGCAATCGTCCCAGGGACTTACCCAATGCTGCACTCGCACCTGACCACCCTCAACGCCGTTTCGCTGGTACTCGACGCCTTCAGCGCCGACGGCATCCATCAGCAGGTGCTGCTGGCCGGCAGCGGCATTGCGAGCGCGGACCTGCACCAGCCCGACACGCGAATCACCACGCGTCAGGAGATGCGGGTCTGCGCCAATGCCGTAGCGCTGCGCCGCGACCTGGGGCTGGACCTGGGCCAGCGCATGCACGTGTCGTCCTACGGCATGCTGGGCTATGCGCTGCTCACCAGTGCCACCTTCGGTGACGCTTTGCGCCTGGCGCTGCGCTACCCCGCATTGCTGGGAACACTTTTCGAGCTGAGCCTTGAAGAGGACGGCCAACGGATCTGGTTCACCGCCAGTGATTATCGGGAAGACCCGGCGCTGGCCGCGTTCAATATCGAGCTGTGCCTGGTATCGCTCAAAGTCATCTGCGACGACCTGCTCGGCCAGCCGCTGCCACTGTTGGGGGCGCGCTTCGACTATCCGGCGCCGGCCTATCAGGCACGCTACCGCGAACGTTTCACCTGCTCGTTGCAGTTCCAGGCCGCCGGCAACGCGTTTGCCTTCGACCGTCACTGGCTCGATCAACCGTTGCCGCTGGCCGATGCCATCACCCATCGCGCCATGGCCGAACGCTGCCGCAAACAGAACACCGAATTCACCGGGCGCCAGGCGTGGCTGGGGCGTGTGCGCCAGTTACTGGCCTCGCAACTGCACGCCGCGCCGGGGCTGGGTCGGCTGGCCGAACAGCTGAACTGCTCGTCACGCACCTTGCGGCGGCACCTGCACGATCTAGGCAGCAGCTATCAGGAGTTGCTCGACGAATTGCGGTTCGAGCGCGCCAAGCAATGGTTGGCAGAGGATGCGATGCCGATCCACTGCATCGCCGAGCAGTTGGGTTTCAGTGAAACCGCGAGTTTCCGGCATGCCTTCGTGCGCTGGAGCGGCGTCGCGCCGAGCCAGTTCCGGCCATGAAGGGGGCAAAAGAGGCCAGACTGGACAGCGCGCCTGGCCATATTTATCCCCTTTTGGCCGCTCCTGTCGTTCTCTTGCCGCGCCGGCCCGGCAACACTGCAAGGCATCACCCTCAGCCCGCGAGAACAACAACATGCTGACGATCTACTCGGACGATCATCACCTGCACCACGGCCGCTGCGAACTGATGGATGGGCAACTGATGCCCTGTTTCGAAATGCCCTCCCGCGCCGACCATGTATTGCAGCGAGTCCAGCAACGCGAACTCGGCCCGGTGCAGGCGCCCCACGACTTTGGCCTGGCGCCGCTGGCACGCATTCATGACCCGGCGTACCTGGAATTCTTCAAAGGCGCGTGGGCACGCTGGGCCCTGTCGGGTCAGGAGGGCGACTTGCTGCCCTACACCTGGCCCGCCCGCACGTTGCGCCAGGTAATGCCCACCAGCCTGCACGGGCAATTGGGCTATTACAGCTTCGACGGCGGCGCGCCGATCACCGCCGGCACCTGGCAGGCGGCGTACAGTGCGGCTCAGGTAGCGCTCACCGCGCAGCAGGCGATCCAAAACGGTGCCCACAGTGCGTTTGCCTTGTGCCGCCCGCCCGGACACCACGCCGCCGCCGACCTCATGGGCGGTTATTGCTATCTCAATAACGCGGCCATTGCCGCCCAGGCGTTCCTCGACCAGGGCCATCGCAAAGTCGCGATCCTCGATGTGGATTACCACCACGGCAATGGCACCCAATCGATTTTCTACGCCCGCAACGACGTGCTCTTCGCCTCCATCCACGGCGACCCGCAAGCCGAGTTCCCGTTTTTCCTCGGGTATGCCGATGAGCGCGGCGAAGGCGCCGGCGAAGGCTTCAACTTCAATTACCCGTTGCCGGCCGGCACCGGCTGGGCGCGTTGGAGCGCTGCACTGGACAGCGCTTGCGCCGAGATCGAAGGCTATGGCGCCGATATTGTGGTGGTGTCGCTGGGGGTCGATACGTTCAAAGACGACCCGATCTCACAGTTCAAGCTCGACAGCCCGGACTACCTGGCCATGGGGCAACGTATCGCCCAACTCGGCAAGCCGACGCTGTTCGTGATGGAAGGCGGTTATGCGGTGGAAGAAATCGGCATCAATGCCGTCAACGTTCTCGAAGGTTTTGAGGGGTCAGCCGAATGAACATATTCAGGTCTCTGTTGCTCTGCGCCGCCGTGGCGAGCAGCGCCGTGCACGCCGAAGAAAAAACCCTGCGGGTCTACAACTGGTTCGACTACATCACGCCCAAGGCGCTGGATGACTTCAAGGCCGCCAACCCGGCGATCAAGCTGATCTACGACATCTTCGATACCAACGAAGCCCTGGAAGCCAAGCTGCTGACCGGCAACTCCGGCTATGACGTGGTGGTACCGTCCAACGTATTCCTGGCCAAACAGATCGAAGCCGGCGTGTTCCAGCCTCTGGACCGCAGCCAGTTACCCAACTGGAACCACTTGGACCCCAAGCTGATGAAGCTGATCGAGGCCAACGACCCCGGCAACAAATTCGCCGTGCCCTACATGTACGGCACCATCCTGATCGGCTTCAACCCGGCCAAGGTCAAGGCGGCGTTGGGCGACGATGCGCCGGTGGACAGCTGGGACTTGATCTTCAAGCCGGAAAACATCAGCAAGCTCAAGCAGTGCGGCGTCGCCCTGCTCGACTCGCCTTCGGAAATCCTGCCCCTGGCCCTGCAACACCTGGGCCTGGACCCCAACAGCCAGAACCCCAAGGACTATGAAAAGGCCGAAGCGCTGCTGCTGAAAATCCGCCCCTACATCACCTACTTCCATTCCTCCAAATACATGGCCGACATCGCCAATGGCGACATCTGCGTGGCCGTGGGTTACTCCGGTAGCTTTTCCCAGGCCGCCAACCGCGCCAAGGAAGCCAATAACGGCGTGACCGTGGACATGCGCCTGCCCAAGGAAGGCGCACCGATCTGGTTCGACATGCTGGCCATTCCCAAAGGCGCGAAAAACCCGCAGGACGCCTACACCTTTATCAACTACCTGCTGCAACCCCAGGTGATCGCGCCAATCAGCGATTTCGTCGGTTACCCCAACCCGAACAAGGACGCCACCGAGCAGGTCGACCCGGCGATCCGCAACAACCCCAACCTTTATCCCACTGAGGCGGCGATGGCCACGCTCTATACCTTGAAACCCCTCGACAGTAAGGCCGAGCGCGCCAGGACGCGGGCCTGGACCAAGATCAAGTCCGGCACCTGAGCCGGCCGCCACCTGGGCAATGTGCGAACTGTCCTTTACTGAAGTTCGCCACAGTCATAACCAGGCTTTACGCAGTCGCATCAAGGCCTGGGCGATGGCCGCCTCGGGCACGGCGGCGAACCCCAGCACCAGGCCGGCGCGCTGATCCGGCGCAATGGCCGAGTGCGGCAGCCAATAGCTGCTCAGGCCATTGACCTCGACATCCACCGCGCGGGCCTGTGCCAACAATTGTTGCTCCCGGGCGAGGCTGTCCACCCGCACGGTCAGGTGCAGGCCCGCAGCCACCGAGGGCAACTCGCCTACCCCCGGCAGCGCCGCCGGCCAGCCCGCCAGCAAGGTGTTGCGCCGACTCAGCGCGGCGCGGCGCATGCGGCGGATATGCCGTTGAAAGTGCCCCGCCGCCATGAATTCGGCCATGACTGCCTGGGTACTGACTTCCGAGTGGCGCATGTCCACGGCGCGGCGCCGCGAGAACGCATCCACCAGCCCCGGCGGCAACACTAGGTAGCCCAAGCGCAAAGCCGGAAATGCGACTTTGCCGAACGTGCCGACGTACAGCACCCGGCCGCTACGATCCAGCGCCGCCAGGGGCGACAGCGGTGCACCGCTGTAGCGGTACTCGCCATCGTAGTCGTCCTCGATAATCCAGCCGCCCGTGCGCTCGGCCCAGGCCAGCAGTTCCAGGCGCCGCGCCAGGCTCATTACCACCCCGAGCGGGTACTGATGGGACGGCGTGACATAGGCCACGCGGCAGTCAGTCAAGGTATCGAGCACCTCACACTCAATGCCGTCGGCATCCACCGGCACACCATGCAGGTGTGCACCGGCCAGGGCGAAGGCATGGCCCGCGGCGCGATAGCCCGGATTTTCCACCGCCACGCCGTCACCGGGCTCCACCAGCAGCTGTGCACAAAGGCTGATGGCCTGCTGCGCGCCACTGGTGATCACTATTTGCTCAGCGCAGCACTGCATGCCCCGCGAACTGCGCAGGTACGCCGCGATCAAGCCACGCAGGCGACCGTCTCCGGCAGGGTCGCCATAGCACAACTGCTCAAGGTTCGGCTTGCGCCAGAAAGCCCCGTTGAGCTTGGCCCATACCTCAAACGGGAACAGATCGAACGCCGGCACGCCGACACGAAACGCCTTCGGCGGGCCAGCCGGCGGTGGCGGCAAATGGTTGTTTTCCAGACGATCCAATCCCGCCTTGTGGATAACTTTGGGGAGCGAATTAACCGGTAAATCCAGCCAATTTGTGGATAAGGCTGGGGATAAGCCTGGTGATAACCCTGTGGACAGTTTTGTGGATAGTTTTTCAGCGGTCGGCAATTGGGCAACATAGGTGCCGTCTCCCACCCGCCCTTCGATAAAGCCTTCGGCATACAGCTGATCGTAGGCGCGCACCACGCTGTTACGGGAAATCGCCAAGGCCGCCGCCAGATCGCGGCTGGCGGGCAAGCGCGTGCCGCCAACCAAGCGCCCATCCAATACACGCTGGCGCAGGGCGTCGTAGAGCTGGCGGGTCAGGCCCTGGCGGCGGTCCAGTTCGATACCGGCGGGGTTGAATGACAAAGGTGGTGCGATGGGCGACATATTGGACCTATGAAATTGGCCACAGATGGCTCTTACAACAGACCATTAGCCTGCCTAGGATGCAGCCATTCGCCAAGGAAAATAATCATGTATACACCGCGCGCCTTTGCCCTCGACGACTTGCCAGAAATCCAGCAATTGATCCAGCACACCCGGCTGGCGCAATTGGTCAGCGTCGGCGAGCACGGCTTGCAAGCCAGCCACCTGCCGCTGTTGCTCAACCCCGATGAGGGCGCCAATGGCACGTTGTACGGGCATATGGCCAAGGCCAATCCACAGTGGCGCGACTTGCAAAACGGCGCTGAAGCCTTGGTGATCTTTGCCGGCGCCGACGCCTACGTCAGCCCCGCGTTCTACCCGGCCAAGGCCGAACACGGCAAAGTCGTGCCCACTTGGAATTACCTGGCAGTGCACGCCTACGGCAAGGCCGAGGTGTTCACCGATGCCGAGCGCTTGCTGGCCGTGGTCAGCGCCTTGACCGATCGCCACGAAGGCGGCCGCCAGCAGCCGTGGGCCGTCAGCGATGCGCCGGCCGATTACATTGACGGCATGCTCAAGGCCATCGTTGGCTTCGCCCTGCCCATCGAGCGCGTGATCGGCAAACGCAAGCTCAGCCAGAACCGCAGCCAGGCCGACATAAACGGCGTGCGTAACGGCCTGGCGGCCAGCGAAGACGTACGCGACCAGACCCTCGCCCGCTTTATTCCCCAAGGAGTTGCTGAATGAGCCAGATCGACATCCGCCCAGTCACCGCCGCCGACCAAGCCGCCTGGCTGCCGCTGTGGCAGGCGTACTTGAAGTTCTACAACACCGAACTGCCGGACGCCGTCACCCAAAGCACCTGGCAGCGCCTGATCGACCCCAGCGAACCGACCCATTCGGCGCTGGCCTGGCAGGACGGCAAGGCGGTGGGCATGGTCAACTTTATCTACCATCGCTCCAACTGGAGCATCGAGAACTCCTGCTACCTGCAGGATCTGTTGGTGGATCCCGCTCAACGCGGCACCGGCGTGGGTCGCAAACTGATCGAATTCGTCTACGCCACCGCCAAGGCCGACGGTTGCTGCAAGGTGCACTGGCTTACCCACGAAACCAATGCCACTGCGATCCAACTGTATGAACGCATCGCCGAACGTCCGGGTTTCATTCAATTTCGCCAAGGTCTTTAAGGAGCGCAGCATGCCCACTTCCCTCGCCGACTGGAAAGGTGCCCCGGCCCCCTCCGCTCAACTGCTCGAAGGGCGCTTTATCCGCCTGGAAAAACTCGACCCCGCACGCCACGCCGAGCAACTGTGGCAAGCCCTCGAAGGCCCCGGCGCCGACCCCAAACTGTGGGATTACTTGCCCTATGGCCCGTTTACCGAGCGCACCGCGTTCGATGCCTGGCTGAACAACCACGCGGCCAACAGCGACCCGTATTTCTTCAGCGTGATCGAACGCGCCAGCGGCGAGGTGCAAGGTATCCTCAGCCTGATGTCGATCGTGCCGGCCCAGGGCCGCATCGAAATCGGCCACGTCACCTTTGGCGCACCGATGCAGCGTTCGCCGAAAAGCACCGAAGCGGTGTACCTGCTGGCCAAGTACGCCTTCGAGCAGGGTTATCGCCGCCTGGAGTGGAAATGCAACAACGGCAACGCCCGCTCCAAGTACGCGGCCGAACGGTTGGGGTTCAATTTTGAAGGGGTGTTCCGCCAGCACATGGTCGTCAAGGGGCAGAACCGGGACACGGCGTGGTATTCGATTTTGGACGGGGAATGGCCGGTGGTGGGGGCGGCTTTTGAGCAATGGTTATCGGAGGCCAATCAGACCGCCTCGGGGCAGCTCAAGAGCCTGGCGGAGTGCCGCCAGGCGCTCTAAACGTCAGTTCAGCTTCTGCGCCAGCACCGCAATATGCTCCGGCCCGATACCGCAGCAGCCGCCCAGGTGACTGGCGCCGCGGGCCTGCCAGTCGGCCGCCCAATGCAGGTAGCCCGGCGGGTCGAGGTCTTCGCGCAGCGGGTCCAGGCCGTCGTTGGCCGTGGCTTCCTTGGGTTGCGGCGGGAAGGCATTGGCGTAGGCGCCGATCTGGATCTGCACGCCCAGGCGTTCGAAGGTCTGACGCGCCGCATCGATCGCCGCGCCAATCACTTCAGGCTGGCTGCAGTTGAACAGCAACACCTGTACACCCAATTGCGCCGCCGCCTCGGCCGCGTCCGCCACCGGCTCGCCGGAACGCAGGCGCGGCACTTCATCGGTGTCTTCGTCTTTCAAAGTGAAGGACAGCCAGAATGGCTTGCCGTCCTTTGGCAGACCGGCGTGGATCGCCCGCGCCTCGGCGATGGAACTCTGGGTTTCCGCCAGCCACAGGTCGACATGGGGCGCCAGGCCCTGCACCAAAGGCGTGAGCAATTCGGACACTCGCGCCGGCTCGAACAGATCCGGCCGATACGAGCCGAATAACGGCGGCAACGACCCCGCCACCCGCACGGCTTTGCCCGAGGCGTCCGCTGCGCGGCGCGCCAATTCACCCGCCAACGCTGCCAGGGCCTGGCCTTCGGCGGCAAAGCGCGCTTCGCCGATATGGAACGGCACCACGGCATAGCTGTTGCTGGTGATTACGTCGGCGCCGCTGTCGATGTAGGCCGCGTGCACCGCCTCTACCGCTTGCGGGGCCTCGCTCAGGGCCAGTGCCGACCACTCCGGCTGCCGGAAGGGCGCGCCGCGTCGTTGTAGTTCACGGCCCATGCCGCCGTCGAGAATTACTGTGCTTTTAGCGCCCATATAGCTTTTACTCATATGCTTATGAAAATAACTCACTATGAGAGTCGTTCTTATAACTATTTAATGCGTACCACTCGGTTAATAACAACTTCTTTTTTATTCAGGTGTTCATTTTGAAACTCAAACCGCTATTGGCCCTGGGCCTGACGATGCTGGCCGCTTCAACCCAAGCCTTTGGCGGCGCCACGCTGGATCGGATCGAACAGAAAAAAGAACTGGTGGGCGTGCTGATGGAAAGCTACCCGCCGTTTTCGTTTCTCAACGATCAGAACCAGCTCGACGGCTTCGACGTCGACGTGGCCAAGGCCGTGGCGCAGAAATTGGGCGTGAAGCTGCGCCTGGAAACGCCGTCCTGGGACGTGATCGCCGCCGGCCGTTGGAGCGGGCGCTATGACATCTGCATCTGCTCCATGACCCCGAGCAAGGCGCGCGCCGAGGTGTTTGACTTTCCGGTGGAGTACTACGCCTCGCCTGCGGTGATTGTGGTCAACGCCAAGGATGAGCGCATCCACGGCGCCAAGGACCTGAGCGGCAAAAAGGTCGGCCTGACCAGTGCCTCCAGCTATGAAAGCTACCTGAATAAAAATCTGGTGATCGAAGGCGCTGAGGACACGCAGTTGCAGTACCCGTTCGAAGACGTGCAAATCGCACCGTACGACACCGACAACGTGGCATTCCAGGACCTCGGCCTGGGCGCGGGCGTACGCCTGGATGCGATCCTCACCAACCTGGTCACTGCCCAGCCGCGCCTGAATCAAGACAAGCGCTTCAAGCTGGCTGGCGAGCCCCTGTATGCCGAACCCAACTCGGTAGCCATCGAAAAAGGCGACCCGCAGTGGGACAGCAAAGTGCGTGAAGTCTTCGCGCAGTTGAAACAGGACGGCACCTTGAGCAAGCTGTCGCAAAAATGGATCGGTGCCGACATCAGCCAATGAGTCATCTCCCCAAACCTGCGCGCGGGCTGTTCGGTTTTCGCACGCGCCTGTACCTGACCTGGGCAGCATTGTTCGCCCTGTTCGCCAGCTTCTTCCTGAGCTTTGACCTGAAGTTCTCGATCATCCTCGACAAGCTGCCCAACCTGGTCGGCGTGCACCTGGCGCCCAATGGCTTCCTGCAGGGCGCGGCGCTGACACTGTTTCTGTGTCTGTGCTCGATGCTGGCGTCGTCGGTGCTGGGCTTTATCACCGCTCTGGGGCGCCTGTCGAAAAGCGCCGTGGCCTTTGGCATTGCCAGTTTCTATGCCTCGTTCTTCCGCGGCACGCCGCTGCTGATTCAGATCCTGCTGATCTACCTGGGCCTGCCGCAGCTGGGGCTGGTGCCGGGCGCAATCGTCGCCGGGATCATCGCGCTGTCGCTGAACTACGGCGCCTACCTGAGCGAGATTTTCCGCGCCGGCATCCTTGGCGTCCCCCAGGGCCAACGGGAAGCCGCCCTGGCCCTGGGCATGCGCGACCGTGAGATCTTCTGGCACGTCACCCTGCCCCAGGCCATGCGCACGATCATCCCGCCGGCCACCAACCAGTTCATCTCGATGCTCAAGGACTCGTCACTGATCTCAGTGATGGGCGTATGGGAAGTGATGTTCCTGGCGCAGTCCTACGGCCGTTCGAGCTACCGCTACATCGAAATGCTCACCACCGCCGCGATCATCTACTGGGTGATGTCCCTGGGCCTGGAACTGATCCAGGCACGCATGGAGCGGCACTACGGCAAGGGCTATGCGGGGCGCGGGTGAAGGGGTGTCGATCGCGACTGATTCACCGTGCACTCAATGCTGTGCAGATTTAACGAATTGTTTTATCGCAACGGACTAGAGACATCTCCCGCAAACCCGCAGCAACCGGCCTGACAGTTATCCCCCAGACACCTCGCTAAATTCCCCGCCTCATACATCACGAGGTGGGTTTACATGCCGCTCATACACAAGCAATTCGCACTCGCCATCACCTTGGCATTGGGTGCAATCGGGGCTCAACATGCACAGGCTCGCGGCGACATGGCGCCAGAGGATGAAGTGCTGCAGCCACTTAGAATGAGCAGCACCAAACACCCTTATCAGCCGGTGACACCCGCACCGGAAGACTTTTATTTCGCCGACCGTGCCCTCAGCCGCAACGGCCTGAGCGTGGCCCGTGTGCTGGATGCGGCGGTAGACGATCTGCTGGCATCGGATGAATTCGGCCCACGGGAGAAATACCACCTGGAACATTACGCGCAGTATCTCGCCAGCCTCGAACCCGGTCGCCTGGGGGTTTGGCTTGAGCAACTGGCGGGCAGCCATAACGCCAACCTGGGCACGGCCACCCAAGCCAGCTTGGAGCCTTTGAACGCCAGCCTGCTTTCGGCCATCCGCCAGTTGGATAACAGCACCGACGAGGCAGGCCGCGTGTGGCTGCAGGCCTTTGGAAGCAGCGGCAATCTCGACGCACAACACGGCAGCGCCGGTTTGAAACAGCGTCGCCAAGGCGTGCTGCTAGGTGCCGACTGGTCCCTCGATCACGCTTGGCGGATCGGCCTTGTGGGCGGCAAATCCGCTAGCGACCTCAGCGCCGGTCGTTTCAAGGGCGACGTGGACAGCTGGCACCTGGGCGCTTACGCGGCACGTCAGGACGGGCCGATTGCACTGCGCCTGGGTGCGCTGTACAGCCGCCACGCGGGGCAAAACAAGCGCGAGGTCGATTTCAATTTCATCGATTACCGCGAACACCTCACCGGCCAATACAAGGCCGTCAGCCAAAACGTATTTGCCGAATTGGGCTATCGATTGGACACCGGCGACCTACGCGTCGAACCGTTTGCCGGTATCGGCTTCGCGCGTTATCACCGTCAGGGTTTTCAGGAAAAAGGCGGCTACAGCGCGCTGAATGTCGGGTCTCAGACTCAACAAAACCTCAGCAGCACCTTGGGTCTGCGGGTGGCCAATGACTTCACGCTGGATAACCAGATGACCCTCAAACCGAACCTGAGCGCCAGTTGGAAACACCTGTATGGCGACGTCAGCAGTCGCGTGCGTCAGTCGTTCGTTGAGGAGAAACGCGAAGACTTCAACAGCGAGTTCATCATCGGCGGCACGCCCCTGGACCGAGATAACCTGACCCTGCGCACCGGCCTGGATCTGGCACTGTCGGCCAAACACAGCGTGGGCCTGACTTACACCGCCGCCTTCGGCAGCCACAGTCGCAACCAAGGCTTGATGGGGCAGTGGGCGATGGCGTTCTAGGGCGTCAAATCCGGCGCAAAAAAAAGGGGAGCACCTGCTCCCCCGAGGATTAAGCGGTTGTATCGAAGGCTGTATCAGCCTTCGATTTCAATCAGGATTTCGCCAGGGTTGACCCGATCGCCCTTGGCCACATGCACGGCTGTCACCTTACCGGCAATGGCGGCCTGCACTTCGGTCTCCATCTTCATGGCTTCGGTGATCAACACAGCCTGACCGGCTTTGACCATGTCGCCTTCCTTGACCAGTACATCGACGATATTGCCCGGCATCGCGGTGCTCACATGACCCGGCGCCGTGGCTTGCTTGCGCTGGTTACCGCCGCTGCTGACGAATTCATTGAGCGGTTCGAACACCACTTCTTCCGGCATGCCGTCGATGGACAGGTAGAAATGCCGCTTGCCTTCGGCCTTCACGCCCACACCGGTGATGTCGACACGGTAGCTTTCGCCGTGCACGTCAATGACGAACTCGGTCGGCACCCCTTCGCCACCGGCACGGGCCACGCCGCCGACTTCTGGGATCGGCAACAGCACTTCCGGCGCCAGCGTCCCGGCTTCGCGCTCTTCAAGAAACTTGCGCCCGATGTCTGGGAACATGGCGTAGGTCAGCACGTCTTCTTCAGACTTGGCCAGCCCACCGATTTCCCCACGCAGCTTGGTCATTTCTGGCTTGAGCAGGTCAGCCGGGCGCACGTCGATCACGTCTTCGCTGCCAATGGCCTGACGGCGCAGTTTTTCGTTCACCACGCCCGGCGCTTTGCCGTAGCCACCTTGCAGGTACAACTTCACTTCGTTGGTGATGGTCTTGTAGCGCTCACCGGCCAGCACGTTGAAGAACGCCTGGGTGCCGACGATTTGCGAGGTCGGGGTCACCAACGGTGGGAAACCGAGGTCTTCGCGTACTCGCGGGATTTCCGCCAGCACTTCGCTCATGCGGTTGAGGGCGCCCTGCTCTTTGAGCTGGTTGGCCAGGTTGGAAATCATGCCGCCAGGCACCTGGTTGACTTGCACCCGGGTGTCGACCGCGGTGAATTCGCTCTCGAACTGGTGATACTTCTTACGCACCGCGTAGAAGTACAGGCCGATCTCTTGCAGCAGCTCCAGATCGAGGCCGGTGTCGAACTCGCTGCCCTTGAGGGCGGCGACCATCGATTCAGTGCCCGGGTGGCTGGTGCCCCAGGCGAAGCTGGAGATGGCGGTGTCGATATGGTCGGCACCGTTTTCGATGGCCTTGAGTTGGCACATCGCAGCCAGGCCGGCGGTGTCGTGGGAGTGGATAAACACCGGCAGGCTCTGCTCGGCTTTCAGCGCCTTGACCAGTTCGCCGGTGGCGTACGGCGTCAGCAGGCCGGCCATGTCCTTGATCGCGATGGAGTCGCAGCCCATGGATTCCAACTGCTTGGCCTGGGCGACGAATGCCTCGACGGTGTGCACGGGGCTGGTGGTGTAGGCGATGGTGCCTTGGGCATGTTTGCCGGCGGCCTTCACCGCTTCGATGGCCACGCGCAGGTTACGCACGTCGTTCATCGCATCGAAAATGCGGAATACGTCGATGCCATTTACAGCCGCCTTGGCCACGAAGGCTTTGACCACGTCATCGCTGTAGTGGCGGTAGCCCAACAGGTTCTGGCCGCGCAACAGCATTTGCAGGCGCGTGTTGGGCAACGCGGCGCGCAGTTTGCGCAGGCGCTCCCATGGGTCTTCCTTGAGGAAGCGCACGCAGGCGTCGAAGGTTGCGCCGCCCCAGA
>Ga0308164_10002042_pt1 | contig 21231 bp, 14 predicted proteins | sample PhyTR2_FD_201031 | JGI IMG/M metagenome (GOLD analysis project Ga0308164, IMG submission 201031) | Phyllosphere microbial communities from UC Gill Tract Community Farm, Albany, California, United States - DLSLT.R2 | ecosystem: Host-associated > Plants > Phyllosphere > Unclassified | place: USA... | reverse complement strand
CCTGCAAGCGCCGGGTGTGCCTAGAGAACCTTCGTAATAGTTATCGTCGCGATGGCAGGTTGCTTGAGTGTTTTTTTTTAATATTTTGCCATCACCGTGACACCCCTTATAAAACAAGGGTTTGGGGCAAAATCACACAACGAAAAAGAGAGGAATTCATGACTGTGAGAAATGGCATCAGGCGCGCGTGCTGATTCGCCAAGTTCAAAATGTGACGGGGGTCACAGTTTAATTTAAAAACGCCCGGGGAGTTATCCGCAGGCGTTCTTTGTAAGACGAGTCGAACTCAGTCTTTATAGATAATTGCAGAGCCCCAGGAAAGTCCCACACCAAAGCCACTCAAGGCGACCCGCTTCCACGAAGAGCCAAGCACATGCTTTTCGATCAGCAACGGAATACTGGATGACACGGTGTTGCCGGTTTCGACCATGTCCTTGAGAAACTTCTCGGGCTTGTCTTCGAAGCGCCGCGCGACCGCATCGACGATCGCGGCACTGCCCTGATGAATACAGAAGGCATCAATATCGTCTGGAGTCAGATCCGACTCCGCCAATAGCTCATGCAGATGCGCCGGCACTTTCAGCAGTGCGAAGTTGAACACCTGGCGACCGTTCATGAAGAAAATACCGTTGCTGACCTTAAGGTGTGGCGCACCGGAACCATCGGTACCGAACTTCGCCTTGCCCAGCTGCCATTCGGCCCCCTCGCCCATCCAGGTGGCCGTCGCAGCATCGCCGAACAGCATGGTGGTATTGCGATCTTCCGGGTCGACAATTTTCGAATACGGGTCGGCAGTGATCAACAGGCCATTTTTCAAGCCTGCCGCTTCCATGAAGCCCTTGATCGCATAAATGCCGTACACATAGCCGGAACAGCCCAGCGATATGTCAAATGCAGCGACGTTGGTCGACAGCCCCAACTTGTCCTGAACGATGGCTGCAGTATGCGGCAGCCCTTCCTCGTCGCCATTCTGGGTGACGACGATCAGCACATCGATGCTTTCGCGCTTGAGCTGCGGGTTATTGGCAAACAGCGTGTTGGCTGCCTCAACGCACAGATCCGAGGTTTCCTGGCCGGCGTCTTTGCGCGGCAGGAAGGTGGAGCCGATTTTCCCAAGGATGAATTCTTCATCCTTGCCGAATTTGGCGCCTTGAGCGTAGTTATCAACACCTGCAACAGGCACGTAACTCGCTATGCTTTTAATGCCAATCATCATGGCTTCCCGATGAGTAAACAGGTCATTTTTCGTCCCGACGAAATCGGGGCGCTACCGAATAGGGGTGATTTACAGACATTTTCAGGGCGCTTGGCAGGTTAAAGCAAGTCAGGCGCATGTCGCTCCCTGTAAAACAATACAGTGGAGATGCACTTTATGACCCGCAGGTCACTCCCGTCTGCATGCTTTAGGATAATTTGCGTCGAGGGAACATGCACTTGATGCTTGCCGGCAGCTTCCTGCGAAGAAGCCTTCAAAGTGACGAACCGGCCGCGAAGCAGCCGGTTTTACGGGGGTGAACGACTCAAACGGCCAGAGTGAAGCCTTTGCCGTGGAGATCCAGATTGACGTTGTAGGCTTCATCCTGCGCGAACTGCGCTGACCACTTGTCCATCAATGCTTCGCGCGCCTGCTGCGGGGCATGCAGCACACCGGAATGCACCACCTGCACATGCGGCGTCCATACGTTCAGGTAGCCGGCTTGCGCAGCCTTGAGGCACAGGTCGACATCGCCCAGCGCTTCGGCGAATGCCTCCTCATCAAGACCACCCACTGTGTTGTACAGCTCCTTGGCAATCATCAGGCAGGCCGATGACACGGCAGAGTAGTTCTGCTCGACCACCAGGCGCTGCATGTAGCCGGTGGCGGTCTTGGGCTCGCCGACGAACCCAGAACCCACGCCGCCATTGAGTCCTAACACCAGACCGGCCTGAGTCACTGCGCCCTCGCCATCCACCAGCTTGGCGCCTACCACGCCCACTTCCGGGCGCTGCGCCTGGTTGAGCAGTGATTCGATCCAGCCGACATTGACGATCTGACTTTCGGCATCCAGCAGGATCAGGTATTCGCCACCGGCTTCCTGGCTGATCAGATTGCGCAGGGCTGCAGGGCTCATGCGCTGTTCGGCACGGAACACTCGAACACGACCCGACACCTGCTCCTGCCGGTCAAGCCAGGTCGACAGTTCGCCAGAGCTGCTGGCGTTGTCGCCGATCAGCACTTCATAACGCTGATAGCGGGTGCGTTGCAGAATGCTTTGCAGGCAACGCTGCAATTGGGGCAGGTTGTCCTGGCTGTGCAGCAGGATCGAAACCACCGGCCGATGGGCGTGGCGATAATCGATCTTGTAAGTACCAGGCTGCGCCGAGCTGACTTCAGCCTGATAACCGCGCTTGCCAAGGTGGCGCTTGAGCGCTTTCTGTTCGTCCGGATTGTCTTTCAGCTCGGGCGCATCACAGATCAGCAGCGGTTCGCTCAGATGGGCCAGGCCACTCATGCCGCCCTGCTCGATCAAGCGCAGCAACAGATCGAATTCCAGCGCCTCGGGAAACTCGCGCGAGTAACCACCCGCCTCGACCAGCAACTCGCGACGCACCAGCCAGTGACGCGCCATCAATGACGGCAGGCTTTGCAGCAGATCAAGGTTGAAACCAGGGCGGAACACCGGGGCCAGCGTGCCATTGGCTTGACGCTGAACCTCATCCACTGCAACAGCCCGGCACTGCGTCGCATCGATCAGCTCGGCGCTGGCCAGCAGCAGACCGCTGCGGGTGAACTCTTCGCCGGCCTGCGCGAGCATCAGCCAGTCGCTGGGCGACTGTTTGACGACCTGATTAATCTTGTCGACGTAATTGCTTTCGGTGACTTTCACAAAGTGCAGGGTATTGTGCAGCGTGGTCACGGCTGGCAATTCCCCGGTGGTGAACACCACCACCCTGAAGGCCTTGTAATGACTGTTGATCAGGCTGTCGAACGTGGACTGCAGCTTGAATACGTCAGCCTCCAGGTCCAGCAACAGGATACCGATCTGCGACCCGGCCGGTTTGCTGGCGAGCTTGTCGCTGATCTGCTTGAGGGCCTCAGGCGCCGGATCGCGCGAATCGAGCCAGTTGAGCAGTTGACCGGAAGCCATGCTATCGAGCAGCCGACCATTGTCGAAAGCGGATGCCGCCTGCAGACGCTGACTCCACGCCGAAACCTGTTCGATCTGCTTTTCGCTGTCCTTGCCTTTGCCGCTGATCAATTCCGCGATCAGGCTCTTCACGACGCCCAGGTTGAAAGCGTAGGTTTCGTAGGCGTACCACAAGCGGCTGATGCGCGCCTCGGCGTCCGGGTTGCTCTGCTCGCGCAACAACTCGGCCTGCTTGAGCAGCGCCGCTTCCACCCCTTCCAGCTGCAGACGGCCCGCCGGCATCAGATGGATGAGGAATTCGATTCTGGCCAGTTCATCGAACAGTGCCTGGTTGTAAAACGGCATTTCGACGAACTGGCGAGGCTCGAAGAGCGCGTCCGATTGCTCAAGGCCGACATTCCACACCGCGCTGATGATTTTCTCATCGCCCTGGAAGCCCTGAGTCTTGAGGCACTCGCCCATGGCGGCAAGACCGGCCTGAATCTTCTGTTCGCCCTGCGCGCCTTCGAAGCCCGCGCCTTCACCGAGCAGCGCGACCAGTTTTTTGGCGAACGCATCGCGGGCTGTCCTGGCTTTGGGATCAGTGTGCCTGACGGCGGCGGCAATGGCCGCGCCATGGCGCAGCTCGGCCTGCTTGCCCGAGGTGAAGTGCAGCGCATGAGGGACTGGCAGGATGCGCAGGCGAGCCGCCGCAACCAGATAGTTCATGTGGCCGATTTCCTGCCAGTGCGGCTCGGTGTCATCGGTAACCGAGGTGAACCACTGCTGCGCCAGCTCCGTGCGCGTCACTGCACTGAGCAGCGACAGGCTTTCACTCATGAAGCTCAGAACCCGCTCGCCCGTGTCATCCGAGGCATAGTCTTCGCAGGTTTTGCGATCGCGACGGAAATAGTCCACCTGACCGACCTGCGCCTGATAGCTCAGGCTGTAGCCCTGACAGGCGCCGTAGGTCGGGTTGGCCTCAAGAAAGCTCAACGCTGCGCTCAGTGCATCAGGCAGCAAAAAACTATCAACCGGAGCCTGAACCACGAAGGGTGTGGTCACCTGCTTGAGCCCCTCGGCGACTCTGACGCCAAGGCTGGCACTGGCCAGCGCGTCACTGTGCAGGTAATGCAGGCCTGCTGTGCCGGCAATCTCGGCATCAGGCTGTGCTGACGCATCGACCACTATGAGGGTGCACGGAAACTGGCTGTAATACTTCAAGGCGCGGCGCAGGAAGTCTGGCTGGTCCTTGGCCATCAACAGCAGGGTCAGGCGCTGATTCAAAGCGGTGTGTTCATTTCCCGAATGGCTTTGCATGATCTTTCCTTATAACGAATCGATTGCGCCTTCAACCGCAGCGGGCGTTGAAGCAAGAGCGTAGCGTGGCCGCACCAGCGGACAACCCCCTGGTGCGTGTTCAAACGGATCGGATCAGTCCGGCAACCAGCCGTTGGCCCAATATTGCAGGTTTTCGCCGCGCAACATGAAGTCACGCAGCACCGTCTCGCGCAACTCGTCGCCCATGCGGTAACTGGCATTGGGGTCGGACAAGTGCATGCGGATCGCCTGCAACCACTCTTCGGAGCTGTTGGTGTAAACCCGGGTCGCCGGCAGATGGCCGCGATACGCCTCGGTGTCGGAGCAGATCACCGGGTAGCCGCAGGCACCGTACTCGAGCAACCTGAGGTTGCTTTTGCAGTCATTGAAAATATGGAATTCCAGCGGCGCCAAAGCCAGATCAAGGTTCAGGCTGGCGAGCTTGGCCGGGTAGGTTTTCAGGCTGACCCCAGGATGGAACTCATGGATGTAGGGCTTGAGCAGATCCGGGCACATGCCGAAGAACACCCACTCGACTTCATCAGCCAGTTCGCGCACCACATCGACAATCAGCTCCAGATCCCCACGGTGGCTGGTGCCGCCTCCCCAGCCGATACGCGGCTTGTCGGAGCTGCGCCGCTGGGTTCTAAGGTTGCTCCACAAGTGGGTCGCCAGCATGTTCGGCACGACACGAATGTCGCTGTGCATGCTCGACAGCACCTCGGCCAGCGGATGAGTCGACACCACCACACGGTCACACAGGCCTATGCCTTTGCGCAGCATGGCACCGATGTTGTCCGGCATGTTGCGCTTGTGCTCGTTGCGCTCGGGGACATCGGCGATATAGTCATCGAGTTCGAAAATACGCATGGCGCTGGAATAGTTTTTCGCCAGTTCGATGTCCGGAACCTTGGCTTCTGTGTAACGCCCCTGGAAAACGATGACATCGGGCGACTCACGCTCTATTTCGACCGGCGTTGCGGTCTCGTAAGTCATCCGGCCAACCACACGCCCGGCCGCCATCAACTCCAGCAGTGGCTGGCTGACCCGGTAGTGACCCACCGCCGAAGAGTTGACCGCCATACCGAAAATGGACGGCAGATGGCGGGTACAGAACGGGCTCCAGCCTGCCAGCAGACCGGGGTCCAGAGCGAACGACAGCGCCTCGTTGAGGTACAGATTGGGGTTGTAGGCCTGATCCCTGGCCATTTTCGGCAACCACTTCTGGAAGAACGATTTCTGCTCGTTGTCGAGTACCTGACGAGACGTCTCGTTACGTTCAGCGGCGGCAGGCTCGGCCAGTACCAGCGATGAATCCGGGGTTCCGACGATCAGATAGCCCTCGCGCCCGACGCGCATGCACAGGTCCAGGTCCTGCAGCCCCTGCGTGAAGGTCGCCGCCTCCAGTGCGTCGACGGCATCGAACACCTCTTTGCGCACCATCAGGCAATTGCCGCTGACCGCGCTCCAGTTCTGGGTCAATTGCAGACGCTGCATGTAGCCGCTGGCCCCTGCGGGGAAATTGACGAACGGCCGACCGGCCAGGCCATCCATGCCCATGACCATGCCTGCATACAGAATATTGCCTTGCGGATTGAGGATGCGTGGGCCGACGATCCCGACTTCAGGGCGCTGAGCGTGGTGAACCAGCCCCTGCAGCCAGTCCGCCTGATGAATCAGGGCATAGGCGCTGAGCATCAGCAGATAATCGCCACGCGCCTGTCCGGCGGCGTGATTCTGGGCAGTTGCCTCGCTGCCAGCCGCGGACAGGGAAAAAATCCGCAGCTTGTCGCTGCCCAGCTCACTCATCGCCGTGAACCATGCCCGGGCTTCAGCGCTTTCGCTGGCGTTATCGACGATCAGGACTTCGTAATTCGGGTAGGTTGTATTGCTGAGCAGACTGTCTATGCAGCGCTCCAGGGCGCCCAGTTGATCCCTGGCGGTGATGATGATCGACACCAGAGGCAGCGACGGGTGAACGTACTCGATGCGATTGAGCAACGGCAACTGATCGTGATGAATCACGTGTTCTCTGCCGATCCGTGACAGGTGGGCTGCAACCAGAGGCTCGCTGTGCTTGATGACACCAGGCAGTGACAGCCAGTCAGCGAATGCCAGACGCGACTCGACCTGCACTTCGGCGATGTGCTCGATACTCTGCGGCCCTGCCCCCTCGACCAGGCGCCAGATCACATCGTGCGGGGCGAGCTCATCGAAGGCCGGATCGAAACCGCCCATGTCCAGCAGATTTCGACGTTCGAACGCCAGCGTGCGCCCGACATAGGGATAGGCACGCAGCAGGTCCAGGTTGAATCCGGGTTTGAAAATCGGCTCTCTGGACTCGTCCTCGACCAGCGCGCCTTCGTCGCTGTAGACACACAGCAGCCCGGGGATCTGGGCGATACGCTCGGCCAGAATCAGCAAAGCTGGCTGCGTCAGCCGGTCACCGGCGCGCAACAGGTAAACCCAGTCGGCACTGTCCAGCAGTGGCAATACTTCGTTCAGTTGCCGAGCCCAGTCCGGCTGCAGAGAAAAACGCAGCACCTGCGGATCGTCGACGCTGGCGTTGGTCAGCACCACCACCGAGTCTGCGGCATAGTCCTGTTCGGCCAGACTGCGCAAGGTGATATCGAGGGCCTCGGCATCGCCATCCGGGTCGATGATCACCGGCACGATACGTGGCTGCCAGGCCCAACTGACAATGCGCTGTTCCAGCAACTTTTTTTGCGGCTCGGAAAACCGGCGGCAGGACAGCCACTCGGCGTAAAGCTCTGCGTAGCTGTCACTGTTGCTGCCGACGCGGCTCATCATGATGCCCTGACGACCAGCCATCACCCCGTAAAGACCGACCTCATCCCACTCGCGCGGCTCTTCTTGCGCGCGACGCAGAGGCAGAAAACGCACCCAGCCCTGGGCCGGTGCGTCTTCGCCGCTACGCGCCTGGAGCATTTCGTTCAGCCAGCCCCATTCGGTGGTGGCTTTCTGGTGCATATCGCCCTGACTGCTGAAGCGCCCCGGGTGCAAGCGTTCGGTGCTCTGAATACTGTGCAGCACAACGAGATTGCCGCGTCGCAGCAGGCAGATGAACAGCGTGAAATCCAGCAGCGCGACGAAACCCTGCGGCAGCGCAATGGACGGCAGGTATTCCTGTACATCAGCGCGGCGCATCAGCGCGCCACTGAAACCGCCCAGATAATTGCGCGGCGTGCGCTCGAAAATCGCCAGCATGTCCTCGCCCTTGAACACTGCGTCGTAGGGCACGAGGCCGACGTTTTCCATGCGGGCCGGCAATACATAATCATCGACGTCCACCAGATGGCGCTTGCTGACGACGAGTTGAACGTCCTTGTAGGTATCGAGGGTTTGCGCCTGATAAGCAACGCAGTAGTTATAGAGGCGGTCGTCATCACAGAGAAATTTGATGTACTCGCCACTCGCCTGCTCCAGACACTTGAGCAGATTGCCCTGAAACCCCAGGCGCTGAGGATTGCGCAGGTAACGGGCCCGGTCACTGTCGGGAGCCACCAGTTCGTCGAAAATCGCCTTGATCTCGTCGGTACGGCAGTCATCACAGACGATGACTTCGAGATTGTCGTAGACCTGGTCCAGCGCACTTTGCAGCGCTGCGCGGAAGAAGCGCGGATTGAGGGCGGGAATGACAATACTGACGAGAGGGACTGAATTCACTATGACTGACTCGCGAGCGGCTGGGGACCCTTCAGTCGAGTGGTCCCCCTCACCGCTGAAAAAAGACGGCGGATGCTCAACGTCAGAACTCAAAGCTGACTGAACAGGTTCAACTTGGATAGCATGGTAAACACCTGCTGAGAAGCGTCCAGCATGGTTTTCTGCAATGTCAGGCGGGTGGTCGCCTCAACGATGTCGGCATTTACATAAGTGCCTTGCTCAGTGGTGTTGTTGCCTTTGAGCAGATCGTTGGTCGTGCCTTGTGCGGTTGCCGCCAACTGACGCGCACCGCCACTGGAACGTGCCGTAGAGGCTTGTTCGATGGAACTGCTCATGTTGCCCAGCGCAGTGTTCAGCGCCGCCGTCATATTCTGCGAGGCTACCAGGTTGCCATCGGTGGGCGTCGACAGGGCTTTAATCGCCGCGGTCAGCGTATTCAGGATGTTCTCGGTCTGGTGTGTGCCGGATTCGACGATGAATTGGTCGCCCGCAGCCGGTGTGCCACTGATATTGAAGTTCACGCCGGAGGCATTGGCCGTCGAACCGGTCATGGTGCCGCTGGACACTGGCTTGCTGTTACTGGTCAATGGCGCAGCATACAGGTCGTAATCGGTCGGGCTGGTGAACTTGAGGATTGCGCCTTCTGTGGGGAAGGTATTGTTGAACGCGGTACGGTCCGCAGCGGTATTGCCCACGGCAGAGCTGCTGACTGTCGCCGTCGAGGTATTGCCGGCGCTGCGCGCTGTGGAAACACTGTCCGGTGTCGACGCCAATTGGTAGCTGCGATTGGTCAGCGCCGCATCTGCGGTGGCGTCCGAGACCCGGTCAGCGGCAGGCAGGTTGACGTTGAGGGTCATTTCCACGCCGCGGAAGGTGAACGTCTGGGCATCGAACGAGCCGTGGGAAAACTTGCCACCCGACGACGTATCGGAACTCACGTCAGTGCCACTGGCATCAGTGATCTTGAACTGCGTGCCGCTGAGAAAGGTCAGCGTGTAAGGTTCGCCGCCCTGGTAGCTGGCGTTATAGGTCGGAGTGGACGTCACCAGGCCACCGCTGAGGCCGATCTTGCCGTCATCGGTTGCAGGAGAAAGCAGTGTGGCAGACGTACGGGTGGTGTTGACCGACTGCTCGAAAGCCTCGAAACCCGTGGTGTTGCTGGCCATTACCAGGCCGTCGCCTACCGCCAGATTGACGCTGGTCTGGTCGCCCTTGTAGCTGTAAGAGCCGTCAGCGTTCTGCGCGTACGGTGGCGTCGACGCCTTGGAACCGGAAAATATGTACTGACCATTAGGGTCCTGGCTATTCATCAAGCCCAGAATCTGGCTCTGGTACTGCTTGAGCGCCGAAGCCTTGGCGAGACGGTCGGAGTCGGTAAACGCGCCACTGCCCGCCGAGACAATCTGCTCACGCGCAGCCTGCATCGTGTCGATGATGCTGGTCAGGGTCGTTTCGGTGGTCACAACGTTGGTATTGATCGTGCCGATATTGGTTTCGTACTGGGTCAGCATGGAGTTCTGCTGGGCCAGTTGCAGTACGCGCGCGGCACCCACCGGATCATCGCCCGCGGTATTGAGCTTGATGCCGCTGGAGACCTCTTCGCTGGTCTTGTTCAGGTTCGAATAGTTACGCTGATAATTGGTGTTCGTGGATTCGAAGAACTGGGTAGTCGAGATACGCATGGCTCACGATTCCTTAAAGACTGTTGATCAGCGTGCTGAAAATGGTTTGTGCCGCCTTGATGATCTGCGAAGAGGCGGTGTAGTACTGCTGGTACTTGATCAGGTTGGACGCTTCTTCGTCGAGCGATACACCCGAGACCGAATCACGCGACGACTTGGCCTGGCTGACCACGGCCGCAGTGGCGGTCACATCGTTCTTGCTCTGGCTGGCCAACGTACCTACCACAGATACCGTACTTGCATACGCACCGGACAGGCTGGTGCCCACACCACCGTTGATGACGCCAACAGTCTTGGCGGTCTGCAGACCTGCCACCGCCAACGCATTGCGGTTATCGGACGAGCCACCACCGGTCATGCCAATGCTGAACGTGTCATTGGCAACCGGCGAGCCGGAGATAGTCATTTGCAGTTCAAAAGCGGTTTTGCTGCTTGGCGTCGTCGTAGTGTCAGTGTAGCCAACGTTCAACTTGACCGTGTTGGCCTGGCCCTGAATGATCGAACCGCCGACGGCGTTGCCATTCTGGTCAAGCACCGCACCGCCACTCGCATTGATCAGGGTGTAGCTCTGCACGCCGCTGCTGTTCGCAGCACCCATCACCAGTTTCATCGGGGTGGAGGATTTGAGCGCATTACGCAGGTCAGCGGTCTGGGTGCTGTCGTAGATATTGGACTTGGTGTTCAGCACCGGCTGAGTGAAGCCACCGGTGCCGGAGTTGCTGCTACCCGCCGTTGCCGTCAGGGGCGCCGCAGCTGCAATGTCCTTGGCATCGGTCAGCGCCACCGAAATCCCCGCCGCGCCAGTGCGTGTCGGGATGACCTTGAAACTGTCACCCGCCGCCAGCGTATTGCCGTTGAGGCTCACACTGAAGCCTTCGAACTGCTTGGGCGGATTGTCAGCCAGCGAACCGGCCCCCACGCTCTCGCCATTGGGCAGGCGGCGCACGCTGAAATTCGATGAGTCGCTGAACGTCACTTCATAATCGTTGGCGGTCAGCTTGCTGGTGTCGCCGATCGTCACGTTGAGGTTGCCGGAGCCGACACTGTTGGTGGTTTTGCCGATGCTGCGCTGGGTAATGGCATCCGCACTGTTGATGCTGGAGTACAGGTTCGAACCAAAGTTACCCTTGCTGTCGATACCCTGATTCATCTGGCTGTTGACCTGATCGGACAGCACCATCGCGGTACGCCCCAATTCATTGGTCGCGGGCACCAGCACTTCGTTGCGATAACGCAACAGACCACCGATCGAGCCGCCAGTGAGCACCGAGGTCACATCCGTCTGGGTCTGGCCGTAGGCAACCTGCACGTTGTACTGCAACGGATCGGACGGGCTCGGGCTGGCCGACATCTTGTAGGACGTGCCGCCACTGACCAGTGATTGTCCGGTGCCGGTATAGATGTCGAAGTTGCCGTTGTTCTCGACAACCTTCACACCGACCAGCTCGTTGAGCTTACGAACCGCCTCGCTGCGCGAATCGAGCAAGGTGTTCGGCGTGGCGTTGCCCGCCGACGCTTGTGTAATCTGCTTGTTCAGGCTCGCCAGGGTGGTGGTCAGTTCGTTGACCTGCTTGGTGAACGTGTCGAGCTGCGTGTTGACGTTGTCGTTCTGCGTGGACAACTGCGACGACACCGAGTTGAAGCGTGCGCTCAACGCGCCAGCCTGGGTCAGGAACGACGAGCGTTCGGCCGACTGCGTGGCGCTGGTGGCGATGCCCTGCATCTTGGTAAAGAAGTCCGCCAGCTGCACGGAGATCCCCGTCGCACTGTCGGACAGCAATGTATCGGTCTTGCTGGCCTGACCGGAATAAGCCACTGCATCCGCGCTGAGGGCGGTGCTCGATTGCAATTGGGTGTCCAGATAGCCGTTGTAGATGCGACGTACGTCGGACAGCGTAGTGCCGGTACCGATGTAACCTACACCCTGACCAAGAGCGATCTGCGCCGACGCCGTGGTCAGCACCTGCTGACGCGAGTAACCAGCGGTATCCACGTTGGCCGTGTTGTTACCGATGGTGTTGATCGCGGCACTGCTGGCATTGATACCTGAGAGCCCAATTGAAATCAGCGACATGAGTCAAACCTTATAAAGTCGTGGAAGAGCCCGCTGCAGCGGCGTAAGTCTGGTAACTCTTCATCTGCTTCGCAATCTGCGAAATCTTGCTGGCATAGTCCGGGTCAGTGGCGTAGCCGGCCTTCTGCAATTCTTTTACAAACTGTTCCGGTTTATCGGCCGAATTGACCACTTCTTTATACCGGCTGTTGTTCTGCAACAAGCTGACCAGGTCGTGGAAGCTGTCGGCGTAGGAATCGTAGGAACGGAAGTCCGCCGTTTCCTTGACCATCTTGCCGTCGCGGAACTCGCTGGTGATCGCGCGTGCTTCGGCACCCTTCCAGCTGCCCGCCGCCTTGATGCCGAACAGGTTGTGACTGCTGCTGCCGTCCTGCTGACGCATGATCGATTTGCCCCAACCGGTTTCCAGTGCCGCCTGCGCCACCAGCATGACCGGGTCGACGCCGATTCGTGCTGCGGCTTCCTTGGCCAGTGGCAGCATGGTTTCGACGAACTGGTCGGCGTTGCTGAACGCACGCTTGGCCGGTGCCAGCGGTGGCTGGGCCATGGAGCGCACGTACTCCGGCGCGGGTGCCAGGTTCGGATCAAGAGTCCAGTCGCCGTTGTTGCCTGTGCTGCCGGCTGTCGCGCGAGCAGGTACCGGGCTGTTGCTGACCGCCGCTGTAGCGGAAGGCACGATGCCAGCCAGCAGGCGATCAGTGAGCTTGGCGGGCAAGGACAGACGACGCGAGTTGAGCATCGCCATGTCATTGCGCCCTTCTCCGGACGCCGATGCCGCAGCCGCCGCCTGATCGGCAGCCACCGAGCGTGTGGCCCACAACGGACGCTGGTAGACACTGGTCGCCAGGCCGGTCTTGGCAGGCGCAGCGTCGGTAGCGGCCGTTGCAGCCTTGGCGGCGTCGGTCGTATTGATCGGCGCGGCGTGGTTTATCCCCTTGTCTTTCGACAATTGGCGCATCAGCACGTCCTGCAAGCCGATACCGTTGCCACGGGTGGACAGCGTGACCGCCAGTTGCTGGTCATACATATCCTGATACTGCCGCGTGGCCGGGGTGTTCATCGGATTGTCCTTGGCCAGCACTTCGTTGGCCGAGCGCATGGCCTTGAGCATCTGGCTGACGAACAGCGACTCGAACTCGCGGGCCACTTTCTTCTGGTTTTCCACACTGTCCTTGTCGCCATGCTTCAGCGACGCCAGACGGTTGACGTCGGTATAGGCACCCGAATCGACCGCCGACGAAATTCCGCTCTTGGGCATATCCATGCTCGAATCCTCAGATCACGATCAGGTCGGCTTGCAACGCGCCGGCCTGCTTAAGGGCTTCGAGAATGGCCATCAGGTCACCGGGCGCAGCGCCCACCTGATTGACCGCGCGAACGATCTCATCCAGCGTCGTGCCTGGACCGAACTTGAACATCGGGTGCAACTCCTGCTGGGCATTGACCCGCGAGCGTGGCACGACCGCAGTCTGACCACCGGACAATGCGCCCGGCTGGCTGACGATCGGGTCTTCGGTGATGGTCACGGTCAGGCTGCCGTGGGTCACGGCAGCAGGCGACACCTTGACGTTCTGGCCGATGACGATGGTGCCGGTCCGCGAATTGATGATGACCTTGGCAGCGGTCTGGCCCGGATCGACTTCCAGGTTTTCCAGAATCGACAGGTAGTCGACACGCTGGCCCGGATCAAGCGGTGCGGTCACACGCACCGAACCACCGTCAAGCGCCTGAGCGACGCCCGGGCCCAGCAATTCGTTGATCTTGTCGACAACCCGCTTGGCAGTGGTGAAGTCGGAGCGATTCAGGTTCAGGGTCAGGGTATTGCCCTGATTGAAACCGCTCGGCACCGAACGCTCGACCGACGCTCCGCCAGGAATGCGCCCCGACGACGGGACGTTGACGGTAATCTTCGAACCGTCACGGCCTTCCGCGTCGAAACCGCCGACCACCAGGTTGCCCTGAGCGATGGCGTAGACGTTACCGTCGACACCTTTCATCGGTGTCATCAACAGCGCACCACCGCGCAGGCTCTTGGAGTTACCGATCGAAGAAACGGTGATATCGACCGTCTGGCCCGGTTTGGCAAATGCTGGCAAATCTGCGTACACCGCAACTGCTGCAACGTTTTTCAACTGTACGGTGCCAGAGCCGGCCGGGACCTTGATGCCGAACTGCGACAGCATGTTGTTGAAGGTCTGCAGGGTGAACGGGGTCTGGGTGGTCTGGTCACCTGTACCGTTGAGACCGACGACCAGACCGTAACCGATCAACTGGTTGGCCCGTACGCCGGAGATGCTCGCGATGTCCTTCAGACGCTCGGCGTGGACGCCGAACGCTGTGGACAACAACAAGGTCGCCGCTATCAGTTGCTTGAGCTTGATCATGTTTATCCCGCTATCAGAAAGGGAACAACGGGCTGAGGAAGAACCGGTCGAACCAGCCTGGCTGGCTGGTATCGGCAAAGGCTCCGGTCCCCGAATAGGTAATACGTGCATCAGCGATACGGGTGGACGACACAGTGTTGTCGGTCGCGATGTCATCAGCCCGGACCAGACCGGCAATCCGCACCAGTTCGTCGCCGGTATTGAGGGTCATCCACTTCTCGCCACGTACCGCCAAAATGCCGTTGGGCAGCACATCCGCAACCGTCACGGTGACCGAGCCGGTCAGACTGTTGCTCTGTGCGGCCTTGCCGTCACCCTTGGTGGTCCGCGCGCCGTTGTAACCGGCGTTGAGGCTCAAATCGTTGCCGCCAATCGGGTTGTTGGTGGTTAGACCCGAACCGAACAGCGAGGTCAGACCAATGCTGTTGTTGCTGTTCTTGGACATCGCCGAAGTGGCCGCCTTGCTCGCCGCCATACGCTCGGAAAGCGTAATGGTGATGATGTCGCCAATGCGGAAGGCCTTGCGGTCACCGTACAGGTTCTGCTCGAAACCGGCCTGATAGATGGCGCCATTGTTGGCAGCCGCCGACATGGGCGTACGCGGCAACACCGGAGCGTAATAAGGGTCATTGGGCTTGGCCGTCGGCGCAACACAGCCGGACAGCAGGGTGATCCCGCACAATGAAGCGATCAACACTGAAAAACGCGGAACACTAAGGCGGTTCATGACACTTGAAACCTCGCGGTGTAACAGGCGCTTATCAGGCGCCCCATCGGATTGAGCGGTTCTACGAGCAGCGACATCAAGGACTTACAGGTTCTGAGTCAGGTTTTGCAGCATCTGGTCAGCGGTCGAGATCACTTTGGAGTTCATCTCGTAGGCGCGCTGGGTAGTGATCATGTTGACCAGTTCCTCAACGGTGCTGACGTTGGAGTTTTCAAGGGTGTTCTGCAGGGTCGGGCCAAGGCCGTTAAGGCCAGGGGTGCCGATCTGCGGCGCGCCGCTCGAACCGGTTTCCAGGTACAGGTTGCCACCGATGGCCTGCAGGCCGGCGGGGTTGATGAAGTCGGCGGTCTGGATATTGCCGATGATCTGCGGCGTGGCGGTTGCGCCTGCCAGCGTGACGGAAACAGTACCGTCCTGACCGACCGTAAAAGTCTGGGCGTTCTGCGGAACGACGATCGCAGGCTCGAGGGCATAACCGTTGGCCGTGACGATCTGGCCGTTGGCGTCGAGGTGGAAAGTACCGTCACGGCTGTAGGCAATGGTGCCGTCCGGCTGGGTCACCTGAAAGAAACCACGACCGTTGACCGCCAGGTCCAGCGGGTTGTTGGTGGTCTGCAGGCTACCGGCAGTGAAGTTCTTCTGCGTGCCGACAATACGCACACCGGTACCCAGTTGCAGGCCGGAAGGCAGTTCGCTGTCCTGAGTGGACTGGGCACCCGGCTGGCGTTTGATCTGATACAGCAGGTCCTGGAACTCGGCCCGGTCACTCTTGAAACCGGTGGTCGAGACGTTCGCCAGGTTGTTGGAGATGGTGGTCAGGTTGGTGTCCTGAGCGGCAAGACCGGTTTTGGCGACGTATAGTGCAGGAAGCATGTGTGTTCTCCTCGAGCGCCGGTTTGTCGGCGCAAGCTGTCATTGATTAGCCAAGTTGCAAGACGCGAGCCATAGACTGATCGTCTTCTTCGGCGGTCTTCATCATCTTGACGTGCAATTCGAATTGACGGGACAAGGCCAGTACCGAGGTCATTTCCTCGACCGCATTGACGTTGCTCGCCTGCAGAAAGCCGGACTCGACCTGAACGGTGGCATCTGCATCGGCAGGCCGGCCGGTCTTGGTGTGGATCAGGCCATCAGGGCCCTTCTCCATGGTCTTCAGGTCAGGCTTGACCAGCTTGATGCGGTCGACCTGCGCCATCACCTGAGGACTCTCGCCCAGCGAACGAATACTGATCGTGCCGTCGGCGCCGATCTCGATCTGCTGCTGAGGCGGCACGGCAATCGGACCGCCGTTGCCCATAACCGGCAAACCACTGCCGTCGCGCAACACGCCCAGGGCATCGATGTTCATGCCGGAACTGCGGGTGTAGGCTTCACCGCCGTCGGGGGTCTGCACTGCGATCCAGCCATCACCCTTGACGGCGATGTCCAGCTCACGACCGGTCTGCACCATCGCACCGGCGGAAAAGTCGGTCCCGGGACGCTCGCTCATGGCGTAGGCTCGCGATGGCATGACCTCGCCAAACACCGGCATCGAGCGGGCCTGTTCCAGGTCCCGCATGAAACCGTTGGTCGAGACGTTTGCCAGGTTGTTGGCATGAGCCTTTTGCGCGATCGCGTTTTCGGATGCACCGCTCATTGCGACGTAAAGCAACTTGTCCACAGTCTTCCTCCTCCGACAGACGCTTGCCGCCTGTAGCTGTTCTGAAAGGGTTAAAGCAATTTTTGAACCAACTTGTCAGGCTCGATACAAATACCTGATTAACCAGTAAAAACTGGTGTTCGCCGATGACCTGAGGACAGAGCGCCAGCCAATAGCGGCGGCGGACTGCCGCCTGCCGCTTGCCAGGCAGGAAACACCGCCAAAAAAACTTCATCGAACTGCGCTGACAACCGGATCGACAGTGATAATCTTGCCGACACCGCAACCCTGATCGGGAACCGTCATGCCTTTTCGTGCGTGCATCATCGGTATCGCGAGCGCGAGCCTGATGACCTTTGCCCTGCTCTCTCAGGCCGGTCCCGCCCACTATTACAAATGGCAGGGCGACAGCCGTATCGTCTGCGCCCAGGCCAGCCCGGGCCCAGGCTGGAAACGATTGAAAGGCCACTTCATCAAAGCCGACTGCTCGATGTAATCAGGTCGACTGAATCAGCGTCTGCATCAGCGTCACTTCGGTGGATATCGCCTTCGAGTTGGCCTGATAGGCTGTCTGGGCCTGGATCAGCGCAATCAGCTCATCGGCCAGCACGACGTTAGAACCCTCCAGCGCGCCACTGACGATGCTGCCCAGCGTACCGACGCCCGGCACATCATATTCAGCCACTCCGGAATCAGCGGTGGCGGTCCAGCGTGTATCACTACGCGGCTGCAAGCCATGCGGATTGGCGAAACTGGCGAGCATCACCTGACCGATAGACTTGGTCATGCCATTGGTAAACCCGGCACGCAGAATGCCGTCCCGGCCAACTTCAAGACTTTTCAGCTCGCCCGCCGAATGGCCATCCACGTAGGCAGCCGAGCGCGAACTGGTAGCGTTGTGCTGAAGCAGACGGGTGAAGTCGATGGTGATGCCGTCAGCGCTGCCAGCCGCCCCGTTGGATATCCAGCGCTCGCGGGCGGTGCCAGGATCAACCGCCATCACAGGCGACCAGCCAGTGAGTTTCAGCTGAGTGCCATTGCTGCTCAGGCCAGGACTGCCGGTCAACGACGCAACGGCGCCATGGGAATCGAAGACGATGTTCGCCGTCAGCGGCGTGGTGGACGCGGAGTTCTGCGGGTTTCGATCATCGATCAGTGCGTGCATGCGCCAACTGTTGGTGCCGTCCTTCACGAAATACTGTTTCAGCTCATGAGTGTTGCCCTGACTGTCAAAGATCTGGTTACCGAACATCCTGCTGTAGGTGTTCAGGTCTGCCGGATTGAAGTCTGGAACCGGCCGATGCATGACCGTATCACCGGGATCGAGCAGACTGGCCCCGGCATCGTTCAACGGCAACGAAACAGCCCCGCCGTTCAGCGAGCCATTCGCCGCCCAAGCGCCATTGACCTGCGCGGCAGGCACCCAACCCTGCAAGGCAAATTCGGTGTCCGAGACTTTGCTCAGGTGCTGATCATTGCCGCTGTACGAAAGCGAGCCGTCAGGCTTGAGCTCAAGGCTTACCTGCAGCGGCGCTACGCTGTCGGGATCCACCGGATTGCGCCCGTCCACCAGCACATACATCGACCATTGATTGGCCTCGGTCTTGACGAAATACTGCTTGAGCTCATGATCGGCTGCGGGCACCGGAGTGATGCCCACATCCTGGATGGTCCGGGTGGCGACCCGTGTGTAGGTCGCGGGGTCGTCCGGGTCGAAGGTCGGCAAGCGAGCAAGCGAAGGCAGCGAGGCATCCAGATTGATAGTTTCAGCCACCGTGGTCGTAGCCCTGGCACCGACATTGGACGTATCGATCTGCAAGTCCGTGCGGATACCACTGGCAATCTCGCCCTTATCGTTTGCGGCATAACCCTGCAAACGTCCGCCATCGCTGTCGACGACAAAGTTGGCAGCGTCTTTCAAAAAGGCGCCGGCCCGCGTATAGGCCAGCGAACCCTGATCACTGACCACGAAAAAACCGTTGCCCTGAATACGCATATCCAGCGCATTGCCGGAACTGATCACGGTTTCACCCTGATTGAAATTCTGCTGCACCGAAGCAAGTCGTACACCATCCCCGACAGCGTGCTGCCCGGCCCCCAACTGTGCGGACGCATATAAAGCCGAAAACTGCGCACGGGATGACTTGAAACCCAGAGTGCCGACGTTGGCAATATTATTACCCGCCACTTCCAGTCGTTTATTGGCAGCATGAATACCGCTGATCGCTGTATTGAATGACATGAGGACTCCCTTGCCGCAAAGGCAATTCATAGAGGAGTTTTATTCTCACATCATCGTGCGTAGGAAGTTTCCAAGTAGGGTGCGGGAGTAATCCGTAACTTTCAGCACTAAAAGATATAACAACGTACTGGGCAGGCAGGCATAAAAAAGCCCCTTTTACAGAGGCTTTTTCGACACAGTTCAAACAACGTTTGTTACGTCATCTGAATAGTGGTCTGCATGATGGTGCTTTGTGTGGAAATGGTCTTGGCGTTAGCCTGATAGTTGCTCTGCGCCTTGATCAGGTTAACCAGTTCCATGGTCAGGTCGACGTTGGATTCTTCCAGCGCCTGACCAGTGATGTAACCCAAGGTACCCGACTGTGGAGCGCCGCTCACCGGTACGCCGGAAGCGAACGTTTCACGCCAGTTGGTGCCGCCGGCCTGCGCCAGGCCCTGCACGTTGGCAAAGCTGGTCAGCGAAGTCTGGCCAATGACCTGCGACTTGCCGTTGGTGTAGGTGGCGAACAGGTTGCCGCTCGAGTCGACGTTCATGCCGCTCAACTGGCCAGTGGCGTAACCATTCTGATCCTGCTTGAGCAGGCCCGATACCGAAGCGGTCTGGGTAGTGGACGACATGTCCAGCTTGATCGAAGCTGCGCCAGTAGCGCCGTTGGCTGCCCAAGTGGCCGTCGTGCCAGTACCGACCTGCACGCCAGGTACCCAGTTGTTCACGGCAAACGTACCGTCAGCATTGAACTTGATGTTGGCGCTGTCAGTAGGAACAGCGGCGCCGGCGGTGGTCACCAGGTTGCCCGAGGAATCGAATGTCAGATCATTCTTGTCCGGCGCGGTAGACGTCGGATCGGAAATGCTGCGCCCGTCCATCAGGGAATACATCGACCAGGTATTGGTGCCGGTCTTGACGAAATACTGATCCAGGGTGTGAGCATTACCCTGAGTGTCGTAAGTCGGGGTGCTGTACTTGTTGTTGTAACTCTTGGTGTCGGTCGCATCGAACGTCGCAACGGTCGGTAATGGCGTCGTCGAGTTCAAGTTGGCGGAGTTGGTGATCGTGCTCGTCGCCTTGGGGTCCAGGTTGGACGCGTTCACACGCAGATCGCTGAGCGCACCGGTCACGACAGAGCCATTGGCGTCAACGTTGTAACCCTGCAGCTTCATGTTGCTGCTATTGACGACGTAGCCTTCCTTGTCGGTGTGGAATGCACCGGCACGGGTGTACAGCTTCTCGCCGTTATTGCTCATCATGAAGAAACCGTCGCCATTAATGGCAAGGTCCAGACTGTTGGCTGTTCCGGTGGTCAGGCTGCCCTGGGAGAACTGCTGGGAAACCGCAGCGGTCCTCACGCCACTGCCGACGCTGGTATTGCCGGAAGTACCACGAATCGACTGAGCGTATTGATCAGCGAACTCGGCACGTGACGATTTGAAACCGGTTGTCGCGACGTTGGCAATGTTGTTGCCGGTAACGTCGAGACTTTTGTTTGCAGCATAGAGCCCACTAAGGCCGATATTGAAAGACATGTTTCACTCCTGCGCCGTAGCGGCTCTACAATCCGATAGTTTGAACTTTGGACAGGGCGACACTGCCGCTGGCCAGGTTAAGCGTTGTTTCTGCGCCATTGACACCCATCGTGACACTGTTGACCGTGGCGGGCAGGTAAGTTGAAAGCTGTGTGTTCTTGCCTTGGATCGAGCCTTCAGCTTTGAAGGTATAAGTTCCCGATGGCAACTGAGTACCGCTTGAGTCCGTACCGTCCCAGGCAAAGCTGGTGGTACCGGCTTTTTGCGTGCCCAGGTCAACACTGTCGACCAGATTCGATTGCGAGTCGTACACCTTGACGGTCGTTAGCGAGCTTTCGCCCGGCACTACGATCGACCCGGTCAGGCCTTTGGTCGTATCGACCGAGGTACTGCTCGCATCGATGATTACCGAGCGTCCGACCAGTGACGAGGCCTGCAAGGCCTGCGACGACTTGTAGCTGCTGGCGATCGTGTCAACGGTCGAGGTCAGATTCTGCATGCTTTCAAGGCTGCTGAACTGCGCCAGTTGCGCCACGAACTGCGTGTTGTCCTGCGGATCCAGAGGGTTCTGGTTCTTCATCTGCGTCACGAGCAACTGCAGAAAAGAGTCCTTGCCCAGCGTGCCGGTAGAATTCGTCGCGGTCGGCGTCGGATTCTGCAGCGTATTCAAAAATGTCGATGAAACGCTGTTTGCTGTGGTGCTATCAACGGCCATAACGTTCGCCTTCTATCACTGACCGAGGGTCAGAACCTTCTGCATCATGGATTTAGCGGTGTTCATGATTTCTGCGTTGGTCTGGAAAGACCGGCTGGCAGAAATCATGTCGGCCATTTCTTCCACGACAT
>Ga0308164_10002041_pt1 | contig 21244 bp, 19 predicted proteins | sample PhyTR2_FD_201031 | JGI IMG/M metagenome (GOLD analysis project Ga0308164, IMG submission 201031) | Phyllosphere microbial communities from UC Gill Tract Community Farm, Albany, California, United States - DLSLT.R2 | ecosystem: Host-associated > Plants > Phyllosphere > Unclassified | place: USA... | reverse complement strand
CTTTGGCGCTGGGACGCGGGATCAAAGAGCGACGATGACCCGTGGCAGGCGATCTATGCCCACGCAGGCTGCGCCCAGGACCGCTTGAAAGGTGCGACCATGGAGATCGAGCCTCATATTCTTGGCGAGAGGGGCTGAACGTCCGCACTTGGGCGCTAGCGACCTAGCCGCTTTGAAGGTTTGCTGTTCGGGGGCGGTACATAGAACGGACCCAGATATACGCTAAGCGCCGGCAGGCCTGCTCAAGCGTCGCAAAACACCTGTTTGTCGCACAATCTTAATTGCGACGGGGTTTTTCACACATTTGCCCGCAAGCTGGGGGTCGTCGTTCAGGCAGCGCGAAAGGCAAAAGACACCAGTTTCAGCCAGAGCCGCGCTCGAGGTAGGCGCCGCAGCAGGACCCTTTCGACTATCGTCACGATCAACAGCGTTAGCCCGGACAGCGGCGTATAGATCCCACGGCCGACGATCGCTACCACCAACGCGGGCCGGTATCCGGCCGGCACCAGCAACTTGAGCAACAGCGTTGCTGCGCAAACCGGTATAGAAAAATAGCGTTGCGATAGGAGGTCACGGAGGGTGAGCACCTAACTTCGGCAGCGTGGCTATTCAGTCCTGTCATTGCCGTGTCGGCCAGCATCGAAGTTCGCGAATGTCCGGCATCGAGCGAAAAGCGGCATCGTTCAAAACGATGGGAGTTCCGGTGCCATTCATGAACCCAAGTGATAAGCTCATGTCGTTTGTTGCGTCTAATCGCTTCGAAGCTCCACGCTTATCTTCGTTCTGACGATCGGGCCTCATGGCTTTGTGCAGAAAGATAACGGCGATGAAGACGCGCGAACTAGGTAAAAGCGGGCTGGAAGTTTCGGCGATCGGCTTCGGCTGCATGGGTCTCAACTTCAGCTACGGGCAGGCGCTCGATAAGGGCGAAGCGATCACGTTGATCCGGCAAACCGTCGAGCGTGGTGAACGGTTCTTCGACACAGCCGAGATGTACGGACCCTATACCAACGAAGAGATCGTCGGTGAGGCGTTGGCGCCGTTTCGCGACGACGTGGTGATTGCAACCAAGTTCGGCTTCAACATCGTAGACGGCAAGAGCACCAATATGAACAGCCGGCCCGAGCAGATCAAGTCGGTTGCCGATGCATCCCTGAAGCGCCTGGGCGTCGAGCAGATCGACCTATTCTACCAGCACCGTGTCGACCCGGCCGTGCCGATCGAGGACGTGGCAGGCGCGGTCAAGGAGTTGATCGAGGCCGGCAAAGTCAAGCATTTCGGGCTGTCCGAGCCCGGTGCGGCGACGGTACGACGCGCACACGCAGTTCAGCCCGTGACCGCTTTGCAGAACGAATACTCCCTCTGGACGCGCGGCCCCGAGACCAACGGTATCTTCGAGGCCTGCGGAGAACTCGGCATCGGTCTCGTAGCCTACAGCCCGCTCGGTAAGGGCTTCCTTACGGGTGCGATGAGCAAGGACAGCAAGATTGCGGAGAACGACTTCCGCAATCTGCTTCCGCGCTTCACGCCCGAAGCTATGGAGAAGAACCAAGCACTGATCGATGCCATTCGCGGCATCGCCGATGATAATGGCTCGACGCCAGCGCAGGTGGCACTCGCCTGGATTCTGGCGCAGCGGCCTTGGATCGTGCCGATCCCCGGCACCAAAAAGCTAAGCCGCTTTGAGGAAAACATCGCCGCGGCCGACCTCGACCTGACGGACGCGGACCTCGGTCGCATCGGCGATGCGCTCCGTGCGATCGACGTGGAGGGTAACCGCTACCCCGACCAGCTCGAAGCAACGACCGGGCGCTGATGCGCCCGGCTATCGCGAACCGAAAGTGACCGCCATGCCGCCTCGGTTCAACGTCCCGCTTGCGTCCCCAGTCATGAACTTCACCGCTCCGCTCCCTTTGCAGACACAGGCGGATCGGCATGGGTGGCGGGTGCTCGGCATCCTCAGCGCTTTAATGGGCTTCGCGTCGATCTCCACCGACCTCTACCTGCCGGCGATGCCAACGATGGGTATCGCGCTGCGCGCTGGTCCCGGCACGATGGCCTGGACGGTGTCCGGGTATCTGATCGGGTTCAGCCTCGGTCAACTCGTATGGGGCCCGATCGGGGATCGCTACGGGCGACGGGTTCCGATAGCGCTCGGCCTTGTGCTGTTCGTCATCGGCTCGGCCGGCTGCGCGATGACAGGCGGGGTCGCGGCGATGATTGGCTGGCGAGTGGTCCAAGCGCTTTGCGCCTGCGCCAGCGTAGTGCTGGCACGCGCGATGGTGCGGGATCTCTACCAAGGCGATCGGGCCGCTCAGATGATGTCCACGTTGATGACCGTCATGGCCATAGCGCCGCTGCTCGGCCCGCTGCTCGGGGGCGAGATCATGGTCTTGGCTGGTTGGCGTGCGATCTTCTGGACGCTGGTGGGCGTAGGCGCATTAACAATGGCGGCATTGTTCACGCTGCCGGAGACGCTCCCGGAAGCTCGCCGCAATGCTGAGCCGCTGACAACCGCCTTTGCGCGATATGGCACGCTCCTGCAAAACCGAACCATGCTCGGCTATGCCGGCGCGGGCGGGTTTTTCTATGCTGGCATGTTCGCCTATATCGCCGGCTCCCCGTTCACCTACATCGACTATTACCACGTACCTGCGCGGCTGTACGGTTTGCTGTTCGCGGGCGGGGTCATCGGCATCATGGGTGCCAATCTTCTCAACGCGCGGCTTGTGCCTGGCACCGGGTCCGACCGGCTGTTGCGGATCGGCACGCTCATTGCCGCTACAGCCGCTCTGGCGCTGGCCGCTGACACACGCTCGGATTGGGGTGGTCTTGCCGGCGTGGCGGTGCCGCTGTTCGGGTTTGCCTCGGCAACGGGGTTCATCGTCGCCAACTCGATCGCGGGTGCGCTGGCCCTGTATCCGGACCGCTCGGGAGCGGTTTCCGCCCTGATCGGTGCGATCCAGTACGGCAGCGGGATCATTGGCTCAGCGCTAATCGGCGTGTTCGCGGACGGCACGCCCTGGCCGATGGGCTGGGTCATCGCATTGTGCGGCCTTGGCAGCGCCAGCTGCACCCTGCTGATTGTCACACCGCCGTATTCGCGCCGCCAATCCTGATCCTCAAGAGATTGCACCGATGTCCACATCCCTTTTCATTCTCGTCGTCGGCGCCACAGGAAGCATTGGCCGGCTGGTCGTCACCGAGGCACTGCGGCAAGGCCACAAGGTCCGCGCGCTCGTGCGCAGCGCCGGCAAGGCACGCAATCTTCCGGCTTCCGCGCAGGTGATCATCGGCGACGTGACGGAGCCCGAAACGCTAATCGATGCGGTCAATGATATTGACGCGATCGTAATGACGCTCGGTTCCGAAGGGCTCGGTAAGGCCGGCGCGGAAGCCGTGGACTATGGCGGTGTCCGCAATGTGCTCTCCGAACTGGGCGAACGCACGGTGCGGGTCGCGCTGATGACCGCGATTGGTGTCACCAATCGTACTGGCGACTACAACCGCCGGACAGAAGCGCACGACTGGAAGCGGCGTGCCGAGCGGCTGGTCCGCGCGAGCGGTCGCCCTTACACGATAGTTCGACCGGGCTGGTTCGACTACAACGCCGCGAACGAACAGCGCATCGTCCTACTGCAAGGAGACACCAGGCAGGCTGGGGATGCCAGTGACGGCGTGATCGCACGGGCTCAGATCGCCCGCGTTCTGGTCGATAGCCTCACGTCCGACGCTGCCTCGGGTAAATCGTTCGAGTTGGTGGCCGTGAAGGGTGCCGCCCAAGCCGATCTCGACCCTTTGTTCGATCAGCTCGAGCCCGACCGCCCCGACGCTCTCGATGCGATCCGCGATACCGACAATCAGCCACTTTCAGCTGAGCCGCAGCGTGTGCGTGATGATCTGGCGAAGGTCCGCGGCTGACCAGTCGACCCCTCACAATATCAAGGAAAAGGCAGACTAATCATGTCTCAAGTCATCGTCGTTATCGGAGCCGGCTCTATCGGCCAAGCTATCGCGCGGCGCGTCAGCGCCGGCAAGCATGTCCTGCTCGCAGACCTTCGCCAGGAGGCAGCGGACGCCGCAGCAAAAGTCATGAGCGACGCAGGGTTCGAAGTCAGCGCCACCACGGTCGATGTCTCGAAACGCAAGTCCGTCGAGGCGCTGGTCGCCAAGGCGACCTCGATCGGCGACGTCTTCGGCATGATCAACGCCGCTGGCGTATCGCCATCGCAAGCCTCACCCGAAATGATCCTGCACGTCGATCTTTACGGTACTGCGCTACTGCTGGAGCTGTTCGGGAAGGTAATCGTCGAGGGCGGATCGGGCATCGTCATCGCTTCGCAGTCCGGGCACCGGCTGCCGGCGCTGACCGCGGAAGAAGACAAGGCCCTAGCAACCACGCCGGTCGAAGAACTGCTGGCCCTGCCGATGCTCTCGCTCGACAAGGTTATCGATCCGCTCAATGCCTATCAGATCGCCAAGCGCGGCAACGCGCTGCGCGTCAAGGCGGAGGCGGTACACTGGGCCAAGCGGGGCGCACGCGTGAACACGATCAGTCCCGGCATTATTATGACGCCGCTCGCCAACGACGAATTGTCCGGCCCGCGTGGCGAGGGCTACCGCAGGATGATCGACGGTTCACCGGTCGGCCGCGCCGGGACCCCCGACGAAGTCGGCGTGCTTGGGGCACTGCTCATGGGGCGTGATGGCGCCTTCATCACCGGGAGCGACTTCCTGATGGACGGCGGCGTCACCGCGTCGTGGTTCTACGGAGAGTTGGCCCCCAAGTAATCCTTAGGCCGGGCGGATCGACGATCCGCCCGGCTTTTGGATAGTTGCCTGTGCTTACCTCATGACCGGGGCTTTTTCAGACACCCCAGGCCAAGGCAGATTGGCTCACGCTCCAAATGAGCAACGCGACCGCGATGGTCGCGGCCTCACCGGCAATCAGGCAACCTGTGGTAAATTGGCGAGGTGCTTTTCGAGGGTGATCGGATAGTCACGAACCCGGACGCCAGTGGCGTTGTAGATCGCGTTCGCGACGGCCGCACCGACCCCGCAGATACCAAGCTCGCCAACACCCTTTGCCTTCATCGGCGACGAGATCGGGTCAACCTCGTCGAGGAAGACGACCTCTTGGTGCGGGATGTCGGCATGCACTGGCACCTCGTAGGTCGCCAGGTCATGATTGACGAAGAAGCCGAACCGCTTGTCGACCGCCAGCTCCTCCATCAGCGCGGCGCCGGCGCCCATCGTCATCCCGCCGATCACCTGATTGCGTGCCGACTTGGGGTTCAGGATGCGTCCCGCCGCACAGACCGCGAGCATCCGGCGGATGCGGGTCTGGCCGGTGAACGAGTCCACCGCGACCTCGACGAAGTGGCCGGCAAAGGTCGACTGCTGATACTTCTTGGCGAGATCGCCGTACTCGATGAAGTCCTCGGCGGTCAGCGGCCCACCACGGGTGGCGTCGGCGAGCTTGGCGCTCTTCCCGCCGGCCCTGACCTCACCATCGGCGAACTGGACGTCTCCGGTCAGACCCAGACGCTGCGCCACCTGCTCGCGCAGCTTGACGCAGGCCGCGTAGACGCCCGCCGTCGAGTTGTTCGCACCCCACTGGCCACCTGACCCGGCCGATGCCGGAAAATCGGAGTCGCCAAGCCTCACCACGACCTTGTCCAGTTCGACACCCATCATCTCGGCGGCCGTCTGAGCAATGATCGTGTACGTGCCGGTGCCGATGTCGGTCATGTCGGTTTCGACCGTCACCATACCCTTGCCGTCCAACCGGACGCGAGCGGCCGACTTGGTAAGCTGGTTGTTCCGGAAGGCGGCCGCCATACCCATACCGATGAGATAGCGGCCTTCGCGCACCGATGCGGGCTTGGCGCTACGCCGGCTCCAGCCGAACCGATCTGCGCCATCGCGCAGGCACTTGACCAGCTGGCGCTGCGAAAACGGCCGCTGCGGCTTCTCGGGGTCGACCTGCGTGTCGTTGACGATCCGGAACTCGACCGGGTCCATGCCCAGCTTCTCGGCCATCTCGTCCATCGCCATTTCAAGCGCCATCAGCCCAGGCGCCTCGCCCGGCGCACGCATGGCGTTGCCTTCGGGCAAATCCATGACGGCGAGTTTCATGAGCGTCATGCGGTTAGCGCCGGCGTAGAGCAGCTTGGTCTGCTGCACCGCGACTTCGGGTTTGCCTTCGGGCAGGTTGCCCGAGGTGCTCTCGTGCGCGATCGCGGTGATCTTGCCGTCCTTCGTTGCTCCCAAGCGGATGCGCTGAATGGTCGCGGGACGATGCGTCGAATTGTTGGCGATCAGGGGGCGCTGCATCGCGACCTTGACCGGCCGCCCCGCTGCCTTGGCGCCAAGCGCCGCCAGTGGCACGTCGGCACGGACGAACAGCTTTCCGCCGAACCCGCCGCCAATGTAGGGCGAATCCACGCGCACGTTCTCAGGGCTGAGGCTCAGCGTCTTGGCAACGTCACGCTTCGCCCAGGCGATCATCTGGTTGGAAGTCCACACCGTCAGCTTGGGGCCATCCCAGGCGGCGATGGTCGCGAACGGCTCCATCATCGCATGGCTGTGACCCGGGGTCGTGTAGTGCTGGTCGAGTTTGACGGGCGCCGAAGCGAACACGCCCTCGAAGTCTCCGACGCGATCGATCGGCGGTGCGCCGCTACCCTCGCCGCTGCCACCGCCCTCTAACGGCGCGGTCGGCGCAAGCGCCTCAAGGTCGTATTTGCCCTTCGTCCGAGCGTAGTCGACACGGATCAGATTCGCCGCGGCGCGCGCCTGTTCGAAGGTCTCGGCAACGACGAGCGCGATCGCCTGATGGTAGTGCTGAATCTCTGCTCCGCCGAACAGGTTGGCCGTGTTCTGCGGACCGAGCGGCAAAGGCTTGTGGTCCAGCGTCGAAACGATCGCCAGCACGCCGGGGGCGGCCCTAGCATCCGTCAGGTTCATCGAGCTGATCCGCCCCTTCGCCACGGCCGAACCGACGATGTAGCCATAGGCCTGGTTCGGCGCGACATCGTGGCGCTCATAGGCGTAAGGTGCGGTGCCGGTGGTCTTGAACTTGCCGTCGATCCGGTCGGTCGGCTTGCCAACGATCTTTAGCTGATCGATCGGATTGGTGCCCGCGGGCGTCTCGAACTTCATGCCGCCGTCCTCTTCATGCCCGCATCGTGCATCACCGCCCCCAGTGTCCGCTCGACGAGCGGCACCTTGAACGCATTGTCAGCGGTCGGTTTGGCGCCGGCCATCAGTCGCGTGGCGACCGCGCGAGATCCTTGCGGCATCGCCGCCTCAGCCGCCACGGCTTGTGAGCGACCCCGCCTACCGCCACGCGACCGGTGCCATCGGGCTGGATGACCGCAGCGACCGAGACCAGCGCATAGGCGTAGGAGGCGCGGTCGCGGACCTTGTTGTAGAAATGCTGACCACCGATCGGCTTGGGCAGCGTCACCGACGTGATGAGTTCGCCGCGCTGAAGCGTGTTGTCGAACTGCGGCGTGTCGCCGGGCAGTCGGTGGAAGTCCGCCATCGGGATCGACCGGGTTCCACCTTGCGGATTGACCGTCTCGACCGTCGCATCAAGGACGCGCAGCGCCACAGCCATGTCGCCGGGGAAGGTCGCGATGCACGCGTCCGACGTGCCAATCACCGCCAGCTGGCGCGAATAGCCGCCGATCGCGGCGCAGCCGGAGCCGGGCTTGCGCTTGTTGCAGGGCTGGTTGGGATCGTAGAAGTACGGGCAGCGGGTGCGCTGGAGGATATTGCCGGCGGTCGACGCCTTGTTGCGAAGCTGCCCGCTCGCACCCGCGACGATCGCCTTGGTCAGCACCGCATAGTCGCGGCGGACGCGGTCGTCCGATGCCAGCGCCGTGTTGGTGACGTTGGCGCCGATCCGAAGGCCACCCTCGCGCGTCGCCTCGATGCGATCGAGCTTCAGGTCCTGGACATCGACGAGGTGCGTCGGCGTCTCGATCTCCAGCTTCATCAGGTCGAGAAGGTTGGTGCCGCCTGCGATGAACTTGGCGCCGGGACGGCCGACGACGATCGCCGCAGCCTCGGCCGGCGTCTTCGCGCGCTCGTAGGTGAAAGGCTTCATGCGTCCGCTCCCGCGACTTCGGTCATCGCCTCGAGGATGTTGGAATAGGCACCGCAGCGGCAGATGTTGCCGCTCATCCGCTCGCGCATCTCGTCGTTGGTGGCCCGTGGGCGAGCGGTCACGTCGCTCATCGCGTGGCTTGGCACGCCGGCTTTGATCTCGCCCAGCACCGCCACGGCCGAACAGATCTGCCCCGGGGTGCAGTAGCCGCATTGATAGCCGTCATGCTTGACGAAGGCTGCCTGCATTGGGTGCAACTTGTCGGGCGTGCCTAAGCCCTCGATCGTGGTGATCTCGTCGCCCTCGTGCATGACCGCCAGGCTGAGGCAGGAGTTGATCCGGGTGCCGCCAACCATGACGGTGCAGGCACCGCACTGGCCGTGATCGCAGCCTTTCTTGGACCCTGTGAGCTTGAGATGCTCGCGAAGGGCATCGAGCAGCGTGGTGCGGGTATCGACGTCGAGCGAGCGGCGCTGTCCGTTCACCTTCATGGTGACCTTCATCGTCGCCGGCTGCGGCTGCACCGGAGCGGCCTGTGCATCCGCCACGGAGACGGTCGTCAGCGCAGCGGTTGCGGCGCTCCCGACCAGCAAGCCCCGGCGGGAAATCTCCATTTCGTTCGAGCCGCTCATATCCTTGTCCTTCCCGGTCCGCTCATCAGCGGCTCTCGCCCCGTGGCGCTCGTTGGTGCAGGCACTGCGATCAAGCGCAGCCTGCGCTTCCAACACGATAACGCATCGCCGACAATCTGATTACATACCGTAATCGGCATGAACCTATCTGCGACATTCATTAAAGCGTGACTGGATCTGCCAGCGCGCTTAATTTACGGGCGCTTGAAGATACGCTGCGTCGGAGACGGGTTCTGCCCAGGCGACTTGCTCGCCCTCGACACTTTCGCTGACCGCCACATGCGACATCGCACTGTCCGGTGCCGCACCATGCCAATGGCGGACCCCGGGCGCGGTCCAGACGACGTCACCGCGGTGCATCGTCCGGACGGGGCCGCCCTGTTCCTGGATCAGCCCGCGTCCGTCGGTGACCAACAGGAGCTGTCCGAGGGGATGCGTGTGCCAGTTGCTGCGGGCACCGGGCCGGAAGGTCACGCGTGCGCCGCCCAGCTTGGATCCGCCCGTTCCGCGGAAGGGCGTGTCCGTGGTCACCGCGCCGGTGAAGTTGCTGACTGGTCCGCGTGCCGGCTCGCTGCCCGCTGGCACGATCGTCAGCGTGGCCGGCGGGTTACCCTCATCGGACATCGCCCTGGCGGCCACCGCGATAGCCGCAATTGCTTTCGGCCAGCCTGCGTAGAAGGCGAGGTGGGTCAGCGCCTCGCCGATCTGGTCATGGGTCAACCCGTTCTCGATGCCGCGCTTGATGTGGAACGCGAGTTGATCGTCGTCACCGCCAGCAGCGAGCGCCGCGATCGTGACGAGGCTGCGATCTCGCGGAACGAGATCGGTGCGGAGCCAGAGATCGCGGAAGAGAACGTTGTTGGTGAGCGCCGCCAGCTTCGGCGCGGTGGATGCCACGGTAGCCTCTACCGCTTTCGCTCGGTCGCCATCCGAAGCGGGTAGCGGCATGGCTCCCGCACGTCGCGGGACGTTTGACGCGGCGATGTGCCGGGCGTGGAACACACGCTCGATCACCTCCAGGGACGAGACCGCGTTCGGCCAGCCACTATAAAACGCGAGGTGGGTGACGACCCCCGATACCTCGCCCGGCGTCACGCCGTTGTCGAGCGCGCGACCGAGATGCCCCTCCAGCTGCGCCGTCTTGCCCGTGGCGATCAGCACCGCGACAGTGACGAGGCTGCGGTCGCGCGGCGCAAGCTGCGGGCGGCGCCAGACGTCGCCGAAAAGCACGTCGTCAGTATAGCCGGCGAGACCCGGAGCAACCCGCTGCATGGCAGGCGGGGCCACAGAGCCGGACCGAGCCTGCTGCGCGGACGCGGGTACGGCGATCATGCTGAGGATCATGCCAAGACGCTTCATGCCGTACCCCCGTCCGGCCGCACATCGTAAGCCAGGTGGACGACACCGTGCTCCAGCGTTGTCGCCAACCGGAGCGCCAGCGTCACCTTGCCCGCGAGGCCATCAGCACCATGCGAGACGATGCCCTGGGTGCCATCGCCTCCGTCCAGCGCCGGGGCGACCAGCACGTGAAGTTCGTCCACGACGCCTGCGGCCAGCATCGATCCGTTGATCCCGCCGCCTCCTTCCAGCAGCAAACGCTGAATGCCGAATTGAGCAGACAGGGTGTCGAGCGCTGCGACCAGATCGATCTCGGCCGTATCGGCGACGACATACGAAACGCCATCGCTGGCAAGCTCGACCAAATGCTCGTCTGCGACATCCGCACCGAGCAACACGATCGCATGATCGCCGCCGATGTCGCCCTTGTCGAAATGCAGCTTGCCCGAGCGGTCGACCGCGACGGCGTAGCTGTCGGCCTTCGCCGCGACATGGACGGGCCGGACCGCAGCAACGTCCGTGACGGGCGCGTGTGCGCCCGCCTTGGACATTTCGGCCATCGTCACCCGACCGACAAGCCAGGCGTCAGCCGCCATTTGATCATGAAGCTGCTCGTAGACCCCGCTCCATTCCTTGCGGGTGCCGTCGGGACTGGACGTGTAGCGGCTAGGGTGCAGACGGCCGTCGATCGACGACAACATGAGGCAAGCGACATGCGGCTTCATGGGCGGGTTCCTTCGGTTCAGGCGGCCTCGGCCAGATCAAGCGAGGCCATATCGATCACGAAGCGGTAACGTACATCGGACCGCTCCATCCGCTCGTAGGCCTGGTTGATGTCGGCTATCGCGATCATCTCGACTTCGGGCAGGATGTGTTTCTGAGCGCAGAAGTCGAGCATCTCCTGCGTCTCGGCGATGCCCCCGATCGGCGAGCCCGCAACGCGTCGGCGGCCGAGCAACAACGGTACGGTGTTCATCTCGCTCATCGGGCCGATCTGACCAACCAGCACCAACGTGCCGTCGACGTCGAGCAGCGGCAGATACGGGTCGAGGTCGTGCTTGACAGGCACCGTGTCGATGATGAGATCGAACCCGGATGCCGCTGCAGCCATCGCATCCGCATCCTCCGAGACGAGGAAGGCGTGAGCACCCAGCGCCAGCGCATCGGTCTGCTTTTCCGCCGTCCGGCTCATCACGGTCACGTGTGCGCCCATCGCTGCGGCGAGCTTCACCGCCATATGACCGAGGCCACCGAGCCCCGTCACACCGACGCGGCTGCCTTCATTGATCCCCCAGGTCTTCAGTGGCGAATAGGTGGTGATCCCTGCGCACAGCAGCGGCGCCGCTTTGGCGACGTCCAGCCCATCTGGCATCGTCAGGACAAACTCCTGGCGAGCGACGATGTGCTTGGAGTAGCCGCCCTTGGTCGGCTCGCCGGTCACCCGGTCGGTGCCGCCATAGGTGCCGGTGTTGCCTTCGCGGCAGAGCTGCTCCTCGCCTTTGAGGCACTGGTCGCAATGCTGGCAGCTGTCGACCATGCAGCCGATCGCGACGATGTCGCCGACCTTGTGCTTCGTCACGTCGGCCGCAACCTCGGTAACGCGACCGACAATTTCATGGCCCACGACGGTCGGATAGGTCGTCCAGCCCCAATCGTTGCGCGCGGTGTGAAGGTCCGAGTGACAGACCCCGCAATAAAGGATTTCGATCGCGACGTCGTTCGAGCGCAGCTCGCGACGGTCGAAATGAAAGGGTGCGAGATGGCCGCTGGTGTCCTGCGCGGCGTAACCGATGGTCTGCATGGTGTTTCCTGGGTTCGAAATGAACGGGTCAGACACCCGCGTCGGTGAAGGCCTGACGCAACCCAGGGATGGCCGTGTTCGCCGTCGGCCAGCCCGAGTAGAAGGCGAGATGAGTCACGGTTTCAATCAGCTCGTCTTTGCTGACGCCGTTGGCGAGCGCGCGGGCGACTTGACCGGGCAGCTCGTTGTGCCGATAGGTCGCGATCAGCGCCGCCACGGTGACGAGGCTACGGTCGCGCGGGGAAAGGCCGGGCCGTTTCCAGACCTCGCCGAACAGGACGCGGTCGGACAGGTCGGCGAAGTCGGGTGCGATGTCGGCATAGGCCTTCTGCGCGGGGGTCTGTTCGTCCGCCATCACGCAGCACTCCCTTGATAAGCGGCGTCTGACACCTTCTCCATCCAGTCGACCGCCTTGCCGTCCTTCATCTCGGCGATGGCGATGTGGCTCATGACGTTGTCGGGCGCAGCGCCGTGCCAGTGCTTCTCGCCCGGGGCGAAGAAGATCATGTCACCGGGGCGGACCTCCTCGACTGGGCCACCTTCACGTTGCACGCGGCCGATCCCGAAGGTGATGATGATCGTCTGACCGAGGGGATGGGTGTGCCACGCGGTGCGCGCGCCGGGCTCGAAGGTGACCGTGGCACCACTTAGGGCGCCGCTGCCCTTGAACGGTGCGTCGGTCCGCACTGTGCCAGTGAAGTAATCGTCAGGTCCTTTGCCCGAAGGCTGCGACCCGCTGCGGGTGATGTCCATCGCTCGATCTCCAATTGATGAAGACGATATGGTCGTGTGCGCTACATCCGATTAGACGCTGGATGTAGCATGAACCTATCGCTACGGTTCATGAATGGAACGCGATGACCTTGTCGATCTGAACGCCTTTATGGCGGTCGCTGCAGAGCGTAGCTTTACCCGCGCAGCAGCGAAGCTAGGGACGTCGCAATCGGCACTAAGTCATACTGTGCGGCGACTCGAGACGCGCCTTGGTGTCCGACTGCTGACGAGGACGACCCGGAGCGTCGCGCCCACTGCAGCTGGCGAGCGATTGCTGGCGACGTTGACGCCAGCGCTGGGAATGATCGATGCTGAGATCGCTTCGCTAAGCGATCTTCGCGACAAGCCGCGGGGCATGATCCGGATCACCACGTCGGAACACGCGGCGGAAACAGTGCTGCTGCCGGTGTTGGCACCGTTCTTGGCAGAATACCCGGACATCCAGGTCGAGCTTAGCATTGATTCCGGCCTTACCGACATCGTCACGGATCAGTTCGACGCCGGTGTCAGGCTCGGCGAGGCGCTGGCAAAGGATATGGTTGCCGCACGGATCGGCCCCGATCTCAGGATGGCGGTGGTTGGCTCACCGTCATACTTCGAACGACACCCCATCCCAAAAACCCCGCAGGATCTGGCGCAGCACAATTGTATCAATCTACGTCTGCGGTCGGCGGGCGGCATGTACGCCTGGGAGCTGGAGCAAGGCGATCGGGAGGTGCGAGTCCGCGTCGACGGTCAAATGTCCTGCAACAACACGGCGATAATCGTTCGGGCGGCGCTTCGCGGTGTTGGCTTGGGGTTTGTAATGGAGAGCTCTATCGCCGAACATGTTCGCCGGGGTAAATTGACACGCGTGCTGGAAGACTGGTGTCCACCATTCGCCGGTTATCACCTCTACTACCCTAGCCGACGGCAGTCTTCGGCCGCGTTCATCCTTCTAGTGGACGCTCTACGATACAGGTCATAGCTGTAAATATTTGAGCATACCAAGTGGGAAGGTCTACGGGCTTTCAGCACTCTGCCGACTGCCCTTGAGTCTCGAGAGATCTTATAAAGCCCCTGGTTCGAGGCCCTGGATGTCAATTAGGGCCGGCAGCTGGGTTTTGACGATAGCGACTACTGTCCTGCGCCTTTCGGTAAACACACGATAGTCGCCCGTTGGGGTAGGCGACGGCGTTTTGCGACGATCGAGAGGCTGCCGCCCGAAATCACCTATTTTCCGCATAGTCGTAATTGCGACAGGGTTTTTCACAGAGTTGCCCACGAGCTAGGGTCGTTGTTCAGGCAGTGCGAAGGGCGGGAAACTCCAGTCCCAGCCAAAGCCGCGCTCGAGGGAGGCGCCGCAGCAGAACCCTTTCAACAATCGTCACAATCATCAGTGTCAGCCCGAACAGCGGCATATAGATCCCAAGGCCGACGATCGCTGCGACTAACGCAGGCCGGTAGCGTGGGCGCGCCGATGGCACCGGCGCACCCAACAAACCCGTCGGTCGCCTCCACCACCACATAATCCCGCCCGATACGGCTAAAACGACCAGCAACAGCGCAGTGAGCGTGCCGAGGATCTGGTTGGCGATACCGAACAGCGCGCCCTCGTGCGCCGCGATGCCGTAGCCGATGACCCGGTCGATCCAGTGGCGGTCGGCGAAGGCGACGGTACCGACAAGGCGCCCTGTCGCACCATCCACCTGCGCGTCCGATCGCAGCGGACGATCGGCTGCGTCGGACGACACCGCCCACGGCGCACCTTCATGCGCGGGGGGAGACAGCAGCACGGGCGGTGCAATCTGCAACGTCCGGACCGTAGCGATCACGCGCTCAAGCTCGCCGGGCCGGATCGGCGGGGCAGTCATGACCATGCCGTCATGCCCGGCGTGAGCCCCAAGCATCGCATCCGCTTTCGGCGTCGGCGCCTTGCCGCCGATCGTCCAGTCAACCGGACCCTGCGTCGCGCCCGTGAGCGTGCGGACTTCGCCGAGATAGCTGCCCCAGGCGTTTGCCCAAGGAAGGCCAGTGAGGATCAGCCCGAGCGCGAACACCGACACCCAGATGCCGGCAGTCGCGTGAATATCACGCCAGAACAGGCGTCGGCCGCCCCTCAGGCGCGGGTAAAGGACACCTGCGAGCCCTTTCCTGTTGCGCGGCCACCACAGATAGAGACCTGTCAGGAGCATGACGATCGCCCAGCAGGCGGCGATCTCGACGAGGTAGCTGCCCCATACGCCCGCCAGCAATTCGCCGTGAAGGCGCGACACCACGTTGAGCGGCCGGTCTTCCTCGCCAATTACCCTCAGCACCGCAAGCGAGTGCGGATCCACGTAGACGCGGTGATCAACGCCATCCGCGGAGACGATGACACGCACGGCGTTTCCCAGATATTCCGGAAGTACATATTTATGCAGCGACGATCTTGGGACTGCTCCTAGCGCCGCGCTGACCTGCGCGTCGGGTGAACCAGTCCGCCCGGCAACAGGGAGACGGTCGTAGGGCCGGTCCAACAATGCTTCCAGCTGCGGTCGCCACAGATAGATCGTGCCCGTCAGCGACAGCCAGATGATGAACGGGATGCAGAACAGCCCGGCATAAAAGTGCCAGCGCCATACCGCGTTGTACCACCGTGCGCCGGGTGTCCGCCGGCCGTTAGGTGGGTTCCTGTCCATTGCTGAAGCGTCCATACCCGCCATCATAATGCCTTGGTCAGACGTATCCCGACGGTCCGCGGCGGACCGACGAGATAGGAAAAGTAGCTGGTCGCAGTGGTGTTGCCGGGCGACGTCGTGAACTCCTGCCCGAAGACCGGCACGGCGTCGAACAGGTTGGTAACGAACAGGTCGATCCCCACGCCGCCACGCATCGTCACACCGGCGGAAGCGTCGACCAACGTATAGGCCGGACGCGGCAGCACCTCACCCTCACCAAACCCGCTGTTGGACCCGCCGACGTGACGCGCCGCGGCAAACAGATTGCCGGTCAGCCCATCTGTGAGTGCTGCTTCGTACTCGCCGCGCACGTTCCACAGCCAGCGCGGCACATCGAGCACACGCGACCCTGCCGGCAGAAGCAGGTTGGGGACGTCGTTGCGGTAGGTCGCGTCGGTGAACGAACCGCCCGCATGAAGATCGAGCCCCCGGACCGGCGACACGGTGACCTCAAGCTCGCCGCCACGGCTACGAACCCGGCCGGCATTGACGGTAAAGGAGATGGTCGTCGCGTTGTTGATCCCGCACGCTGTCTGGAACGCCTGCTGATAATCCTTCCAGTCGATCGCATAAGCAGCGCCGTTGATCCGCACGCGACCGCCCCAGAGGCTGGTCTTGGCGCCGATTTCGTAATTATCGGTACGGTCGCTGTCGTAGGGTGGCGGTACGTCGGGAATGCCTGCCGCGCGACGTTCCGCGGCCGAGCAGATATCATCCGTCACGGGCGCATTGACGCCCCCCGTCCGGAAGCCCTGCGAGTAGCTGGCGTAGAGCGTCGCGGCACGGCTTGGCTCATAGCTTAGCGTGAAGCGCGGTGTGACGCCGTTCTCGCGATTGCGCTCGTCATAATCGTAGGCGAGATCACTGCCTGCGACGCCACCGATCCCGTAGCGTCGACTCGCTTCGCGCTGGCGATAGGCAAACACCCGGGCGCCAGCGGCGACCTTCACCTTCGGCACCACGGCATAGGTTAGCTCGCCGAACGCCGCGATCTCGCTCTCACGGAAGCGCACCGTCGTGTCCTGGATGACGGCCGGACTGCTGGCACCAAGCGGCAGCGGCGCGGTAACGCCGAACAGGTCTGCGACGGTGATCGTACGACCGGAGTCCTGATGAAGGTCGCGGTAGAGCGCGCCGAAGACATATTGCAGCCGCCCCGGGCCATCGGACACCGCACGTACCTCCTGCGTGAACTGTTTCGTGCGGCCGAAATCCTTCAGCGGTGTCGGGAACAGCCTGCCGCCTGGACCCGGCCCGACAATGTCCTCGACGATCGGTGAGTCGAACGCGGTGACGTCGAACGACAGCCGGTTGCGCCGGTCGAGCCAGGACGAGTTGGCCGACAGCGTGAAACCACCGAGCGCATCGAACCGGTTCTCGATCAGCAGCGATCCGATGACGAACCGGTCCTTGGCATACGTGTCCGCATACCGCGCCTTCAGCCGCGCGCGCTTGCCGAAAGTTACGTCGCTATGAGGGCGGTCCGCGTTGCTGAAGGCGTCTTGCCAGATCAGCGACGGCGTGATCGTCAGGGTCGGCGTGGCATTCCAGCGCAGGGCGGCGCGAACCGTGCCGGTGCGGGTCCAGTTGACGTCCTTGCGGACCGCCGACGTTCCCGCATTCTCGGTCAGGTCGCCGGTAGTGGGCCGCAAATCGTCGATCCAGCCACCCTGCCGGACAAACCCGCCCGATACGCGCAGCGCCAGGATGTCGGCGATGATCGGCAGATTGAGCATCGCCTTGGCGTCCCAACTTGTGCCACCATCGGTGATGGTCGAAACGCTTGCCTGCCCAAGAGCAGCGATCTTGGTGGGGTCGGGCTGGTTGGTCACGATGCGGACCAGGCCGCCCATTGATGACGATCCGAACAACACGCCTTGCGGTCCGCGCAGCACTTCGACCCGAGCGACATCGAACAGCTGCGGGTCGGGCTGCGAAAAGCCGCGGAGTGCGCGGGTCTGAAGGGGGGTCTCGTCAAGGTAGACGCCTGTGGTCGGCGACTGGACGAAACCCACCCCGCCGATCCCGCGAATGATGTACTGCGAGTTACCGGGCCCGGTGGTCGCGAAGCCCAAGCCCGGTACGGAGTCCGCGACGCGGGAGAAATCCTGCGCGTTGAGGCGGCGAAGCAGGTCGGCGGAAAGGATGGTGGCGCTTGCGGGCACATCCTGGAGCGCTTGCGGGCGTTTAAGCGCGGTGACGATGATGTCGCCGGTTTCCGATGGTCCAACGCCCTGCGCATTGATGGCTGTGGTATTGGGCTTCGTGGTGGGTGCTGCGTCACCCTGAGCGGATGCCGGTACGGCGAGCAGGAGGCAGGGCAGGCACGCCCCCGCCATCAAGTGGGATCGGATCATGAATAGGCCTTTGACCGGCCCCGCGAAGGCACGCGGGCCGTGGACGTGGTTGCTCCCGAAGGAGCACGCGATCAGGTGGTCAAAGGACGGCCGGGGGACCTCGAAGCGGAGGCCGAAGATGGCTGCGGCGAATGATCGCCGGCAGCACGGTCGGTGAAAGCCCGACCGCCATGACGAAGGCGATCAGAGTGACGAGCTGAATAGGATCGATCGCACCGAGCGATGCGGCTGACAGGCCCGCAAAGGCGCACGGCATTTCAGCCTTGCCATGATCCTTCGATTTGTCGTGATCGGGCATGTCGCCGTGCATCCCCGGCATTGCCATCGTCACGGCTCGAGGAGAGACGCCGGAACAGAGTTCGATCGTGATCCGGCCGTGCTCGCTGCCGATCATGTACCCGGCCGGCACAAGCAGCTTGAGCAACAGCGTTGCTGCGCAAAGGAGCACAGCGAAATAGCGTTGCGCTAGCAGGCGGCGAATTGTGAGCACCTGACCTCGGTAGCGTAGCTATGCCGTCCTGTCATTGCTGTGTCGGCCGGCATGGCAGTTCGGGAATTTCCGAGTTTGGTGGACTGCGGACGGTCCGCTTTCGGCGAGGCAAGCCGCGATAGCAGACATTGGGCAGTTGCCGCCTTTCCCAAAAAGGATGGTGTTTCGGGAATTTGTTTCCCTGTCACGCTCTCAGATCGGATTAGGAGATTGCTGCGTCACCGCTGCATCGACTGCTGGTAATCGGCAACCAGCCTCAGAATCAGTCATCAACTTAATCAACGCGGCTCGAACAACCGGACGCGCCGCCTTGTTGTTAAGGCGAGAAAGCTGAGGGACCGTCAAATTTGTCGCTTGGGCGATCCGGAAACCGACATAGTAACCAAACCGATCCGGAAGCCCATTGGGTGGATTGCCGCCCATCTGTAAAGCTCTGACTATTGCTGTGCCATTGGTGTCATCAAAATGTGCAGCAGCGAAGCAAAGGGCGTCCTTCCACCGTGCGTTGGTCTTAGGCCGGATTGGTAAGGGGGTGTCCAACAAAAGTTGGCGATCCGTCGCATGCGGCGTCATCATTGCGGCGGCATCAACCGCCAGCCCCTCCTGCCAAATGGTACACCAAAATTGATCACAATCTGAAAAATTCCGCCCATGCTCCAGATGGAAAAGTTCATGAGCCAAGAAGGGCTGCAATGAGTCATCCGAGTGATACTCAGCGATCATATCTGCGCCAAAGAGCATAACATGTCGCTTGCCTGTTTCAAGATAGTCGGATCCTCCATCGCGTAGGCCAAGCGAATGGTAGAGATATATAGGTATGGGAGACTTAAATTGCGGAAATGTCTTTCGAAAATGCTCCACTGCGCCGTTCAGAGCAGCGGGAAACTCCGCTATCGCACGATCATAGGCCGCCTGCTTCGTAGGAAGCTGAGCAAGCGCATCGGCGATCAACTGATCTGTTGACGCATCGTGACGATAAATACCCGGCAGCACTGCATTGATCCGATCGCGTACTGTTGCGACACGTGATTCCTGAGACTGGCCTGCAGCCTCAAGAGCGGCCTGCTTGAATGGCGTGGCGAGATCGACATAACGGGCCGCGGACCCCGCACTTGACGGCACGCTTGCGGAAGTGACACCCGCCATGAGGCACGCCGCAATCCAAGGTATCCCTCGTTCTCCAAGCTCCCGCATATTCACTCCGGCAACAACGACAGGACATTGTATGGCCATGCACTGTTTGGCGGTCCACGCCATTTACAGGCTCGGGTAAGGTGTTGTTTGCCTTTCCCGATCAGGAAGGGCCATCAAGAAGGCCGGAGCGTTTCTCGGAACCGATCGAGAAATGGGAATCGACAGAAATTATCAATAGAGGAGTCCGGCTACGGTTTAGTGGCGACGACGCAAGCACGGGTGCCGCCACGAACGCATCGCTCCTGCCACGCATCCCAATCGGCCTTTGCTATCCCGGCGCGACTGGCAGTGGTTTTTAAATCCTCCCAGTTATGGATCGTCGAGGAAGTGAGAAGCTGTCTCAGAAACACCGACATCCGCTGTTTCCCTACTTGCTGCTCCAGCGCGACCAACAGGAGGGGGCCGTAATTATAGCGGTAATTGTCTCCAATCTGTTCGGCGTTGGTGATTTCATCGAGGGCTTTGAATGGCGCGTTTTCACCTGCGATCCTGTTCGCAAGCGCTCTGATCCGATGCTGTTCAGCGGGGAGGCCGGCAATGGCGCCAAGCGCCTTAAGCGACAAGAACTCTGCGGTCGATTCAAGGAGAAACCAGCGATACGGCCCGCTTGGATCGGTGACTGTTCCGAAATAGTAATGTCCGATTTCGTGAGCGAAATACCCGAGACGACGCTCCCTAGCTTCCCCGCCCGCCATCAGCGCGGTCGCGATAGGGTGAATGCTCCCGCTGAAGGCAATCGTAGGCCAGGTTGCAAAGCCCCATTCCGAACCTTCGCGATCCCGCTCCGTTTGATTCAGAGCGACCACGCGGACAATTGCCGGAGTGTCATGAATTTCATGCCCGAGATAGGCACCGTAGAATGTTTCAATACGTCGATAGGCGTCGACCAGCGCGGCTGTTTCTTCCGGCGATAGTCTTTCATTAACGATCGTTACATTTGGACTTCGCGTGAGCGGGCCTGTTCCCGCGGCGAGCATGACCGGCCGGATCGTTGTACTAACGAACTTACCGGATATGCCGGTCACTGGATCACTGCCGTTCAGGTAGATAAAGGAGCAATCGGCGCAAGACACATCCAAGTCATAGCTTGTGACGTCCTGCCTTATCTTGTTTTTGGGATCGAACGGCAATGGCAACCATGCTGATTGTTCCGTCGCGCGTACGCTGTTCCCATTGAACGCAATCACACCCTTGAAATCGAGAGGGGCATCATGAGCCGGATATACGGGGAACGCGCCGACGTAATCGATGCAAACTGTCGATGACTCGGTCTTGAGATTGTAGACGCGTGCCTCACCATCAACTCCCGGATCGTACCAGCCGTCAAACTCGACGGCCTTTCCGGCTTCATCTGTGATCTTGGCGACGTTGAGGCCGGCATTTAAAGAGAACGCTTCTCGAAACCCTGCCGCCCTATTCGCGAGGCAGATTTTACCCGTCATCCGTCCTGACGAAAGGCTGACGGTAATCGTCCCCGACGTTCTCAGGGGCTGTGCCCGTACCGGCGCTGGTGCGAAAATCGTAACGGCAAGAATTGCGGTCGATACGGCTGTTCCCCAGGTCATCCGTCTCAATCAGTTACTCCCCCTGCTTCCGGCGCGTTTTATGAACGCTTTCGGTTGCTTTTGTATAGGCCGAGATCGTCGGGAAGAAGGCGTTTCCTGCCGGTGTGGCGTTCTTGAGTAGGGAGCGGGGTCGAGGCGGTCGAGCTTCCCGAAAGGATGGTGAGTTGGGAACGCTCCTGGCTTCCCAAAACTCAAGCCGCCTTGGATTTGAGAATGCGAGACCGGATTATTCTGGCTTTGGTTCACCAGTTTTTTTGCCGGGACCAAACTCCGCCTTC
>Ga0308164_10002040_pt1 | contig 21246 bp, 21 predicted proteins | sample PhyTR2_FD_201031 | JGI IMG/M metagenome (GOLD analysis project Ga0308164, IMG submission 201031) | Phyllosphere microbial communities from UC Gill Tract Community Farm, Albany, California, United States - DLSLT.R2 | ecosystem: Host-associated > Plants > Phyllosphere > Unclassified | place: USA... | reverse complement strand
CGGAATTAAAGTAGTGGTTATTGCTCGCATCGTGCCGGCAAACCTTTGAGTAGACGCAAACCTTAATAAAAAACAACGATTCTGGGTTAAATTCAGGTATGAAACAACGGCGCCTTATACAGGCTTGGAAGTCTGACATCGGCAGTACATATCAATCCGGGTTTCTGTGGGAAGAGTGTAAAAAAACTTTTGCTCTGTTCTTCAAAGACGCACGGCAAAAGGGAACCGGTCAGGTTCCCTTTTCGAATGGTTGGCTCAACAGGCAGCGCGAAGGTTATATGGCAGAGACTTAGCCGCCGTAATAGACATCGCCTGGCTGCAGAATCGTATCGACGCTCGACTGCATGATTTCAGATTTCACCTCAGCGCGCGTGGTCACGTTCGCTGCAGGTTGCCTGGCTAAATCCACATACTCCTGCTGCGTGCGCACCGGGCTCGAACCGGCCTGCTTAACTTCGGATCGCACCTCGGCACGGGTCTTGGTCGAGGCAATGCCTGTCATGTCCTGCCATTGGTTGACCGCACGGGCCGATTGCACATTGGTCAGCTCAACTGCGAAAGCACCGGACGTCATGGCAGCCGTGGCTGCGGTAAAGACGAGCGTACTGAAAAACTTTGGCGTGTTCATGATGTAATTCCTTTTGTAAGTGGCTCGGTTCGGAATGCCGTACTTATTCGCGATTCCATGAGAAAAATTATAGGGGGGCACCTGCGTCATTGCTCTGACCATTGCATTACAGTTTCGTAATACTGCGCGCTGATGGCTATGCGACCCCTGTACCGGTCGACTGTACGAGAAGGCATCCATTCCGGGTCAAGAAGGTACTTCCACAATGTTGGTACTACAGGCCGTGCACGGACATGGCGGCTGCCTTATTATGATGATGGCCTTTTTTTGTCAACCCACGCCCGACTGCTGCCGCCGCACCACACGGGGCCGTGTTACCTTGCGGGCCCAAAGGCGCGTTTGAGTGCCACGCTGCCCAATGCGCACTTTATCCTGAAACCAGATATCGACCTGACCAAGCTGCACACCCTCAGGAAAAATGGCTTCTACCTTCTGGACAAATTTTTTTTAATCCAGTTTGCTTGACCGGATCAGCATGCGGGCTGATGGAGCGAGCCGATATCCAGGCCATATCAAGCCGCCTAAGCAAATCGTACACGCCATTCAAGCTATACGCCACGGCAAACTGCTCGGACACCAGTTGACGGATATCTTCGCCACGAACCCTTCCACCGCCACGGTCGTCCTGTCAATGCTCGACTGTCTGGCGAAAGTCTCCTTCCTGCGTTTTAGAAAGGCGCTGCGTGCTCCAGTAATGCGGCGTACCTGCCAGATGGTCCACCCCGCCGTAGGCAAACCACTTTAACCAACGCATGAATGAATGACGCGTCATCCGCAATGCATCGGCTACTTCCGTAAAGTTCTTGCCGTCCTTTAAGTGCGTTAACACGATATAGCGCATTCGTCGTTGCCCATTCAGTACCTGGCGTGCAAGCAGGTCGAAATTGTACCTTTGCAGTTGCTGTAACGTTTCATCGGTCAACATTGCCGTTACCTGTACAGAGTCCTGTTTCCCTCAGACGACCGGCACATCCCTTGGTTCAGCTAAGCTTGGGATTGGTATTACTACGCCGTTTCCGGCAGTATGCCGACGCCGTGCTGCGCTTCATCAGCGATCCGGCCGTGCCGTTCACTAATAATGTGGCCGAGCGCGCGGTGCGTATGCCCAAAGTCAAACAGGAGATCTCTGGCTGCTTTCGCACCCTTGTCGGCGCCGAACATTTCTGCGTCATTCGCTCATGCGTGGACACGCTACGCAAGCAGGGACATGGCATGCTAGAAGTGCTGCGCCGCTCCTTCAACGCCGATCCGATTCTGCCTACCGCGTAGCGCCTGGATAGTCACCGCATTTCTTTATATTGTCCATGCGTCATGCACTTAGAGCTAAATCCATTTTCGGTAACATATTTAAAAGTGCCACCACTTGACGAATAGGACATTTTCTTAGAAAGATCTAATTAACCGCCGGTGTGACCCTCTTTAAGCAAATTATCCAGACGCATTACCTCGTCACCATGCATCATTAGCTTCTGACCGTCCTTTGCCTCCATTACTACGCCTTTTTTCATACGGACGGCACGACCAACTTTGTCTTCCATCGCCATTTTCCCGTCCTTAAAGATATATAGTGTTGAGCCGTCTTTCATCGGTATCGTTTTCTGCGCTGCGGCCCGAGCAGCGTCGTCTGCAAACACAAGGTTGCTAGCACCAAATATAACCAGCGTCACCATTAACTTTTTTAACATTTTAGTTCTCCTTGTGACCTATATATAAACTATTAAATTTACGCGTTTTTTATGTCCTATAGATTACCTTTTGATTACAATTTTGCAATCTCCAATTCGCTGGCGCATTTGGCCGAAAGCGTTTTATGATTCGTCGTCTAGAGGACTTCATCCCAGCCGACCATCCACTGCGCGTTGCACGCGCACTCGTTAAAGTAGCGCCGGTAAAGATGGACCGGCTATTTTCCAAGATGTACGAAGCCGACATTAAAGGCGGACGTCCCAGTATTGAACCCAAAAAGCTATTTCGCGCGATGCTGCTACTTGACCTCTACGTACATAAACATTAATTGATTTTTGTTGTGTAAGGAACCGGGGCAAGGTCAGCTCGCGTATGCGATACATTCGCCCGAAGTGGAGCGACGCACCAAGTCGTTGCGCAAAATGGTGTATTACCGAAGCGTTTCATGAGAGCATGGACTGAACAAGGTACAGATGGCATGGCAGGTAGGCTGCTAGCACCGCGAAGCGGTGTGGTGAGGTGAAACTGGTCGCTACCGCAACGCAATGGAGGATTGGAATGAAGCCCATAATCAAGCATGTTTTGGCAACGACGGTTGTCCTTTTCGCTGGCGGTTCGATCGTTGCCGCGCTTGTCATTTTTTCCGGGGCTTATAATTTTGCTGCCGACGTCCCGCACACAGCGCCTGTTTACGCGCTACTCGAGACCATGCGTGAACGCTCGATTCAGGCGCGGAGCATAAAGATTCAGACTCCGGATCTTACCGACCACACGCGCATGCTCAGCGGAGCAGGGAACTACGAAGCCATGTGCGCACAATGCCACCTCGCGCCCGGCATGGTCGGCACCGAGATGAGCAAAGGTCTTTATCCTTCCCCGCCGAATCTCTCGCAACAGAAATTTGAGCCGGCTCAGGCCTTCTGGGTGATTAAGCATGGTGTGAAAGCGTCGGGCATGCCTGCGTGGGGAAAGAGTATGAGCGATGAGGACATTTGGGATATCGCGGCATTCCTGCAGGAATTGCCTAAGATGGATAAAGCAAGTTACCAAGACATGGTAGCCAACAGCAAAGGGCACTCCCATGCAGAGGGAGGGGCTGCTACGTCCCAAGCTGGGCCTGGAATGCAGCAGCACGGCGACCGCAAGCTTGATGAAGCCGCCAAGCAACCGAGCCATGCCGATGAAAGCAAATCGGTAAAAACACCGGAAGCCGTGGAAGGGATGTCCGATGGACGGGGACATTCTCACTCGGGACCAACCAAAAAACATTGACGTATTCACCGCCCTAAAGGCACCCCATTACACATAAATGGTCGCCCCCATTTGCCGAGCCTTCAATCGGTGATGTTGAGCAGGTCAAGATGGCAGCCATAGATCTGGACTTCTATCGAGGCCGCAGCCTCTGTCCCGCATGGAATACGCTGGCAGGTGCCTAATCAACTAATCGAGATTGAGGCTCCTTGTGTTGACTAAGTGCTAGACACACGCTCAGCGTTACATAGGCCCGCAGCAAAGGTTCAAGATGAGACGAAACCGCCGTTGCTGCGCACTGTCAGTATGACAGCTACACGCCGAAACCTAGTCCTTTTGCCTTAAGCCCTTTTCCTTGTTGTCGAACATGAGTTCAGCGCCATGGTGACGATGACTACCAGCGCGACAATGACCTGCGCGGCAACGCTCTGCAGCGACGGATAGACGCCCAGCAGGTCCACACTGGGTCCTTGGATTGGCGTGATGGTCAGCATACCCGCTTCCTGCAGCGCGGCCACACCCTTTCCGATCAAGATTACCGCCAGCACTGCGACCAGCGCCGAGCTGATGGCGAAGAACTTGGCGATCGGCATGAGCGCGGAAGTGCGCAGCATGACATAGGCGAGCACTGCAAGCAGCACAATGCCCAGTGCGAACCCTGCCATCAGGTAGGCGCCGGTGCCCTCGGTCCACAGGGCGGCATAGAACAGCACGGTCTCGAAGACCTCGCGGTAGACCGTCACGAAGGCCAGCAGAAACAGCATTACGGATGACCGCCGGGACAGTGCGCCGGACATTTTTTCACGGATATAGATCTGCCAGCGTCCGGCCAGGCTTTTCTGGTGCATCCAGATGCCAACGCTGAGCAGCACCACGGCGGCGAAGATCGCGGAAAATCCTTCGGTCATTTCCCGGCTCGCGCCGCTGACCTCGATCAGATAGGTGGCCGCGAACCAGGTCAGGCCCCCGGCAGCCAGCGCGGCGATCCAGCCGGCATGCACCACCGGCAGCACATCCCTGCGGTCGGCCTTTTTCAGGAAGGCGATCATGGCCACGATGACCAGCAGCGCCTCGAGTCCCTCGCGCAGCAGTATCGTCAGCGCGCCTACGAATACGCCCATCGGGTCGTCCCGGGTCTCGGCCAGTGTGTCCTGCGCCGTCAGGAGCCGGGCCTGTAGCGCTGCTTCAATTTCGCGGGCCTGGCCCGCATTTCCCGCCGTGATTGCGCCGCGGAACTGGCCCATCGACTTTTCGATCTCGGCAAACAAAGTCTTGTCGCGGATCGCCAGCGCTGGCTCGACCGGCTCGAATCCGTCCAGGTAGGCCGACAGCGCCAGCCGCGTGGCGCCAGCCCTGTCCCCGGCTTCCAGCGCTGTCAGGCTTTCGCGCAGGCGGTTTCTCGACAAGGCCAGCGCGCCGCCGGCAGACTGGCCCAGCGCTTCCGGATGGCTGCGCAGATAGGCCAGCACCGCGCCGGCCTGCTGCGCCGGCACGGTCTTGGCCAGCGCCGATTCGGACAGCTGACCCAGGGCGTCAAGGGAAGGCACGGCGGCGCGCAGCGCGGGGTCGGATTTCCACAGCCCGGCGCCGGCCGTCCGCTCTTCGCCGCTGTACGCTAGCGTGGAGGCGTACAGGCTGAGCGACCAGCGGTCCTCGTCGCTCAGCGCGCCGAACGCCGGCATCGACGTGCCTTCCACGCCGCGCGTAATGGTCTGGTGCAGCGCGAACAGGCTGCGCTCGCGCGCGCGCTCGCGGTCTGAAAAAGCCACGGGCGGCGGGTTCAGCTGCGCCGCCAGCGGCCCGTCGCCCTTGCCCTGCGCGCCATGGCAGGAGGCGCACTGCGCCTGGTACATCGCCTGCCCTTTCTGCAGGTCGGGCGCTTTCCTGGGCGCCATCGGCACTGGGTAGGACTCCACCAGCGCCACGTTGAGGCTGCGCGCGCGCTCGCCGATTTCAGCCGGCGCTGCCTTGCCCTCGATCGCCGCTTTCAGTGCGGCTGCCTGCGTCAGCAGCCCGGCCTTGCCGGCCGAGCCGGGCAGCTCGCCCAGGTGGCGCTCGGCGACCTGGGCGAACTCCTGCATCTCCGCATATTCGGTCTGGTCGGTGACCTTGCCGTCGGCCACGGCGGCGCTGTAGTCGACCGCCAAATAGTCCAGCAGTTGCCAGATCTGCTTGGCCTTGTCTTCAACTGCCAGGTCCGCCGCTTGTACGGCGGGAGCTCCCAGGACGGCGGTGATCAGGCAGATGGCGGCAAGGAGGCGGTTCAGCAAACTCATGGGTGGTCTCGTTCATATAAGGGGGCCGGAAGATCCGGCGAAGGCATCAGAATGCAGGTTCAGAAATCAAGCGTCGCCGACACGGTCAGGGTGCGCGGCGCGCCCAGCACCAGGTAACCCGATCCCGGATAGCCGCCGGCCGATGCCCAGTAATTCCGGTCCGTCAGGTTCTCGATCTGGCCGCGCAGCGTGAGCGCCTGCTTGCCTATGGTGGTGGTGTAGCGCAGGCCTGCGTCGGCGCGCCGCCATGAGGGCACCTTTTGCGTGTTGGCGGCATCGGCGTATTGCGAGGCGGTATGCAGCACCCGTCCGCTCAGCGTCAGGCCGGGCACGCCGGGCACATCCCATTCGGCGCCGAGGTTGGCCTGCAGGTCGGGCGCGCCGATCACGTCCTTGCCGTCATTGGCGCCGCCGGCCGTCTGCGCCTGCTTTGCCTGCAGCAGCGTCACGCCGCCCAGAAGGCGCAGGCCGCGCGCGGGCGCGCCGAACAACGTGAACTCGGCGCCGCGATTGCGCTGCTCGCCATCGATGCCGAAGCGCCTGGTGCTGTCGTCGAGCACGCCCATGGGCTGCGCGGTGGTGAACAGCGCCAGGTTCATGCCGAAGGTGCCGCCATCGTACTTGGCGCCGATTTCCTTCTGCCTGGAACGGTAGGGCGAAAACACTTCGCCCGCGTTGATCGCCGTGCCGCCGGCCACCGGCCCCTTGGTCAGCGCTTCGGCGTAGTTGGCATACAGCGACAGGTTCTGCATGGGCTTGAACACCAGGCCGGCGATCGGCGTGACCGCGCTCTTGTCATAGCTGGCCGTCTCGGCGCCGCTGCCGTAGTCATAGCTCTTTTCCTTGATGCTCTGGTGGCGCGCGCCCAGGGTCAGCAGCACCCGGTCGCCGGCGAAGGACAGGGTATCGGCCAGCGCCACGCTGGAAAGCTCGGTCTTTTGCGTGAGCAGCGGATCGGACAGGTTGCCGCCGACGAAGAAGTTTGCCGCCGGCGCGTTCACTGACACCGGCGCATACAGGTTCGACGCAAAGCCGCTGAAGTCGCTCAGCGCATAGGCATTGCGCGACTTGAGGGAAAAGCTCGATGCCGTCGCGCTCAGCGCATGATTGACTTCGCCGGTGCGCAGCTTGCCGCGGATGCCGATCTCGCCGGTGCGTACCGTGTCGCGCCGTGCATTGTCGAAGCGGTAGGTGCTGGTGTCGCCGGCGGCGCTGGTCACGGTCGGATTTGCCAAGCTGTTGTTCTCGACGCCGCGGCGCGCGCCGGCGGCGGCCCAGGCCGTCACGTCCGGCGCCAGGTCGAACTCGCCGCGCACGGTGCCGAAGGTGTCCCGCTCATTGGAATACGACCAGGGCTGGGAAACGTTGGAGGAGGCGTTGGGCGCGGCTGGCACCGGCACGCCGGCCAACAGCATTACGCTGGGGCGGGGCTGGTCCAGCTTGTGCTACTGGAAGCCCACGTCCGCGGACAGGCGGAAATTGCGGCCGCGATGGTCCAGCCCGACCGCGGCCACGCCTAGCTCGCGCTGCTCGCGGTTGATCGCGGTGTCGCCGTCGCGGCGTACCAGGTTGAGCCGGATGCCGGTGCTGTTGTCCGGGCCGAAGCGGCGCGCAAGGTCGGTCGCCAGGTACGCCTGGCCGCCGCTGTCCACGCCGGTAGTGAACTGGGTTAGCGCCTCATTGGGCGCGCGCTTGGGCACCAGGTTGATTGCGCCGCCGATGCCGCCGCCGCCCGGCGTCGCGCCATTGATGAAGGTGTTCGCGCCGCGCAATACCTCGACCCGCTCGAGCAGCTCGGTGGCGACGAACTGGCGCGGCAGCAGGCCGTACAGTCCGTTGTAGGCCAGGTCGTCGGAATTGACCGGGAAGCCGCGGATCACATACAGCTCCTGGTAATTGCCGAAGCCGCGCGCCACCCGCACCGTCGGGTCGTTCTGCAGCACGTCCGCCACGCTGCGCGCCTGCTGGTCCTGCATCAGCATCTGGGTGTAGACGGTGCTGCTGAACGGGGAATTCATCTGGTCGACATTGCCCAGCATGCCCAGCCGGCCGCCGCGCGCCACCTGCCCGCCCGCATACGGCGCCGGCAAGCCGCTGGCCGACGCATCGGCCGAGGTATTCACAGTCACGGTCGGCATGGTCTGGATCGCAACTGCGTCGCCGGCGGCGGATGGCGACTGCGCCTGCGATCGGGAAGCGAGCGCCAGCAGGACGGCGAGGCTGATCGTGCTGCGTTTGAGCTTGTGAGCGTACATGTTCGATGAAACCTTCAGGTGGGCAAGTTTAATAACGATAATACGAATGAGAATGATTCTTATTATATAATGCGCGTTTTATCCGGGCAATGAAAATTCAGGCATCCGCCGTGCCTGCCATGCCGGACCTGAAGACGACCGACACATGACTTCCACTTCCGTTCGCCGCTGGGCCTGGGTCCATAAATGGAGCAGCCTGGTCTGCACCGTCTTCATGCTGCTGCTGTGCCTCACCGGCCTTCCGCTGATCTTTCATCACGAGATCGGACACCTGCTGGGCACCGAGGTAAAAGCGCCCGCCATGCCCCAGGCCACTCCGCACGTAAGCCTGGACCAGGTGATGCAGGTCGCGACGGCTCGCTATCCGGGCAAGGGGGGCATGTTCGTGTCCCAGGAAGAGGACGACGACCGGGTCTGGTATGTCACGCTGTCCGACACGCCCACGTCGGACAAGGACCTGAAGCAGGTGGCGGTCGACGCCCGCACCGCCCTGGCCTTGGCCGAACCCAAGCTCGACGAAGGCTTCATGCATATCATGTTCAGCCTGCATGTGGACCTGTTCGCCGGCCTGCCGGGCACGCTGTTCCTCGGCTTCATGGGGCTGCTGCTGATGACCGCCATCATTTCGGGCGTGGTGCTGTATGCGCCGTTCATGCGCAAGCTCGACTTCGGCACGGTGCGGCACGACAGTTCGCCGCGCACCAAGTGGCTGGACATGCACAACATGCTGGGCATCGTCACGCTGGCGTGGGCCTCGGTGGTGACGCTCACCGGCGTCATTAATACCCTGGCCGACCCGGTGATCGACCTGTGGCGCTCCGACCAGTTGAGCCAGATGACCGCACAATACAAGGGCTTGCCACCGCCGCAGCGGCTCGGCTCGCTGCAGGCCTCGGTCGATGCCGCGCTGGCATTCAAGCCCGGCATGAAGGTGCAGTTCATCGCATTTCCCGGCACCACGTTCTCCACGCCGCATCACTATGGCGTATTCTTGCGCGGTAACACGCCGCTGACAGCCAGGCTGTTCACGCCGGTGCTGGTTGATGCGCAGACGGCCAGGGTCACCGACAGCCGCGCCCTGCCCTGGTACGTGACCACGCTGCTGTTGTCGCAGCCGCTGCATTTCGGCGACTACGGCGGCCGGCCGATGCAGATCCTGTGGGCGCTGCTGGACATCGCCACCATCATCGTGCTCGGCAGCGGGCTCTACCTCTGGCTGCGGCGCGGCAAGCGCAATGCGGCGGCAACGGCCGGGCAGCCGCGTGACAGCAGCGCCGCGCCGCCGCCCGCGGCCGCATCGGCTGCGGCAAGCGGAGAACTGCGGTGACGCGCCGCTTCATGCGCCTGTGGGGATGGCCGATCGCCATCGGCCTGACAACCCTGTTCGGCCTAATCGCAGGGCTGATCGGCGACGACATATGGGACTTGCTGGCGGCGGCGACGCTGGGGCTGCCTGTGCTTGTCGCAACCTGGCTTGGCCTGGCGCGCCGCACGCAGCGGCCGCGGCGACGATAAGGCCCAGATGGCGGAAGTCCTTGCATATAGTTACTGTGAATAATTAACATTTGCATCAACCAGACAATTGCCACCATTCCATCACGTGTAGTTCCGACGTCAGTCCGCTTTTGTCAGCCGTCTTCGGCCAGCCGAACACTCCCCCGGCCTGACCCCTTCGGCTCCCGCAGGCGCCGGATCTGGGAACTGCCGATGCGATGCCATTGCGCGCTGGTCGGCGTATGCCTGCCGGTGGAGACACTCCGCAGGCTGGTCAGCCAGGCCGCGGGCGGCGAGGTACAGCGGGAGGACTACGAGTTACATATAGGTTCGGTATAGGAGTGCGTCAGCCGCAACCGGCTTTCCCATGCATTCCAGAATGAGCTGGATCGCCGGTATCTGCAAGCGATTAGCCGTTTCTGGCGGGCCAAGACCACCGAAGCCGTTCTGTTCCTATTGATGGAGGCGGTGAACAACGGCTACGTCGCCGGCACGTTGCGGGCGGCGCTCACCCACCAGCGCTGTGACCCGGCGCTGCAGGAGTTGCTGTGCCGCGACATGCCACGGACTGTATGCCAAGGAAGCTAACGTAATAAAAATCGCCGCCAAAGTTCACCGGCGGCCTATCCCGTGGCATCGCCACATTAATTTAATGTTGCGCTGGGCTTCGCATTCCAGGCAGCGGCTGGAATGGATGCGATTCTGCCGACAGCTATTTCGATAACTGTTCTTATCGTAATCGCAGTCACGTTCACGTAAACTGCGGATATGAATTTACGTCTCGATCAACCTGGCAGCGCCCCGCCCTCTTCCCCTGACGGGTTTCCAACTGCATCTGAGCTTGCCGCGCTGCGTGCCTGGTACCAAGGTCTCGATACGCGCGAAGCCGTGGCCCGATATCTCGACGACAGTTTGATTACCGGCAGCACGGCACGGTCGGTTATCCGCAATATTCGCAACCAGCTACGTGAATTCGCCCGCTTACGCTTACGCAGCGATCTGGCTGACCTGATCGGTCACAAGGAAGCCGAGCGGACCAGGCTGGCACGTTCTGTCTTTCAGGCGATCGAAACACTGCGATCGAGCCCGCCAGCCATGCCGCAGATCACCGATGCAATCGAGCGCTGGCTTGCGCCTCAGGCCGTCAAAGCCCTGCATGCCTACGGCATCCGCACGCTGACGGATCTGACGGTCCGCGTCGCCAGACGCAAGATGTGGTGGGTCAGTATCCCTGGCCTTGGCCGGACCGGCGCACGCGAGATCGAGGCGTTTTTCGCTCAACATGCGGCGCTCACGGAACGGGCGCGAGACCTGGTGGACTTGCCTTCCCGCCAAGAGGTTGTGCCATGGGAGATTTTCACCCCGCCGCAGGAAGTGGACGGCTCGCAAGGGACATTCCGAGGCCCAAAGCACACTTGCACACTGAACGCCAATAACGACTACGAGGCAGTTCAAGCCTGGCTGTCATTGCATGAATCCGCGTCAACTCTGCGAGCTTACCGCAAGGAAACGGAGCGTCTCATTCTTTGGGCAGTGCTGGAGCGAGGACGGGCCCTGTCGTCCTTGACCGTTGAAGATGCCGTCGCCTACCGTGCCTTTTTACGCAGGCCATCGCCGATCTCACGCTGGGTCGGTCCACCCAGGCCCAGGAGGTCGCCCGAATGGCGCCCGTTCAGTGGTCCTTTGTCGGCCCGGTCGGTGGCTTACGCAATGTCTGTCATCGGCGCGCTCTACCGTTGGCTCATGGAACAAGGTTATCTGCTGGCCAACCCCTTCTCCGGCATCAAAGTGCGCGGCGCGTCAAAAGGACGCGTTGTGGATGCGAGCCATGTTTTCACCCTGGGAGAATGGGGAATCGTTCGGGCTATCGCAGACGGCCTGGAATGGTCCTACGGCTGGCAAGAATTGGCGGCGCAGCGACTGCGCTTTGTTCTGGATTTCGCCTATTCGACCGGGCTGAGGGCATCTGAACTGGTCGGGCTGACTTTGCGATCAATCACGACAGACGGCCATGATGACCACTGGCTGCAGTTTGTCGGCAAAGGAAGCAAGGCTGGAAAAGTGGCATTGCCGCCGCTGGCGCGTTCGGCCCTTGACCGTTATCTTTTGCAACGCAGCTTGCCGGTCACGCGGACGCAATGGGACCTGGCAACGCCATTGATCGGTTCACTGGAAAAATCTTCAGAATCCGGTATTACGGCGACACGGCTGCTTAATGTACTCAAGCGGTTTTTCAGTCTCGCTGCAAATGAAATGGCAGAGGACCACCCTTCTCTCGCTGAAAAACTGCAACAGGCAACGACACACTGGATGAGACATACCCACGCGACCCATGCCCTGGCGATGGGCGCGGAACTCATTACGGTGCGGGACAACCTGCGCCATTCCTCTATTTCGACGACCTCGGCATATTTACATGGTGACGACGGCAAGCGCTCAAAGCAGATGGGCGACGCTTTTGCAGTAAAAAAATGACGCTTTGCAGTGGTGATGATGTAAGCCACAGTTATGACTGAGCGTGAACTGTGCCAATGACTGGAATACGGCGAAAGCGGACGATTACGCCCGGTTTCAATACAGAAGACTTCTCGTTCCATTCTTCGCTACCAGTTGCTGCTCGCTTTTGCGTCTTTTTCACCTGGCAAAGTGTCGGGAATCGGCACCGGCTTGTTTTGGCCGGATGGGCCAACGTTCTCCCACGGCTGCGGACGATTGTCCAGTCCCATCGGATCCTCGACGTCGCCTTCCTTCTTGCGTTCTTGTTCTCTAGCTGATTCCTGTCGCACCGCTTCCTGCCGGGCAGCTTCTTCCCGGATGCCTTGTTGCCTGGCTTCTTCCATTCGTGCGGCATCTTCTTGCGCATGACCATTCGACAAAATGGAGCCGAGGCCAAGGCCTAATAAAGCGCCACCCAACATCCCGCTCCAACGACTGCCCCTGGGCTGTGGATAAGCGGAAGGCATGCCTTGGTGGCGTGCATATGGGTTCACCCGTGGGCCGGGCATTGGGCGGGCGTAGGGGGGCACGGGTTGAGGGCGAACAACGGGCGGCGGACGGGAATAGCGTTGCCGGCTCATTTGGGACTGCCGGCCCACAGTGCGCCCGCTACCCAACCGCTTAGCAACGGATTCCGGTATAACCAAGATCAGGGCCAGTACAATCATGGCCAGCTTCAGGCCCTGTCTGTTTCCATGGTAGTGGTATTGCATGCGATTGACGGGAAAGCGTTGCAGATTTTTCTTTGAGCAGTGCCACAAGGGCGGGTTCACCCAATCGCAGCAAGGTATGCGTACGAGCAAGCGCAGAGCTTGGCGGAATGAATGAGGTTCAAATGGATGCTAGGCTTTTGCCAATCATCCTGACAAAACGAAAGGTTAATCGTGAAGAAACTCATTTTTTTGGCAACTGCCATGATTACAGCAGGTGCTGCGATGGCTGCGGCCCATACCGCCGCGCCGGCAGCTGACACCCCCAAAGCCGAACGAAGCAAAGCTGCTGTTCTTCCTGACGAAAAGGCAGAAAATGCTGGCGACAAAAAGGCTGTCAAGAAAATGACGCCGAAGGTAAAGGAAGCAGCCAAGGACGAAGCAAACAAGACCTCTTCGGGCACCACTGCCAAGTAACGCATGGCGAGCCTCATACTGCGCAAATGAAATGGTTGGGCTGGCTGCCGTATCCCGAACGGAGCCGCATTCAACAGGCGCTTGTGATGGCGGTATTCCTGTCACTACCTTTCTTTGCCTTTGGCGTCGACTTTCGTCGCATCGGCACGGGTGAGGTCGTTAATGTAGCGGAAGGTTATCCCCGTCTTTTAGTGTCGTTGGGGAATGTCGGGTCAGCTGCTGCGAGCCCCAATCGGCTCGCAGAATCTAGGAGCTTGGACTATGCTGACCGGCCGGAGCAATTCGGATGGAAAACGGGTATCGCCAATTCCACAAGGCTAGGAATACATGGGCGTCATGTTTCTAGCGCAACCGAGCAGACGTTTCACCTGAACTGTACCGCGGCAATCGTCATGTTTTAAGGCCAGCAGGGAACATTCCCGATATATAGCAAAGGCAGCCTGTATTCACCTAGTCCTGATCCACGTTGGAGGTTGACGTCACCGGACCTTGCCGCCACTCACCCGTCTAACGTTACCTCTGTCACAGCGTTACTTGAGCGTCTTGAAATCGGTGAATGCGTTTCAAAGCTTTGACCACACTTGCCGCCGATTCTCACCTTTATTTGGAATTATGGAATGTCTGCTATCAGTCTGAAGCAGACCTCGTTCGGTAACGTTCGATCCACAGGTTTTGGCTGGCTGCTCTCGATTCTGAAGGACCGGGTTCGGACCCATATAGGAAATCTAAGAACTAAGAATCACCGCCGGAAAGCGATGTACTAATTAACGAAAACTCGACCAGTTTTCACGTACTTTTTAGGATGTGAACTGCCGTACTTTGGGTATCTCCATAGTAAAAAGCAGCTATGATGCTTTCCTTGATCCAAGCCTACTTTTTATTTATGACAACAAAACCATCTCGTGAGATTAATTTCTGTACCGGCGATGGCGAGATGGCCGAACGCATGCGCTCTCATGACTGGCAGTCCACGTCACTTGGCACACCGTCGTCATGGCCAGAAAGTTTGCAACTGGTACTGGGCATTTGCTTTGATTCCCACTTCCCGATCGCAGTCTGGTGGGGGCCCGATCTGATCCAGTTTTACAATGACGGCTATCGTCCAATTCTCGGTGCGACCAAGCATCCGCATGCCCTTGGTCGGCCGGCGCGCGAGACTTGGCCTGAAATTTGGCCGACGATTGGCACTATGGTTGAGCAAGTCATGACCAAAGGAGAAGCGGTCAAAGGTGATGACATGCCTCTCGTTTTGAACCGTAATGGCTATGCCGAGACGTGCCATTTCACCTTTTCCTATAGTCCAATCCACGACACATTCGGCGCAGTCGTTGGGATGTTTACCGCCGCTGTAGAGACGACCGCCCGCGTGGCTGCTGAACGCAGACAGGCATTCCAACTTGCCTTGGCCGACCACTTGCGTGAACTGGGTGACCCGGATGAGATCACTTCTGCAGCAACTGAACTGCTCGGACAATATCTGAACGTGTCCCGCACTTACTACGCTGAGATCGACGATGTGACCAGTACTTTTCACGTCCCTGCCAGGTGGATTGCTGCCAGCGACCTGCCAGATTTGCCTGCAACTGGCCGAGTCGATGATTTTAGTCCGTCACTACTAAAAACTCTGCGTGCAGGACAACCGTTTGCTGTCGATGACATCGCTGTCGATGAGCGTATGGCTTTGTATGTTCAGCAGTATGCGGCCCTGAATATTCGGTCAATAGTCGTCGTGCCGTTGGTTAGGGCTGCGCTGAATAAGTAAACGGATTCCGACAGAAGAGCGTTATAGAGGGCAATAACAAAGACCGCGGCAACGAATGATGAAGCAGCAGACTCTGGCAATGGCAGCAGACCAAGGCTTTGAACGGCATCGCAAGCCGACCAGGCGCGATGCGTTTCTGGAGACGATGAACCGGGTTGTTCCCTGGGACGCATTGTGCGCGGTCGTCGAGCCGCATTATCCTAAGAAGGGAAATGGGCGACCACCGATCGGGCTGGAGCGTATGCTGCGCATTCATTGCCTGCAGCACTGGTTCAACCTGGCTGATCTGGCGTGCGAGGAAGCGCTGTACGACAGCGCCAGTCTGCGCCGCTTTGCCGGCATTGACCTGGGCAGTGAGCCGGTGCCGGATGCGACCACACTGCTCAAATTCCGCCGCCTGCTGGAGCAGCATAAGCTGGCCGAGCGTTTGTTTGCAGAAGTAGGCCGTGTACTGCAGGGCAGCGGCATGACGCTCAAGACCGGCACGATTGTCGATGCGACGATTATTGCCGCGCCGAGTTCGACCAAGAACGCCGACCGGCAGCGTGATCCCGAGATGCACCAGACCCGGAAAGGCAAGCAGTGGTATTTCGGTATGAAGCTGCATATTGGGGTGGACAGCCAGAGCGGCCTGGCGCACAGCGCTGTGGTGACGCCGGCCAATATCCATGACAAGCACCCGTTGCCCGACCTGCTGCATGGGCAGGAACGACGCGTCTATGGCGACAGCGCCTATACCAGCCAGAAGGGCCTGATCCGTGGCAAGGCACCGAAAGCGAAAGATTTTACAAACGAACGTGTCCGCAAAGCCGGCCAAGTCGATGAAGCTAAGCGCTCAAAGAACCGCAGCAAGTCGAAAATCCGAGCGCGGGTGGAACACGTGTTTGGCGTGGTGAAGCGGCTGTGGGGCTTCTCGAAGGTGCGCTATCGCGGCTTGGCTAAAAATGCCGGCCGGGCCTTTACGGCGCTGGCGTTGGCCAATATTTACCTGGCGCGCCATCGGCTGATGGCACCAGGACGCCCATAGTGGGCAAAGCAGGCTGAAAAGCCTGCAGCAGCCGCCCGTAAGGACGATAGACAGGGCACTGGACCCGTCCTTTTATCCAAATCCTACTTTATAAACTTCGCAAACGGATAAAAGCAGGCTTGTTCAGCGTAGCCTTAAGTCAGGTCGATTGAAGGCCAACTTCAATGTTACCGAGACGAGCCCACGTCACTGGACATCTGATGATATCGGAATCATAACGGATGTGGCCGAACGTACCTGGGATGCAGTCGAACGCGCGCGCGCCGAAGCGGCACTACGCACTGCGAATCGCCTCAAGGATGACTTTCTTGCCATGCTTGCACACGAACTGCGCAATCCCTTGGCCCCCATTAGCGCCGCTGCCGACTTGCTTTTACTTGGGCGACTTGACGAAGAGCGTATCAAAACCACAAGTGAAATTATTTCACGTCAAATAACCCACATGACGGGGCTGGTGGATGACCTGCTCGACGTATCCAGAGTAACCAGAAGCATGATCACTCTGGACAAAGTTGAACTGGATGCCAAACTTATCGTTTCCGATGCCGTAGAACAGGTCCGTGCACTGCTAAATTCACGACGTCATTACCTAGCGCTGCTTCAACCGCCTGAGCCTGCATTTGTTAGTGGGGATAAAAAGCGATTGGTGCAAGTGGTGACCAACCTCCTCAATAACGCAGCGAAATATACGCCAGAAGGCGGCACCATTACCTTGAGGATAGAGGTGCAACACGAGCACATTTTGATCTGTGTGGCCGACAACGGCATTGGCATGCAGCCAGAATTGATCGAGCGCGCTTTTGACCTTTTCTCGCAGGCAGAGAGAACGTCTGATCGTTCTCAGGGAGGGTTAGGAATCGGACTTGCCTTGGTCAAGAGTCTAGTTGATCTGCATGGGGGAACGGTGACCGCCCGCAGTGCCGGATTAGGTAAAGGTAGCGAATTTACCATCTGCCTGCCTCGCCTGCACCTGCGCGATGAACGCGCCTTACATGGCTCAGGGCACTTCCTCATGGCGGAATCGAAGGTGCCACTACGCGTCATGATTGTTGACGACAATGAGGACGCCGCGAACATGCTGGCAATGCTTATGGAGGCGGCCGGGCACCAGGTGTCTGTGGAAAATCATGCGCGCCAAGTGATTGACCAGGCCCGGCGATTCCTTCCCAATGTATGCCTTCTTGATATCGGATTGCCTGAAATAGATGGCAACGAATTGGCGCGACAGCTTCGCAGATTGTCAGAGTTGACAAATGTAATATTGATCGCTGTGACAGGTTATGGACAGGAACAGGACCGGGAAAACGCGTTTGCTGCGGGATTTGACTTTCATTTTACAAAACCGCTCAATAGCCGGAAACTTGCCACCCTGCTCACAGAACTTGCTGACAAAAGTTAGCATATCGATGGTAACTACGATGCAAATGATTTAGCTTCGCCACGCGCTACACCGTCACCACTTCGCGGAAAACTGTATTGAAGCCAGCCAGGAATTTTGCCAAATAATTGCTTCAACACAATGTGTTGTTGCATTCGTTCTCCAGCTTCACAGCGCTTTTCAAGTTATCACTGGTACACTTCCCTGTCGCAACATCTGATTGATTCCTCTGCGCAACTCGTAAGCAGGGTTTCTAATCGCCTGAGGCAATTTATGAGTCGGACAATCCAGAAAGTCTCGTCAATAGCGGCCACGACCGCGTCAATGCCCGCGCGCTTCCAGCGTCAGGCAATTGCGGTCTCGTTGCTGATCGCAGTCTTCACCACAGCATTGATGCCCGGCGCATCGAATCAATGGCCTGCAATACCAGCATTTCTGCCGGCCTACCAGACGGCGACAATCAGCTGCTACGCCGTGGTCGCTTATTTACTATATGGCTACTACAGGCAGACGGGCCACCACGCCCTCCTCTACCTATTCGGAGGCTGCGTCTACACTTCGGCAATCCTGCTGGTGCAGTTCTTCGCCTTTCCTTCCGCATTTGTACCAAATATGCGCATCTTGGGCGGGACGCAAACACCGAGTTGGCTTTGGTTTTTCTGGCATCTCGGTTCGACGGGAATGCTGTTTGGCTATGCCGCTGCAGAATGGCGCTGTCCAGGCCGCACGACAAGAAATCCGATGGCGGCCTTCTGGAAATGTTCCGCGCTGACATTGCTCGCGCTTACTGCTAGCGTCATGGCGGTCACGATTTTTCATGATGCGATGCCGGTTGTAGATGTCGGGGGCGACTTCAGTCGAATCACCAGCACCGGCTACGCGCCACTGATCCAGGCTGTCATCGTCGCAGCGTTATGGATGCTGTGGCGGGCAGGCCGTTTCAGTACACCGATGCATGCTTGGCTGGGTGTGGCAATGGTCGCACTTGCTTTCGATAACGCCATTACCATGGCAGGCGGCACGCGCCTTTCAATCGGCTGGTACGTCGGTCGTATCAACGCCCTCGCCTCGGCGTTCGTCATGTTGATTTTGTATCTAAAAGAAGTCAACCGCGTCTACCTGAGTGCCGCAGCCAACGCAGAACAGCTCAGTGCGGCGCATGCGCTTCTCGAAACAGAGCATTTCGGTATGCTTGATCTGTTCGATCAAGCGCCAGGATTTGTTGCGGTGCTTGTCGGGTCCGAACATCGCATTGAACTCCACAATGCTGCATTTCAACGCCTGGCCGGGGATCGTGCAGTAGCTAAAAAAACAATACGGGAGGCATTTCCCGAATTGCAGGGTCAAGGTTATTTCGAACTCCTCGACGCCATCCGCAACCATGGTCAAGCGCATGTAGGCAAGGGAATGAAAATGACGCTCAGGGATGCGGCAAGCGGCGCCACAGAGGATTTGTATATCGATGTCCTGTTCCAACCCAAAGACCGGGGCGATGGCAAGGGTGTCCGCATTTTCGTGCAGGGAAGCGATGTGACGGAACAGCGGCGTGCGCACCTCGAGGTCGAACGCCAGCAACAGATGCTGGAATCGATCGTGCAGGATCGCACTAAAAAACTCGAAGAAACGCAGACCGCGCTGATGCATGCGCAAAAGCTGGAAGCGATCGGCAAACTTACAGGCGGCGTAGCACACGATTTCAACAATGTTCTGCATATCATTAACGGCAATATCGACCTCATCAAGATTTTTACGCCGGCCAATACACAAGTGCACCAGCGCTGCACCTCTGCACAAACTGCCATTCAGCGCGGCGCAAAGCTGGCGTCGCAGTTATTGTCTTTCGCGCGTAAGCAACCGCTTCAGCCGGGCGCGATCTACTTGCCTGCCGTCTTCGAAGCAATTGACGTGTTGCTCAAGCGTGCTGTCGGTGAGCGGGTCGAGGTGCGGTACGACATCGCCGACGGCGTGTGGAATACGCTAGTAGACCGGCAGCAGCTCGAAAACGTCATTCTTAACCTGGTTTTGAACGCGAGCGACGCGATGGCTAATGGCGGAAATCTGACGATCAGGATTGCCAATGTGTCGCGCCCGGACGGCGACTACGTCCACCTTGCCTTCCAAGATACTGGGCACGGCATGTCGGATGCTGTTAAAGCAAGAGCGTTCGAGCCGTTCTTCTCGACCAAAGGGGTTGGAAAAGGTACCGGCCTCGGACTGTCCATGGTGTATGGCTTCGTGAATCAGAGCAGTGGGCATATCGACATCGATAGCGAACAGGGTGTGGGTACGACCATCCACATCCTGCTGCCCCGTACAGACGCGCAGTTAGACGCTAAAGCCGTGTCGTTCCGCACTACCGACCAAGGCGGCAGTGAGACTATCCTCGTGGTCGATGACGAGCAAGATATCCTCGACAACGTTGCGACGATTTTGCGCGATTTCGGCTACTATGTCCTGACCGCCTCTAGCGCCGACGACGCAGTAATACTCCTTAGAAAAGAGGTGCGCATCGATTTACTCTTTACCGACGTGATCATGCCTGGGGCAGTATCAGCAACGGAGCTTGCCGCGCAAGCGCGTGTGGCGCATCCGGATGTGCGCGTCCTGTTTACCTCGGGCTACACCGAAAATGCAATCATCCACAACGGTCGCTTGGACGAAGGGGTCAATTTACTGAGTAAGCCCTATGGCCGTGCTGAATTAGCCACTGCCGTCAGGACACTACTATCAGCGCCAGGAGCGGCAATTAGCCTGGCTTAGGACGCTTACACCAAAGTGGTACGCAAGCAGCCTACCCCGCCGAAGCAGTCAAGAAGGTTATAGGAAATGGACAAGTGCACCGAGCTAGAAGCCGGCGTAACGGTCAAGGACCTGACGGTAACCGGCCCTATTGGCGATATTCCGATCATCGGTGCGAATGCATGCGTACGAGATCAGTGGCGATCCTGAGCCTGTCGCGGGCAGCAGTGAAACATAGGCGTCAATCTGGCGACCTTCGACTCCGTGATGGCTGGAGACAAGAAGGAGCAATAATCGTGCATCAACTATCCGTCTAACCGGTCATCAACAACGATTTTAATGCGCCGTTCTCCCAGCGTAATGTGGAAGCCAAGCCGCTTATCTAGCCGATGATGCGGTGGTTCTCCAAGTATTATTTGGCAACGTAAGCTGATTGAGAATTGCCTTGGTCAGCGTCGTTTGAAGGGTCAAGTTTTTGTTCATGCAAAACGCCAGTACGGTATCGCCGCATGCTGCGTAAGAACTTCGTTAGTAGAAGGATGACCTGGATCTTCAACGATGCGTCCTGCACTTGGGCTAACATCTGCAACAGCTGATATTTCTGACGCCGGATGCGCTCCTGCGCGTCTTCTATACTGCAGTCCGCAAGGATAAGGGGTTCTTCTGCTGTCATTTTTCGCATGTCCATATCCCGACTGGTTCGTTTACAGCTTGTGCAAGGGTATGTAGCCTAATTGCTAGCCTAAAATATTCCGATATGCACCCCTTTGCGACTACCAAGTGGTTACTTAATTTGTTGCCTAATTCGTTTCTTTTTCGAATCACAATTTTTTTAAAAAATGACCTCTATTTTTGGGCAGCGACGTAATCAACGTCTTCATGCTGACTGTCAGAGCGCTCGTAATTCAATGCGCTGTGGTAGTCAATATTTTCTGTTTCTCATTGGATATTATTGTTGCACGTGTAGAAATCGGAGTCGATCGCGTATCGGACTAAGAAATTGGTTTCGGTAACGCCGACCCATGTATAACTTTGCCTTACTGACAGGAAGACTGATTAGGAAGGGAACCTTAAGCTCTACCATTGCGGCTTATACCGTCCAGTTTCCATGGATCTACCAACAGTCC
>Ga0308164_10002038_pt1 | contig 21254 bp, 19 predicted proteins | sample PhyTR2_FD_201031 | JGI IMG/M metagenome (GOLD analysis project Ga0308164, IMG submission 201031) | Phyllosphere microbial communities from UC Gill Tract Community Farm, Albany, California, United States - DLSLT.R2 | ecosystem: Host-associated > Plants > Phyllosphere > Unclassified | place: USA... | reverse complement strand
GCCTGTCGTACTTCCAGGAGACGCATCCGACCGACCTGTTCCGCGAATGCAGCCATTTCTGCGAGATGCTGACCAGTGCGCAGCAGCTGCCCGAACTGCTGCACCGGGCCCTGCGCACGGCCATCGGACAGAACGGCGTGGCCGTTCTGGTGGTGCCGGGCGATGTCTCGCTGCTGGAGATGCCCAAGGGTGTCTCGACGGAATTCCCGGCGCTGGCGGCGCCGCGCCTGGTGCCGGCCCGCGCCGAGATCGCGCGGGCGGTCGACGTGCTGGAGGGTGCTTCCAAGGTGACGATCCTGGCCGGCGCCGGCTGTGCCGGCGCGCATGCCGAACTGATGGTGCTGGCCGACCGGCTGGCCGCTCCCATCGTCCATGCCTATCGCGGCAAGGAACATGTCGAATGGGACAACCCCTTCGACGTCGGCATGACCGGCCTGATCGGACTGTCGTCGGGGTACGACGCGGTGATGGACTGCGAGGTGCTGCTGATGCTGGGCACCGATTTCCCGTATCGCGCCTTCTACCCGAAGGACGCCAAGGTCATCCAGGTCGATTGCGACCCATCGGCGCTCGGCCGGCGCACGGCCCTGACGCTGGGCGTGGTCGCCGACGTGAGGGAGTTCGCGGCCCTGTTGGCGCCGGAGATCGGCGAGGGCCGCTCGCGCGCCTTCCTCGACGCGGCGCGCCGGAGCTTCCAGGAGGTGCAGAAGAGCCTGGACGACCTGGCGACGCCGCGCGAGGCGGGCCAGCCGCTGCATCCGCAATATGTCTCGAAGATGGTCGACGCGCTGGCGGCCGACGATGCCATCTTCACCGCCGATGTCGGCACGCCGGTGGTGTGGGCCGCACGGTACTTCCGCATGAACGGTCGGCGGCGCCTGATCGGATCGTTCAACCACGGCTCCATGGCCAACGCGATGCCGCAGGCCCTGGGCGCGCAGGCCGCGTTCCCGGGACGGCAGGTGATCTCGATGTCCGGCGACGGCGGCTTCGCGATGCTGATGGGCGACCTGCTCAGCGCGGTCCAATTGCGCCTGCCGATCAAGATCGTGGTGCTCAACAACGGCTCGCTCGATTTCGTCGAGATGGAGATGAAGGCGGCGGGCTACCTGTCGACCAACGTGGCGCTGAAGAACCCGGACTTCGCGGCCATGGCCAATGCCATCGGCCTGCTGGGCCTTCGCGTCGAGGATTCGGAGACATTGCGACCGGCATTGGAGGCGGCCTTCGCGCACGACGGCCCGGTGCTGATCGATGTCGTGGCGGCGCGGCAGGAGCTGATCATGCCGCCGAAGATCCAGGCCGAGCAGGCCAAGGGCTTCAGCCTGTACGCGTTGCGCGCGATCCTGTCGGGCCGTGGGGACGAGGTGCTGGAACTGGCGAAGACCAACCTGCTGCGCTGACCGGGGTCGGCGCGTCGAGGGCAGGGTGGCGGGACGCTGGAGGCTCCGCCTGAAGGGCTCCGGTGATGCGGAGCGCCTGGATCCAGGCGGACATTGAATGAGGTTGACGAGCCTTACCCCCGGCACTGGCTACGCAGTTAGGGCTGCTTGGTTCCCCACCTGACCCGGTTGGCCGCTTCACCATGCGGGGAGGCCCGTCAGAGCGCATTCTAAACCGACGCGACTTGTCCCTGGCCGGTTCCGGGCATTGCGAAAGCCCGTCGCGACGCCCGCGTCCGCATCGCCGTGGTGATCCGATGGCTTCGCCGCCACACGTAAAATCGCACCAATGTCCTATCTCGTGCTCGCTCGCAAATACCGGCCCCGCAACTTCGAGGAGATGGTCGGTCAGGAGCACGTGGTGCAGGCCCTGTCCAATGCGCTGACGACCGGGCGGCTGCATCACGCCTATCTGTTCACCGGCACGCGCGGCGTCGGCAAGACGACCGTCTCGCGCGTCCTGGCCAAGTCGCTGAACTGCCAGGGGCCCGATGGCCGGGGCGGCATCACGGCCCATCCGTGCGGCGTGTGCCAGGCCTGCGTCGACATCGATGCCGGCCGCTTCGTCGACTACACCGAACTCGATGCCGCCTCCAACCGGGGTGTCGACGAGGTGCAGGCCCTGCTGGAGCAGGCGGTCTACAAGCCGGTGCAGGGGCGCTTCAAGGTCTTCATGATCGACGAGGTCCACATGCTCACGAACACCGCGTTCAACGCGATGCTCAAGACCCTGGAGGAGCCGCCCGAATACCTGAAGTTCGTCCTCGCCACCACCGATCCGCAGAAGGTGCCGGTCACGGTGCTGTCGCGCTGCCTGCAGTTCAACCTGCGCCCGATGGCGCCGGAGACCGTGCGGGAGCATCTGGTCCAGGTGCTGGCGACCGAGCACGTCGAGGCCGAGCCGCAGGCGTTGCGCCTGCTGGCAAGGGCGGCGCGCGGATCGATGCGCGATGCGCTCTCGCTGACCGACCAGGCCATCGCCTTCGGCAATGGCACGCTGCGCGAGGACGGCGTGCGCCAGATGCTCGGCAGCGCCGACCGGGGCCACGTGTTCGGCCTGATCGACGCGCTGGCGCGTGCCGATGGGCGCACGGTCGTCGAGACCTCCGAGGCCCTGCGCCGCGATGGCATCGCCGCCGCCTCGACGCTGGAGGAGATGACCTCGGTGCTGCAGTCGATGGCCGTGCTGCAGGCCGTGCCGTCGCGCGCCGCCGCGGCGGTGGCGGACGACAGCGATCCCGATGCCGCCGAGACCGCGCGGCTCGCTGCCCTGATGCCTGGCGACGAGACGCAGCTGCTCTACAGCCTGTGCCTGCATGGCCGGGGCGAACTCGGCCTGGCGCCCGACGAGTACGCGGCGCTCACGATGGTGCTGCTGCGCCTGCTGGCCTTCAAGCCGGCCGGCGCGCGGCCGCTCGAGACGGCGGGTGCCGCCGCGCCGGAAAAAAAAACTCTGAAGCCTGATGCTCCGATGGCGGCCATGCCGGCGCCGGCGATGCCTGGCCGGGCCGGCCAGGACGCGGTCGTCCAGGGAGCCGTCGATGCCGATGCCGATGCAGGAGAAGTCGATGCCGATCATCGACCCGCCATCGCTCCTACCCCGGCCCCTCCACCCGTCGTGGCGCCATCCGCGCCCATGCGCCCACCGGCGCCCGCCTTCGTCTCCCGCGCCACGGCGCCGCACGGCCATCGCCTGCCCGTGCGCGAGACGCCGGTCGCCGATGCGGCGCGAGTCGATGCCGCAGCGCCGCCCGACGAACCGCCGGACGCCGATCGCGTCCTGGCGATGCCGGTGCGCGTGCAGCCGGCCGCCGCTGGCCGCGAGCATCCGCAGGATCGCTCGGTGGTCGATGCCGGCAACGCGGTGCGACGCACGGCCGGCGCCGAGGTGGCAGCCGCCTCGCACGCGATCGAGCCGAGCGAGGTCGGCGATTTCTGGCACGCCACCGTCACGCAGCTGGTCGTCGCCGAGGCCATCACCGCGCTGGCGCGCGAGCTGGCCCTGCAGTCGCAGCTCGTCGCGCGCGACCTCGACCGCTGGCTGCTGCGCATCGAGCGCGAATCGCTCAACCAGCCCGCCAGCCGGGACCGGCTGCAGACCGCGCTCGCCGGTCTCGGCCACGCCGTGATGCTGACCATCGAGATCGGTGGCATCTCCGACAGTCCGGCGCGCCGCAACAAGCTCGCCGCCGACGCCCGCCAGCGCGCGGCGGAGGAGGCGATCCACAACGACCCCGAGGTGCAGTCGATGATGCGCGACTGGGATGCGAAGATCGTCCCCGGTTCGCTCAAGCCGGCCTGAGCCGGACGATCGATTCGCGTTTTCCATCCGTTCACTCCTTCTTTTCCACACCCACTTTTCCAGGATCAAGACCATGTTCAACAAGGGACAACTCGCCGGCCTCATGAAGCAGGCCCAGGCCATGCAGGACAACCTCAAGAAGGCGCAGGAGGAGCTGGCCCACATCGAGGTCGAGGGCGAATCGGGCGCCGGTCTGGTGAAGGTGCTGATGACCTGCAAGCACGACGTCAAGCGCATCACCATCGACCCCAGCCTCCTGGCCGACGACAAGGACATGCTGGAGGACCTGGTGGCCGCCGCCTTCAATGCCGCCGTGCGCAAGGCCGAGGAGGTGAGCGAGCAGAAGATGGGCAAGCTGACCGCCGGTCTGCCACCCGGCATGAAGATGCCGTTCTGAGCGCGGTCGTGACCGTGACCACGCCTCACCATGGCTGACGCCAGTTCGCTCGACGCCCTCGTCGAGGCCTTGCGCCGGCTGCCCGGCGTGGGAGTCAAATCCGCCTCGCGCATGGCCTTCCACATGCTGCAGCACGACCGCGCCGGCACCGACCTGCTGGCCCGTGCATTGCAGCAGGCGGCGGCCCACGTGCGCCACTGCGATCGCTGCAACACCTTCACCGAGGGCGAGATCTGCAGTGTCTGTCTCGACCCCCGGCGCGACGCCACCAAGCTGTGCGTCGTCGAGACGCCCGCCGACCAGGCGGCGCTCGAACGCACCGGCGCCTTCCGGGGCTACTACTTCGTGCTGATGGGGCGCCTGAGTCCGCTCGACGGCATCGGGCCGCGCGACATCGGCCTGCAGAAGCTCTTCGACCGTGCGCTCGACGGCATCGTGAGCGAGGTCATCCTGGCGACCAACTTCACCGCCGAGGGCGAGGCCACGGCCCATGTCGTGGGCGAGGCCCTGCGCCAGCGTGGTCTGACCGTGACGCGCCTGGCGCGTGGCGTGCCGGCCGGCAGCGAACTCGAATATGTCGACCTGGGCACCATCGCCCATGCGCTGGTCGACCGCCGTTGAAGAAGAGAGCACCCGATGAACTTCCCCTCGCTGACGCTGGCCTATTGGTGCGTGCTGATCGCCGCCGTGCTGCCCTATCTGACGGCCTACCTGGCCAAGGCCGGTGCCTACGGACTGAACGACAACGACGCGCCGCGTGACTGGGCGGCGCGGCAGAGTGGCTGGCGCTCGCGCGCCAATGCGGCGCAGGCCAACGGCTTCGAAGGCCTGCCATTCTTCATCGGCGCGGTGGTGATCGCGCATCAGCTCGGTGCCGCGCAGGGTCGCATCGATCTGCTCGCGGGCGCCTACGTGCTGCTGCGGGTGATCTACATCGGGCTCTACGTCAAGGGCATCGGTGGCGCGCGCAGCCTGGTATGGGCACTGGGCTTCATCGCCAACGTCGCGCTCCTGTTCGCCGGACGCTGAAGGCGCTTGGAGGGTGGGGGCCAACCCACCAAAAGCAATACCTTCGTCGTCACGTGAAAACCCGCACGGGGATGTTCCCGATGACTTGGCGTGAGCACACGCTTTAAGCTCGACCGTAACAAAGACGAACACGACGAACGGACGGCGCGCGATCGACGAGCGCGGCTTCGGGGGGAACCAACGCTCAATGATGAATCGCCGCACCTTCCTCTATGCCGCCGCAGCGCTCGGCGCCGCTTCCATCGCGCTGCCCGGCGTCCAGGCGCAGGCCAAGCTCGAGAAGAACCGGGTCGTCCTGGCCGTGGGTGGCAAGTCGGCGTTCTATCACCTGCCGCTGACCGTGAGCCAGCAGCTCGGCTACTTCCACGACGAGGGCGTCGACGTCGAGATCACCGATTTCGCTGGTGGCACGCGGGCCCTGCAGGCGGTGATCGGTGGGACCGCCGACCTGGGCGCGGGGGCTTTCGAGCACACCATCAACCTGCAGTCCAAGGGCCAGTATTTCCAATCGATCGTGCTGCAGGCGCGCGCGCCGCAGATCGCCGTGGGCGTGTCGACCCGGACCCTGGGTGGCTACCACGGCGTGGCCGACCTGCGCGGCCGCAGGATCGGCGTCTCCGCGCCGGGCGCCTCGACCCAGATGGTCGCCAGCCTGGTGCTGTCGCGCGCCGGTCTGCATGCCGGCGATGCGAACTATGTCGGCGTCGGCGTGGCGGCCGGCGCACTGGCGGCGATGCGGAGCGGCCAGGTCGACGCCATCAGCAATATCGATCCCGTGATGACGATGCTGGAGCAGAAGGGCGACGTGAAGATCGTCTGCGACACGCGCACCCTCAAGGACACGCTCGACCTGTTCGGCGGGCCGATGCCAGCGGCCTGCCTGTATGCGCCGGCCGAGTTCGTGCAACGCCATCCCCGGACCTGCCAGGCGATCGCCAATGCCGTCGTGCATGGGCTGAAGTGGCTGCAGACGGCGGGACCGGGCGACATCATCAAGACGGTGCCGGAAGCCTATCTGCTGGGCGATCGCGCGCTGTATCTCTCGGCCTTCGACAAGATGCGCGAAGCCATCTCGGTGGACGGCCTGGTGCCGGCCCAGGGACCCAAGACCGCACTGGCCGCGTTGAGCAGCTTCGATCCCTCCATCCAGGCCGATCGCATCGATCTCGACCGCACCTACACCAACCGCTTCGCGCAACGCGCCAAGGACCGGTTCCACGCCTGAGCCATGCCCGGGGCGACGCCGGTCCGGCGCCGTGCGTCGTCAACGTTTCTTGTTCGTGGCGGGGGCGGCGGCGGCCTGGCCCTTCTTGCGCACGACGGGTTGCCGCGCGGCGGCTGCGGCCGGGGGTCTTCTGCCGGCCGTCGTGGCCGCCCTGGGCGTGGTCGACACCGTCCGCTTGAGGGAGCCACCCTTCTGCGCCGGGATCGCCACGGTGGGCGCGGGCGCGGCGACCGCGCGGGGCGCGTTCGAGATGCTGGTGCCGACGCGGGCCGAACTGGCCGCCCGCACCGGGACGAACACCACCACCTGATAGCCGCGCTGGAAGGCATGGGTCGGCTTGACGTCGTTCCACTCGGCGACGCTGGCGGGGCTGACGCGATAGCGCCGGGCGATGCTCGCGACGCTCTCGTTGCGTCGTGCCTGGACCAGCGTGCGGCGCGTGACGATCTCCGGCTGGAAGCTCAGGTGACCGGTGTCGGCGACCAGGGCGTCGACGTCCTCGAGCACGCGCGAATTGCGCGGCACGATCAATGTCGAGCCGGCCTTGATGAGCATGCGCGGCGGCACGTTGTTGATGGCGCGCAGGTCGGTCTCGCTCATGCCCGAGCGCTGCGCGGCATCGGCCACGGTCATGGTGTCGGGCACGGTCCAGGCGGTCCAGCTCGCGTACTGGCCCTGCGTGTAGGCATCGAAGTTGCGCTGGAAGACGGCCGCGTTGTCCCAGGGCAGGAGCAGCTGCGGCGTGCCGGCGGCCAGCAGCACCGGCTTGTGCGCCGCCGGATTGAGGGCCCGGAAGTCCTCGACGCGGACGTCGGCGAGCTTGGCGGCGAGCGCCACGTCGAGGTCCCGCGTGAGCGTCACGGTCTGGAAATAGGGGTGGTTGGAGATCACCGGCAGCTCGACCCGGAAGCGCTGCGGATCGGCCACGATGTTCTTGACCGCCTGCAGCTTGGGCACGTAGTTGCGCGTCTCGGCCGGCATGGAGAGATCGGTGTAGCCGGTGGCCAGCCCCGCGCGCTGGTTCTTGGCGATGGCGCGGCCGACGCTGCCTTCGCCCCAGTTGTAGGCCGCCAGGGCCAGGTGCCAGTCGCCGAACATGGTGTAGAGGCGCTGCAGGTAGTCGAGCGCGGCGCGGGTCGAGGCCAGCACGTCGCGCCGGTCGTCGCGGAAGATGTTCTGCTTGAGGTCGTAGTCGGTGCCGGTCGCGGGCATGAACTGCCACATGCCGGCCGCGCGGGCGCTGGAGACGGCCTGCGGATTGAAGGCGCTCTCGATGAACGGCAGGAGCGCCAGCTCGGTGGGCATGTTGCGGCGCTCGAGCTCCTCGACGATGTGGAAGATGTAGCGGTTCGAGCGTTCGGTCATGCGCTGGACATAGTCCGGGCGGCTGGCGTACCACTGCTCCTGGTCCTGCACCAGATCGCTCTCCAGGTCGGGCATCTTGAAGCCGCGGCGGATGCGGTCCCACATGTCGACTGGCGGGGCCAGATGGGCGACGCTGCGCGAGGAGGTCGATCCGGCGGTGATGGGGGTGAGGTTGCCGTCGGGGTAGACCGGCGCGGCGGTGCCGCTCTGGAGGGCCGTGCCACCGGCCGAGGGAGAACCGACGGAGGTCGGGCTGCTGGCGCAGCCCGCGAGGAAGAGGGCACCGGCCAGGACGGCCGCGATCGTAAGTTTCATCGGAAATCGTTTTTCCATTGGCGCAGCGCGGCGAAGACGTCGACTTGCGCGCTCTCGGCGGCAAGCCCGTCATGCGCCTGCAGCGCTTGAAGGACGGGGGCTTCGCGGCTGCGAAGGAAGGGGTTGATCCGGCGTTCGAGGCCGAGTCGGGCGGGCAGCGTGGGCTGGCCCTTGGCACGCAGTGCTTCGCACCGCGCGGTGTAGTGAGTCAATTCGACATTCGACGGTTCCACCGCGCTAGCGAACCGCAGGTTAGAAAGTGTGTATTCGTGGCCGCAGCACACGCGAGTGTCGTCGGGCAGGGCGGCGAGGGCGTCGAGCGATGCCAGCATCTGGGCCGGCGTGCCTTCGACCAGGCGCCCGCAGCCGCCGGAGAACAGGGTGTCGCCGCAGAACACGATCGGCGTCGCGATGTCGCGCGTCGGATCGGATGGCAGGAAGAACGCGATGTGGCCGGCCGTGTGGCCCGGGATGTCGAGCACGTCGAAACGCAGGCCGAGGGCTTCGGCGTGATCGCCCTGGGCGAGCGGTACGCAGGGCGCCGGGATGCGTTCGCGTGCCGGGCCGAAGACGGTGGCGCCGGTCGCCTCGCGCAGGGCGGCCACGCCGCCGGTGTGATCGGCGTGGTGGTGCGTGACTAGAATCGCCGACAGTTGCAGGGACTCGCGCGCCAGCGCATCGAACACCGGTTCGGCTTCCCCGGGGTCCACCACGATCGCGTGGCTCCCGTCATGCAGCATCCAGATGTAGTTGTCGGCGAGGGCGGGCAGCGGAACGAGGGTCATGAGCGGTCAAATTATAGGTTTGGAGGAATGGTTCGCGACCCCGCCAGGACGCCACCTGATGGCCTGGGAACAGCTGCAGTTCGATCACGCCGTGTCGGATGTCTTCGGCTACCACGCGCTGCAGCTCGGCTGCGCCGGCGTCGACGGTCTGCGCGCCAACCGCATGCCGCACCGCTGGATCGCCGATGCGCATCCCGATCCTTGCAAGGGACGTGCCGCGGCGCTCCTGACCGAATTCGACGCGCTTCCGTTCCAGGCCGCGAGCCTCGACCTGGTGCTGCTGCCGCACACTCTCGAATTGAGCCAGGATCCCCATGCCACGTTGCGCGAGGTCGAGCGCGTGCTGGTGCCGGAGGGCCGGGTGATGCTGTGCGGCTTCAATCCGGCCAGTCTCTGGGCCATGCGGCAGCGCCGCGCCCACCTGTGCAGGCGGCTGGGGTTCGGTGAACTCTTCCTGCCCGAAGGGACCGGCCTGATCGGCTACTGGCGCATGCGCGACTGGCTGCGCCTGCTCGGTTTCGAGGTCGAGTCGGTGCGCTTCGGCGTCTACCGGCCGGCGTTCCGCACCGAGGCGTGGCTGGAGCGTTTCCGCTGGTTCGACGTCGCCGGCGAGCGCTGGTGGCCGATCTTCGGCGCGGTCTATTTCATGGTCGCCGTCAAGCGCGTGCGCGGCCTGCGGCTGCGTGGCGCCCACTGGCGGCGCACCGTCCAGCGCGCCGGCGCGCCGGTGCCCATCGCCGGCCGGATGCATCGCGAAGCGCCTCCCGCATCCCCCTCATTCGATTCCCAAGGACACGACAGTTGACCGAAGTACAGATCTACACCGACGGCGCCTGCAAGGGCAATCCCGGACCCGGCGGCTGGGGCGCATGGCTCAAGTCGGGCGCGACGGAGAAGGAAATCTTCGGCGGCGAACTCGTCACCACCAACAATCGCATGGAACTCGAAGCGGTCATCGAGGGCCTGGCCGCGCTCAAGCGGCCCTGCAAGGTCGTCATCTACCTCGACAGCCAGTACGTGCGCCAGGGCATCACCGAGTGGATCCATGGCTGGAAGGCCAAGGGCTGGCGCACCTCCACCAAGCAGCCGGTCAAGAACGCCGAGCTCTGGCAGCGGCTGGACAAGCTGGTCCACGAGAGCGGCCACCAGATCGAGTGGCGCTGGGTCAAGGGGCACTCGGGGGATCCGGGCAACGAACGCGCCGACATGCTGGCCAACAAGGGCGTGCTGCGGGCCCAGGGCCGACTCTGAGGCACGCGCCCGGGCCGGGCCACCGACGGATCGCCGGCATCGCGCGGCCGCAGTGGCGCGGCTAGATCGCGCCGTCGAACATCATCACGTCGACCAGCTCGCCCGCCGCCACGGTCTCGGTCTCCGGGCCGAGCACCACCAATGCGTTGGCCGATGCCATCGAGCTCAGCACGCCCGAGCCCTGGTGGTCGGCCAGCCGCACCCGGGGCCATTCGCCCGGCATCGACTCGACGAAGCCACGCGGGAATTCGGTGCGACCGGCGCGCTTTCGCAGCGGCGCCGCGAGGCGGGCGCGCAGCAACGGTGGCGGACGGCGGGCGGCTTCGTTGCAACCCATGAGCTTGCGCAGCACGGGTCGCACGAAGACGAGGAAAGCGACCATCGCGGCCACCGGATTGCCCGGCAGGCCGACCAGCAGGACCTCCCGATCCGGCGCGCCGGGGGTGGCCGCCGGCGCGGCGATCGAGCCGACCGCCATCGGTCGGCCCGGGCGGATCGCCAGGCTCCAGAAGGCGACGTCGCCGAGTTCGCGCATCACGCGGCGGGTATGGTCGGCGTCGCCCGCGCTGACGCCGCCGGTGGTGACGATCGCATCGGCCTCGCGGGCGCCGCGGCGCAGGGCCGCCTCGAGCGCCACCGGCGCATCGGGCACCGGTCCGAGATCGACCACCTCGCAACCCAGGCGCGCCAGCAGCCCGCCCATCGCGGCGCGGTTGCTGTCGTAGATGGCACCCATGCGGGGCACCTCGCCCGGACCGAGCAACTCGTCGCCGGTGGAGAAGTACGCCACCCGCAGGCGGTCGAGCACCGGCAGCGTGGCGCGGCCGATGCTGGCGGCCAGACCGAGGGCGGCGGGCGTCAGCCGGTCGCCGGCGCGCAGCACCGGCTGGCCGGCCCGCAGGTCCTCGCCGGCGCGGCGGCGATTGGCGCCCCGGACCAGGGCCGCGCGCGGAAAGCTCACGCCGCCATCGGCGACGTGGCAGAGCTCCTGCGGCACGACGGTGTCGAGCCCGGCCGGCATCATGGCGCCCGTCATGATGCGCACGGCCTCGCCGGCAGCCACCTCCACGCCACGCACGCCGCCAGCCAGGGCGGTGCCCGCGGCGACGCGCAAGCGCAGGGTCGGGCCATCGGCCGACGCGGCCTCCGCGAGGACGGCACCATCGAAGGCATAGCCGTCCATCGCCGAGTTGTCGTGCGGGGGCACGTCGACCGGCGCGACGACGTCGTCCGCCAGCACGCGGTCGAGCGCGTCGCGCAACGGCAGCTCACGCGATGCCAGGGCGGCCGGCTGCGCGACGAGCCGGTCGAGGAAGGCGAGCGCGACGTCGACATGCATGGCGGAGGGATCGTGGCCAGGCAGCGTCGCGGCGATGGCGGCGATGCGGCTCATGGTGCCGGCCCGGCCGTCGTCGTGGCGCGCGTCGTGCCGGCGGCGAGGGCGCGCAGGGCATCGAGTTCGTCGAGCGTGTTGGCGTTGCGGAACGCATCCGGATCGTCGCCCGGCCGGTCGAAGGACACGAGCGCCACGCGGTGAGCGGCGGTCCAGCCATCGATCTTGCGGCCGCCATCGGCGACGAAGCATCGCAGGTCGTCGAGCAGCTCCACGCGCAACAGGCAGCACACCGGTTGTGGACGCAGCACCGGCATGCCATGCCGATCGGATTGCGGCGCGACCGCCACCGCCAGGTCGGCCCCGGCCTCGACGAGTCCCGCCGCCAGGCGCGTGGCGAGGTCGTGGGGGAACAACGGCGAGTCGCACGGCACCGTCAGCAGGAGCGGCGTCTCGCACCGCGCCAGGCCGGCCAGGAAGCCGGCGAGGGGGCCCGGATGATCGGGCACGTCGTCGCACCAGACCGGCGCGCCGAAGGATTCGTAGGTCGGCTGCTCGCGATTGGCATTGACGGCCACCTGGCCCACCTGCGGCCGCAGGCGGCTCAAGGCATGCAGCGCCAGCGGCACGCCGCCGAAGTCCTGCAGCCCCTTGTCGATGCCACCCATGCGGGTACCCCGGCCACCGGCGAGCACGAGACCCGTGATGTCCTGGCGACCGATCGGAGTCATCCGCCGATGTAGCTCATCTCGACGCGGCGCGGCGTCGCGGCATCGGCGGCCGGTTCGGGGGGGCGCGAGGCGCGCAACTCGGAATAGCGATCGGCCCGGCCCCGCCAGATGCCGGCGATCTCCTGCAGGATGCGTTCGTCGCTCGCCGCCGCCACGACCTGGCCGTCGGCGCCGACCTGCTCGCGCACCAGTGGACGCAGGTCGTGGCCCCGGCTGCCGAACAGGCACAGGTAGAGCCGGCCCTCGGTCGACAGTCGGGCACGGCTGCAGTCGCCGCAGAAGGCGCGCGTCACGCTGCTGATGACGCCGATCTCGCCCAATGCCGGATCGGCGCGGCCCTCGGCATCGGCATAGCCCCAGCGCTGGGCGGTCTCGCCGGGCGCGCTGGCCTCGAGCGCAACCAGCGGGAATTCCGCCGCGATGCGCCGCACCACCTCGGCCGATGGCACGACCTCGTGCATGCGCCAGCCATTGGTGGCACCGACGTCCATGTATTCGATGAAGCGCAGGGTCGCGCCGGAGCCGCGGAAATGGCGCGCCATCGGCACGATCTCCTGGGCATTGGTGCCACCCTTGACCACCATGTTGATCTTGACCGGACCCAGGCCGGCGTCGAGCGCCGCGTCGATGCCGGCGAGCACGTCGGCCACCGGGAAGTCGACGTCGTTCATGCGCCGGAACACGGCGTCGTCGAGGGCGTCGAGGCTGACCGTCACGCGGTTCAGGCCGGCCGCCTTCAAGGCCTTGGCCTTGCGCGCGAGCAGCGAGCCATTCGTGGTCAGCGTCAGGTCGAGCGGCAGGCCATCGGGCGTGCGCAGCGCGGCGAGCTGTTCGACCAGGCGCTCGATGTCCTTGCGCAAGAGCGGCTCGCCCCCGGTCAGGCGGATCTTGCGCACTCCTTGCGCCGCGAACAGGCGCGCGAGGCGCGTGATCTCCTCGAAGCTCAACAGCGCCGCATGCGGCACATAGCGATGGTTCTTGTCGAACACTTCCTTGGGCATGCAGTAGCTGCAGCGGAAGTTGCACCGGTCCGTGACGCTGATGCGCAGGTCGGTCAGGGGGCGACCCAGTCGATCGATCAGGACGCCATCGGAGGCCAGCGGCCGATCGGTCCCGGGTGACGGAGACGACGTCGGGAACGATGCGCGGCCGATATCGGCGATGGAGACGAAGGTTTCGATCATGGGCCGGGGCAATTTAACCCAAGGCCCCGAACTGGTGGCTTCGCGTGGTTACTGCGTGGCTGTAGGCGACGATGACGCCTTGCACGGTCTAGGCGGGGTGTCCGACACCCTGGTTAAGAATAACTATCATCTGATGATTGGTTCCGTCATCAACGTCAACGAAGGAGTCTCATGACCTACGCACTGCCCAAGCTTCCCTACGCCTACGACGCGCTCGAGCCGCACATCGACGCGCAGACGATGGAGATCCACTACACCAAGCACCATCAGACCTACATCAACAATCTCAATGCGGCGCTCGACGGCACCGAGCACGCCGACGTTCCCGTCGAGCAGCTCATCGCGGGTGTCGAGCAGCTGCCGGAGAAGCTGCGGGCGCCGGTGCGCAACAACGGTGGCGGCCACGCCAACCACAGCCTGTTCTGGACCGTGATGTCGCCCCAGGGCGGCGGCGCGCCGACGGGTGAACTGGCGCAGGCGATCGACGCCGACCTCGGCGGCCTCGATGCCTTCAAGGAAGCCTTCACCAAGGCGGCATTGACGCGCTTCGGCAGCGGCTGGGCCTGGCTGACGGTGTCCAAGGACGGCAAGCTGGCCGTCGAGAGCAGCGGCAACCAGGACAGCCCGCTCATGACCGGCATCGGCTCGGGCAACACCCCGATCCTCGGTCTGGACGTGTGGGAACATGCCTACTACCTCAAGTATCAGAATCGTCGCCCCGAGTACATCGCCGCGTTCTATAACGTCGTCGACTGGAACGAAGTGGCCCGGCGCTTCGCCGCCGCCCGCGGCTGACCGGTCCACCGCGGTGGGGCAGGGGACTGGCTCCGACGGGTGTTCCGGCCCGCGCCACGTCCCGTAACCTGCAACGCTGAAGGCGAATCGATCCATGAAAGACCCGGCTTCGGCACCTCTGGTGCGTCTGCCCCGCTCCTTGCGGGAACGCATCGGACTGGGCGTCCTCGTGGTCGGCGGACTCTGGGTGCTGGCCCAGACCTGGCAGCTCGCCAGCGCCAACCCAGTGATCATGCAGGCGCTCATCGGCGGCTCCATCGCCGCCATGGCGACCGCGCTGGGCACGGTGCCGGTGATGTTCTCCCAGCGACTCTCCGACCGGGTGCAGGACACGCTGTTCGGCTTCGGCGCCGGCGTGATGCTCGCGGCCTGCGCGTTTTCGCTGGTCATACCGGGGCTGGAGGCGGCCAAGTCGATCGGCGTCTTCGGCGGTGGCCGCTGGGCGGCGGGCAGCGTCATCGGCATCGCCATCCTGCTGGGCGCCGCGGCGCTGCTGGCCATGGATCGCCTGCTGCCGCACGAACACTTCATCAAGGGTCGCGAGGGACAGTCGGCGCAGAAACTGCGCCGGACCTGGCTGTTCGTCATCGCCATCGCGCTGCACAACCTTCCCGAGGGTCTGGCCATCGGCGTCGGTTATGCCGGCAACGAGGGTGTGCGCGCCAACGCGCTGGCCACCGGCATCGCGATCCAGGACGTGCCCGAGGGCCTGGTGGTCGCCGTGGCCCTGCTGTCGGCCGGCTATCGACGCGCGTTCGCCGTGGCCCTGGGCATGGCCTCGGGCCTGGTCGAGCCGATCGGCGCGGTGTTCGGCGCCGCCATCGTCGGCTATTCGGCGGCGCTGCTGCCGTGGGGCCTCGGCTTCGCGGCCGGCGCGATGCTGTTCGTCATCAGCCACGAGATCATCCCGGAGTCGCACCGCAAGGGCCACGAGGCCTTCGCCACGGCCGGCCTGATGGTCGGCTTCGTGCTCATGATGCTGCTGGACACGGCCCTGGGCTGACCGGGACGGACTCAGCCGTGGCGGATGGCCACGGTCTTGAGCGTGGTGAAGCCATAGAGGGCCTCGAAGCCCTTCTCCCGACCATAGCCCGACGACTTGACGCCGCCGAAGGGTAGCTCCACGCCGCCGCCGGCACCATAGTTGTTGATGAACACCTGACCGGTGCGCAGGCGCTTGGCCATGCGGAACTGGCGCGCGCCATCCTGCGTCCAGACACCCGAGACCAGTCCGAACTGCGTGGCATTGGCCAGGGCGATGGCCTCGTCCTCGTCGCGGAACGACATCGCCGCGAGCACCGGTCCGAAGACCTCCTCCTGGGCCAGGCGGTGATCGACCGGCACGTCGCGCAGCAGGGTCGGCGCCTGGTAGAAGCCGGTCTCGGGTGCCTCGTCGACCACCACGCCCTGCGCCACCATCGGGATGCCCGCGACCTGGGCGTCCGACAGGAAGTCCCAGACGCGCTGCTGCTGCGACTGGCGGATGAGCGGCCCGACGTCGAGGTCCATGGCCGCCGGTCCGACCCGCAGCGCCTCGAAGGCGCGGCCCAGGCGTTCCAGCAGCAGCTCGTAGATGTCCTGCTGGATCAGCACGCGGGAGCCGGCCGAACAGGTCTGGCCGGCGTTCTGGACGATGGCGTTGATGATCACCGGCACGGCCGCGCCCAGGTCGGCGTCGGCGAAGATGAGTTGCGGGCTCTTGCCGCCCAACTCCAGGGTCACCGGGCAGTGACGCTCGGCGGCGACCTGCTGGATCAGGGTGCCGACGGAGGGGCTGCCGGTGAAGCTGATGTGGTCGATGCCTTCGTGGCGTGCCAGCGCGTCGCCCACCTCGTGGCCGTAGCCCGTGACGATGTTGAGCGCGCCGGCCGGAAAACCCGCCTCGGCGGCCAGTTCGGCCACCCGCAGGAGGGACAGGCAGGCATCCTCGGCCGGCTTGACCACGCAGACGTTGCCCGCGGCCAGGGCGCCGCCCACGCTGCGGCCGAAGATCTGCATCGGATAATTCCACGGGACGACGTGGCCGGTCACGCCATGGGGCTCGCGCCAGGTGAAGACGCTGTAGCCGTCCTGGTAGGGGATGGTCTCGCCATGGAACTTGTCGCAGGCGCCGGCGTAGAACTCGAAATAGCGGACCAGCGCCAGGGCGTCGGCGCGCGCCTGCTTGACCGGCTTGCCGCAGTCGCGCTGCTCGAGGGCGGCGAGCTCGTCGACGTGATCGGCGATCTTCTGCGACAGCCGGTACAGGAGCCGGCCGCGCTCGGCGGCGCTGACCTTGTGCCAGACGTTCTCGAAACAGTCGCGCGCGGCGCGCACGGCGGCATCGATGTCCTCGGCGGTGCTGCGCTGGATCTCGTCGAAGGGCTGGCCGTCGGACGGATCGATGACGGGGATCGTGCGGCCCGAGGCGGAGGGCACGGCGGCATTGGCGATGTAGTTGAACTGCATGGTGGATGGGCGTTGGAGGAGGGGGGGACGAAGCGACGGCGCGGGCGCGCGCACGGGCGTGCATGGTACGGCGATGGCCGGTCGCGACGCCACTTGCAAAGTCCCCGAAGCGCCCCAATTGCTTCGCATGAACGCAACACGCTCTTCCACTTCCAAGGCACCCCATGCCGGGCTGGACATCGCCGAGAGGCTGGCGCATCTGCTCGAACGGCTCGATCGCAGCGCCGTGCCGGTCGGTGCCGACCAGTACCGCTCGGTCGTGATGCATCTGGTGCACGAGTTCGCCGATGTCGAATCGGGACCGGCGCTGGGTCAACTGCTCGACCGGTATCCGGCCGCGGCCGAACTGTACGAAAACGTCAATTACGCGCATGCCGGCCTGTGCCGCACGTCGCTGGACGTGTCGCTCGCCGCCGAGATGCAGGCGCGCGACGTCCTCGCGCGGGCCATGCGTCGTGCTGGCGATGCCGACCACCGGGGCGCCACCGATGTCCAAGGCTGACGTCAAGACGGCCGTGGTGGCCGACGGCCTGCGCTACAAGTCGAAGCCGTCGGGTTCGCCCTTCCGCGCCTCGGCCTCGTTCAGCGGCGCGACGATGTCGTGCTTCATGTGCGGCAAGCATCGCCTGCGCTCGCAGATGCGGACCCGTCAGGTGCTGGGCAAGTCGCAGAGCGTCTGCGCGCCTTCCTGCAAGGCGCTGCAGGAGGCGCTGGATGCCGGCGAAAGCGGTGTCGCCGCGCCCACCGCACCGACGCCCGAGGAGGGATGACGCGCGAGCCGGGTCCGCCGCTCGGTCGGCCCGCGCTCACCCGCCATGCAGGCGTGCCACCAGCGGCACGATCAGCAGCGCCACGATGTTGATGATCTTGATGAGCGGATTCACGGCCGGGCCGGCGGTGTCCTTGTAGGGATCGCCGACCGTGTCGCCAGTGACGGCGGCCTTGTGCGCCTCCGAGCCCTTGCCGCCATGGTGGCCGTCCTCGATGTATTTCTTGGCGTTGTCCCAGGCGCCGCCACCGGTGCACATGCTGATCGCCACGAACAGGCCGGTCACGATGGTCCCCATCAGCAACCCGCCCAGCGCCCGGGGTCCCAGCAGCAATCCGACGACGATCGGCACCACCACCGGCAGCAGGGAAGGCACCATCATCTCCCTGATCGCCGCGCTGGTGAGCATGTCGACGGCCCGGCCGTACTCGGGCCGCGCGGTACCGGCCATGATGCCCGGGATCTCCCGGAACTGCCGCCGCACCTCCTCCACCACCGCGCCGGCCGCGCGTCCCACCGCCTCCATGGCCATGGCGCCGAAGAGATAGGGGATGAGGCCGCCGATGAACAGGCCGACGATCACCATCGGGTCGCCGAGATCGAAACGGATCGTCTGGCCATAGCTCTCCAGCCGGTGCGTGTAGTCGGCGAACAGCACCAGCGCGGCGAGGCCGGCGGAGCCGATGGCGTACCCCTTGGTCACAGCCTTGGTGGTGTTGCCGACGGCGTCGAGCGGGTCGGTCACGGCGCGCACGCTGGCGGGCAGTTCGGCCATCTCGGCGATGCCGCCGGCGTTGTCGGTGATGGGGCCGTAGGCGTCCAGGGCGATCACGATGCCCGCCATGCTCAGCATCGCCGTGGCCGCGACCGCGATGCCGTAGAGACCGGCCAGCCCGTGCGCCGCCAGGATGGCGAGGCAGACGAACAGCACCGGCCAGGCCGTCGAGCGCATCGACACGCCCAGGCCGGCGATGATGTTGGTGCCGTGTCCGGTGGTCGAGGCCTGCGCGATGTGGCGCACCGGCGGGTACTGCGTGCCGGTGTAGAACTCCGTGATCCACACCAGCGCCGCCGTCAGCACCAGCCCGACCACGCAGGCTCCGAACAGGCGTGGCGCGCTGCCCTGGGGGCGGATGGCGTCGTCGGGGATCAGCCAGGCCGTGACGAACCAGAAGGCGACCAGCGACAGCACGCCCGCCACCGCGAGGCCACGATAGAGCGCCGGCATCACATGGATCGTCCCGGGCCTGGCCCTGACGAAGAAGCAGCCCACGATGGAGGCGACGATCGACACCCCGCCCAGCGCCAGCGGGTAGAGGACCGCGTTGGCGGGCGCCGCCGTCACCAGCAGTGCGCCGAGCACCATGGTGGCGATGAGCGTCACGGCATAGGTCTCGAACAGGTCGGCAGCCATGCCGGCGCAGTCACCGACGTTGTCGCCCACGTTGTCGGCGATCACGGCCGGATTGCGCGGATCGTCCTCCGGGATCCCGGCCTCGACCTTGCCGACCAGATCGGCGCCGACATCGGCTCCCTTGGTGAAGATGCCGCCCCCGAGCCGGGCGAAGATCGAGATCAGCGAGGATCCGAAGGCGAAGCCGACCAGCGGATCGAGCAGGGCGGCCAGGCCCGCGCCGGCGGCGGGCAGCCCGCCACGCGCCAGGAAGGCATAGAAGCCGGTGACACCCAGCAGGCCCAGGCCGACCACCAGCATGCCGGTGATCGCGCCACCACGGAATGCCACGTCCAGCGCCGCCCCGATGCCCCGCGTCGCGGCCTGGGCGGTCCGCACGTTGGCGCGCACCGAGATGTTCATGCCGATGAAGCCGCAGGCGCCGGAGAGCGCCGCCCCGATCACGAACCCGGCCGCCGTGGCGATGTCCAGGAACAGGCCGATCAGCACGGCCAGCACCGCGCCGACGATGGCGATGGTGCGGTACTGCCGCGCCAGGTAGGCGGCCGCGCCTTGCTGGATGGCCGCAGCGATCTCCTGCATGCGGGCGTTGCCGGGGTCCTGCGCGAGGATCCAGCTGCGCGCCCAGACACCGTAGATGACGGCGACGAGGCCGCAGACGCCGGCGAGGATGAGAGGGGTGTTGCCAATCATGGGACTCGTTCTCCTGTCGTGCCGGGTGGACCACGGGAGACGAAAGCCGGGATACCCGAGCGTCAACGCGTCCGGGCCTCGTGCCTTCCGTCGCGTTGCTTCCTCGGCGCCGCCCCGGCGTAGCAGGGAAACCGATTGGCCAACGGCGGCAATTTACAGGCAAAACTCGTCGTCCGGACGGCCCGCGACGGTCCGGAAAGTAAACTGCGGGTTTGTCCCGGGGCCGCATTCCAGCGGCGTGCGCCGCCCCGGCTTCCGTTTTTCCACACTCCACCGACAAGCGAACATGTCCCTCGACAAAGTCTCCCCCGGCAAGAACATTCCCGATTCCTTCAACGTGGTCATCGAGATCCCGATGAATTCCGATCCGATCAAGTACGAGGTGGACAAGGAGTCCGGCGCGCTGTTCGTCGATCGCTTCATGACGACCGCCATGTACTACCCGGCCAACTACGGCTTCGTGCCGCAGACGCTCTCGGGCGACGGCGACCCGGTCGACGTGCTGGTCATCGCCCCCTATCCGCTGCTGCCCGGCGTGGTGGTGCCGTGCCGCCCGTTGGGCATCCTGATGATGGAGGACGAAGCCGGTGTCGATGGCAAGGTGCTGGCCGTGCCCACCACCAAGGTGCTGCCGATCTACAGCCACTGGAACTCGATCGACGACGTGAACCCGATGCGCCTGAAGGCCATCAGCCACTTCTTCGAGCACTACAAGGACCTGGAAGCGGGCAAGTGGGTCAAGGTGCTGGGCTGGGAAGGCCTGGAAGCCGCCAAGAAGGAAGTGCTCGACGGCATCGCCAACTACGGCAAGTGAGCGGCCGGGTCTCCCGCCGACGGTGTCGTCGTTGAGGGGGACGCCATCCTGAAGGGGCTGCGCTCCTCCAGATGCTCCAGGTAGTCGCCGATGCCCGCGCCCTCGCGCTCGAGGAAGCGCTCCACGGCATCGGCGAACGAGGGATGCGCGAGCCAGTGCGCGCTGGTGGTCCTGACCGGCATCAGGGCGCGCGCCATCTTGTGCTCGCCCTGGGCGCCGCCCTCGAAACGCGCCACGCCGTGCGCGATGCACCATTCGAGCGGCTGGTAGTAACAGGCCTCGAAATGCAGGCAGTCCACGCGCTCGACCGCTCCCCAGTAGCGCCCGTACGCGGCCTGCGGCCGGTCGGGCTCGGCGCCATTGCCGTCGACCGACAGGGCGATCAGGCTGGCTGCGATCGGTCGACCCTCGCGTTCGGCGATGAACAGCAGCCAGGCTTCGGGCAGGGTCTCGGCCATGCGGTGGAAGAAGTCGCGCTGCAGGTAGGGAGCGTTGCCATGCTCGCGATAGGTGCGGGCATAGCAGCGATAGAAGAAATCCCAGTCGTCCCGCGCGATGTCGACGCCACGCAACCATCTGAAGGTGACACCCGCGTCGCGCACCTTGCGGCGCTCCTGGCGGATCTTCTTGCGCTTGTCGTGCGCCAGGCCGGCGAGGAAGGTCTCGAAGTCGGCATAGCCGGCGTTGTGCCAGTGGAACTGCACCGTGTTGCGCAGCATCAGGCCGGCCTCGGTGCTGGCGGCGATGTCCTCGTCGGCGCCGAACAGCAGGTGCAGCGATGACAGTCCGGCCTGGCGGCACCACTGGATGAGACCATCGACCAGCAGCGTGCGGCTGTCCGCGTCGAGCGCGAGCAGTCGGGCGCCCGGCACCGGCGTGAACGGCACCGCCACGACCGCCTTGGGGTAGTAGCGCAGGCCGTGCTGCTCGTAGGCATTGGCCCAGGCCCAGTCGAACACGTA
>Ga0308164_10002037_pt1 | contig 21259 bp, 21 predicted proteins | sample PhyTR2_FD_201031 | JGI IMG/M metagenome (GOLD analysis project Ga0308164, IMG submission 201031) | Phyllosphere microbial communities from UC Gill Tract Community Farm, Albany, California, United States - DLSLT.R2 | ecosystem: Host-associated > Plants > Phyllosphere > Unclassified | place: USA... | reverse complement strand
CGACATTGTCGAAATTCTCGTCGAACGCGACGCTCTATTACGACACCGATCGCTGGGGCGCGCGTGGCTCGATCGCGACGCGCTCGCGCTATCGTTGGGGCGATGGCGGCAACGGCAATATCGGCGAATATATCAAGGGCACCACGAACCTCGACGCGTCGGCCTATGTCAATCTGACGCCGCGGTTCAAGCTGACGCTCGACGTGATCAACATCACCGACGAGCCGATCGTCCAATATGCCGACGGCACCGCCAAGCGGGTGATGACCAACACCGTCAGCGGCCGCACCGTCGCGTTCGGCGGGACGATGCGCTTCTGAACCAGGACGCAGGGGCAGGTCGGTCACCGGCCTGCCCCTTCACCGTCTGGATCCGTCCACGGCCCCGAGGGCCTGTACTCGACCGATACTTGGGATAGCGTGCGCCCCGTGCAGCAACAGCCGCCTCGATGCCGAACGGGCGCATCCGGGCCCATCTTACAGACACGCTAGGTTACGCGTCCTCGTCATGGGGCCAGGCGCGCAGTAAAAGAGGGCTAGAAACGACGACAGCCCCGAAGCTTTCGCATCGGGGCTGTCGTAGGATTTGGTTGCGGGGACGTGCAGCCACTTTGATTTGTTGACCCACGGTCGTTGCTGACGCCATTTTTGGCTCAATGTATACTGTACACCATCATTACTCTAGGCCGACACATAATACCGGCATAGTTAGCAGCTTCGCCGGTGCCGTAGCCTAACGCGGGACTTTTAGACAGCGCATGGGTCATCCGCTGGTACTGGATCGAATGGACGAGGTGCTGCGCATCTTCCGCAAGCCTGCTCCCGCAGCGGTATTCCGAAGCGCGTTCACCGCGACAGGCTTCACCAGCGCGCCGCCGCTCGTGCATCGACTACGCATCCCGTGATTGCCCTCCAAACGCATGGGCTAAGCAAGCGATTCACGCGGGTACGTCAGAAACATCCCAAATGTGTTCAATCTCGCTGTTGCCGACCCTGCTTGAACGGGATTTGTGTTCCAAACCACATGCTCAATCAGTTTACACCCGGATTGACGATAAGCGTGACTTCCCGCCCCTTTGGTAGGTGACGGAAAACCTCCGGATTTTGGTTTCCGCACAGTCGAACAAAGCGGCAGGGTTTGTCGCATGTGCCACGCATAGGCTGGGGCAACCCTGGTCGCCTGACCTACCGCCTGACGACAATCATGTGTTTTCCGACAGGGCACGGCGCTCAAAAGCTGCCGAGCTGCTCCCGCCCACACACGGACGTTCAGGCTGACGATCCGGGCTCCCCGTAGCGGCCATTCGTTAAGAGCGATCGTTCCCGTTTCTCCATCTCCGATTGGCCATTTAGGGAAAGAGCAATTGGCAACAGATTTTGGGAAAGCGAACCCGCTGGCGTCCGTCAGCGCGATCGAGGCGGCGACGTTCCCGCCTGACGTTCCGTTATCAGAAGATGCTAGCCGGTCAGCGTACCGCGCGGCGTTGCGCTAGCCGCCTGTACCAGACGGTCCAAAGGCCGAGTGCGCCCATCGAGCCGTAGCCGACAAACGGGCTGACGAGCATGTAATCGTGGATGCTGAGCGTGAAAACGAGCACGCAGGCGAGCGCTGACGAGGCGAGTAGGCCTATGCCCCATACGAGCGTCATGATCGTCATCACGCGGCGGAAGCGGGGCGTGTCCCGCTTGGCTTCGAACGCGGCGACCTCGTCGGGCGATTTGCGGGCGAGACCAGCTCGCGCGAGCTGATAGATCAGCGGGCGGCCGATCGCAGCCGAGCCTAGGAACACAAGGCCGATGAGGGCCGAGACAAGGTTCTCGCGAAGCTGGAGGAACTTGGCGGACCCACCCCCCAGCATGGCGAGAAGCGACAGCGCAATGCCCGCCAGAACGAGGATCGACAGAGCATCGACCCGCCGACGGCGGACGAACTCCGCTAGCGACCAGAGAAGGGGCGGCAGCGAGGACGCCATCAGCGCAAGCACGTGGCCCGAATGCGGTGCCACCCGATCGTAGATCAACAGGGGGAGCCCGAAATTCACGCCGGCCTCGATGGCGATGAGGCCGATCCGGCTCCCGGTCTGACGGTTCATCCCGGTGCTGTACTTCATGGTCGTGACGATCGTGCTCATTGTGTGTTGCCCCCATTGATCCAATTGCCATGAAAGCCCGGCGGGACGCGATGCGGCAGGCGCACCGTAGCGACTGGCGTGCCCTCGAACCTGGCCGCGTTCAGGATCACCAGCTCGGTGGTGTCCGTCCGCTCGTCGATGACGAAGCCGATCAGCCAACCTTCATCCTCACCCGCATCCCCGTGCACGGGCACGAAGACGAACTCGCCCGGATGGCGGTCAGCACCGAAGTCGTGCACCTCGCGGCCACCCTCGACCAGATCGTGTTTGTAGAGCCGGCCTGCGCTCTGGAAGCGGCGATCGGATTGCGTGGCCATGGCATAGGCATAGCGGTACGCCTGGCCGAACCGGCGTTCGTCGATGCGGGGAAACTCCTGCGGCGCGGCGTCGATGGTGTCGACTATGGTCGTGCCCGAGACAGGATCGAGCGTCCAGCGTTCTAGCCCACGCGAGGTCGCGTCCGGCCCGCCAGGCTCGCCGGCGAACATCGTCGGGTAGACGCACACATCGAGGACCACCCGCCCGTCAGGCAGGTCGAGAATGACGACGTAGCGCGCCGTGATCGCACAGTCGTGGATCATCGGGCCGTGCTCGACCGCGATCGGCTCCCGGCGCACCACCTTGCCCGTGGCATCGAGCACGACGTGGCGGATTTCGTTGGGACAGCGTCCCTCGTAGCAGATGCCGTGATGCTCACCGGTCAGAGGGTCGCGGTGCGGATGCGCGGTGAACGAGCCAGCCAGTGATCCACCAAAATCATCATAGTGCTGCTCGTCCAGCGTTTCGGACAATGCGACGGGGTAGCTGCCGCCCTCCACCACCGCAAAGACGCGTCCGGCCAGATCGACGACGTTGGTGTTCACCGTATCGCTCGGACCATGACGCGGCCCCGGTGCCGGGGGCATACCGCGGGCAGCCGCATTGGCGTGCGATCCGATCCAGCGATTTCGGTACCACAACACCTTACCGTCGCGGATCGCCAGGCCATGCACCATGCCGTCGCCCGTGAACCAGTGATAGGAAGCGGGATCGGGCGCAATCGGGTTCGGCCCGGTGCGCAGATAGCGATCGCAGAGAGCTGGCGGAATGGTGCCACGCACCTCCAGCTCGGTCAGCGTCAGTTCCTGCTCCATCGGACGATGGATGCCCGTCAGGAAGCGATGCGCCGTCCGCTGCCCCTCCTCGACCTCACCATCATCTATTGTCGCCAGAACGCTAGCCATGCCCGCCTCCAATGTTTACACCGTGAGCATAGACGGGAAGGTAACGGTGTAAACATGGAAAAGCGCTATCATCATGGTGACCTGCGCGCAGCGCTGATCGAGGTCGGTTTGCGACTGCTCGCCGAACGTGACGTGGAAGGCGTGTCGCTGCGGGAAATGGCGCGCGAGGTTGGGGTCTCTGCGACGTCGGTTTACCGGCACTTCCCCGACAAGGCGGCTCTGATGAGGGCCCTTGCCCGCGAGGGGCTGGATCGGCTTGCGACTGCCCAGCGAGATGCCTCCAGCGGCAAGGAAGGCGCTGCCTCATTCGCGGCGACCGGTCGGGCCTATGTGCGGTTTGCGCTCGCCAATCCGGCCATCTTCCGGTTGATCTTCACCTCGTCCGCGCAGCTCCAGGCGACAGGGGAAGTAGAGGCGTTGCGCATGTTGCGGGCCAATGCCGCCGCGGCTTCGCCAGGCGATGCTGGCCCGGTTCAGTCAGAGAATGACGCGCTACGAGCCTGGTCGCTCGTCCACGGTCTCGCGATGCTGATGCTTGATGGCCAACTGCCTGCTGACGATCAGCTTATCGATAAGCTCATCCAAGGGTGAACGGGTAGCACGCGAACATTCTCATTTTACCATCCCTTTCGAGAAGGCCGGATCGTATCGAACGATCCGGCCAAAGAGGGGAAGGGGCAGCCGTTACGCGATCTTTGCAGCAAGCGTCACAGCATCAGCACCGGCAGGGATGCGAAACGGTGAGGACGCATCGGTAACGGCCTGCCAGACCGCTTCCGCCACATCAGCCGCCACGGTGACTTCGGCGGGTTGCTGTGGCGCTGCGGAGAACACTTGCTTGGCCCATGCTGCATAGGCTTCGGGAATAGCGTTCTGTGAACGGGCGCGGGCTGTAGCGCTAAACGAGGTTTCTGGAGCGCGGCCCGGAATGACTAGCCGCACGCGGACGCCGAACGGCTCCACTTCAAGGGTGAGGTCTTCGCTGAACGCCTCCACAGCCGCCTTGCTGGCGGTATAGGCGGACAGCATCGGCAATGGCTTGAGCGTTACGGCCGACGAGACGTTGACGATCACGCCCGACCCTTGCGTACGAAAGCCCGGCAGAACGGCTTGCGTCATCGCCATGGTCCCGAACGTGTTCAGCTCGAAGAGCTGGCGCGTCTCGTCGATCGACACGCCTTCCAGCGCGCCCATGAGGCCGGCACCGGCATTGTTGACGAGGGCGTCGATCGGTCCTGCTTCCTCTACGGCGCGGGCGATGCTGGCGGTGTTGGTTACGTCGAGCGCGATGACGCGCAGCCGCTCGGAAGCGGGCAGCATGTCCGTCCGAGGAGTGCGCATCGTGGCAATGACGGTCCAATCGCGATCGAGGAAGTAGCGGGCAGTCTCAAGCCCGAAGCCGGACGAACTGCCGGTGATGAGGATCGTGTTCATGGTGGTAGCTCCTGTGGTGGTGATGTCGTGTGCGATGAGCGATGGAGTTTGACGCCGATAAGAGTGAGCCGGAACTGGTGCGTCCGGCTCACTTTGTCTCGATGCTGCCTTCCGGCGCGGCATCGGCAGTCAGCGTCGCGACAGCCTCGGCCCAAGTGAAATCGTCGGGGTAGAGTGCGCTGCGGAGAAATGCGGTTGAGAGACGCTGGATCGCGGCTACACGCTGGGGCCGTTCGTCCGTCGTCTCGCGCGCTTCGTAGCCGGGGATGCCGCCAAGGGCATGTTCGCCGCCAAAGGCGGTGAACAGTGCTTTGGGAGAGGGGCTAAGATCGTAGGCATCGCGCCACCAATCGGACCCGCGTGTCGAAAGCCTGCCCATGTCATGGTCGCCCATGATGATCAGGGTCGGCGCCGTCATGGTCGAGAAGTCCGGGCGCATAAAAGGGAAGGTGCGGGCTGCCTGTTCAGTCAGGTTTTCGCCGCTGCCGGGCGTGGCTAACAACACACCTGCCTTGATGCGGCCATCGTGCCTGTCGATCACCGAGCCGTTGTCAGGATTGGGATGGGTGGCACCGAGCAAAGTGCCGGCGGTCTGCCCGCCCCAGGAATGACCGGCGACCGCAATGCGGGAGCGATCGAGCCTGCCCCGGATCATCGGCGCTTCGCCCTCGATGCAATCAAGCCCGTCGAGAACCGCTAGCAGGTCCTCCTCACGGAAGCGCCAGAGATACGGGCGACGCGAATCATCAGGGGAAAGACCAAGCGTCCGAGAGTCCAGATGCGTAGGCTGGATCACCACAAAGCCGTGTGCAGCCCAATAGTTGGCAAGCGGGGCGTAGGCGTACAGCGATTGGCCATTACCGTGCGAGAAGATGAGGACGGGCAGCGCATCGCCGTCGACCGGCGCTGACACCCGCACATGCAAATTAACACCCCGCCCCGGCGACGGCAAAACTATTGGCGCGATGGAGATGACAGCGGAGCGTCGGGCTTCCACAAATGAACTGGACATAAGGTGGCGCAACTCCCAATCATCAAGCGGAACAACGATCCGTTACATTGCAAATACGGATCATCGTTCCGCTTATCAAGGAAGCATGTGGAAAATGGTGTCGGCTAAGTTGCGGAACGGGGAGGTCGTGCCACTGACCGCGAACGATGCGGGAACGGCTGCGCCACGGATGCGCGCCGACGCGCGCCGGAACGAGGAAGCGGTTCTGGAAGCGGCCAAGATCGTGTTTGCCCGTTCGGGCGTCGATGCACCCATCCGGGAGATCGCAACACAAGCGAGTGTCGGGCTGGGAACGCTCTACCGCCGCTTTCCCACCCGTGCCGATTTGATCGCAGCGGTGTTCCGTCGCGAGGTCGATGCATGCGCCTCGGCAGCAGAGGCGCTTGCCGTCGAACACGAGCCTGCCGAGGCGCTGGGCGCCTGGCTGATGCGATACACGCGCTTTCTTGCCACCAAACAGGGGTTGGCGGCAGCACTTCATTCCGGTGATCCGACGTTCGCCACGTTGCCCGACTATTTCCGAAGCCGGTTCGAGCCTGCTTTGGCGATGCTGCTGCATGCTGCCGCCAGTTGTGGCGAGACCCGTGCCGATATTGCGCCCTATGATCTATTGCGGGCGATCGGGAACCTTGCGGTGGCTTCCGGGGATGATGGCGCCGCGCATACCGAGCGCATGGTCATGCTAATGCTGGATGGGCTGCGCCATGGCGCAAAAAGCTAAGCTGCCGCGAGGCCATGTTTCTGAAACCTGCTTTTGGGGCGGGTTTTAGCGGACGTTATGAGGTTCCCATTTCTCGATCCCTTGCGAGAACGCGCTTGCGGTCTCGATTGGTAAGCTCGCGTTACCGGCTCGGAGGATAAGGATATTGCTGCCTGCGAGGAGGTCGGCGTCGTGCCCTATGTGGCGCGGCCGCAGCGCGGCTCGGCAGTTGCAAGCGGCTATTTCAACAGAACCGAGTTTCGCTACGACCCGGAGGCCGACTGTTACGTCTTGCTCGGAAAGTTGTAGTCGATCCTGTCAGACATGCGCCGACGATCGCGCCCGTTCCTGTTCCAGAATCAACAGCCGCTCCTCTACGGCTAAAAGCCGACGGCGAACCTCTTCAGTCGGATCATATTCGGTCACTTGGTCCAGCGCCTCCAGCGTCGGCTGGACCTTGGCCCAAAACGCGTACCAGCGTGCCTTGATCGTCATCATCTTATCCTCAAGTCGAAATCAGCCCAGCTGTCGACGAGCATCGCGGCTGCGAGCATGGTCTCGCTGGAAAGTCGAACCGACGACGCTTCGCGCGACATCCGAAAGAAAGCGGCCTGCCCTTCCACGCGGTAACGGACACAAAACGCCCTCAGCAGTTCGAGCCGCGGATCGGCCAGACGGTTCGCGGAGCAAATGCCGAATGCACGGTGCAACAGGTGCTGGAGTCGACCGGTCGGCAGAACCGTGGCGAGCCGGTCGTGAAGCGACAGACCGACCACCTGCCGCTCGATCGCTGTGAGAGCCGCGCGAGCCAGGACAGTCGCCACCTGGGATCGTGTGTCGGCGCGGAGGGATACATGGAGCATGGTGGTCCCTCCATCACGCCGGTTGAGCATTCGTGGGTGGCGTTGCGACCGGGGCAGAGTCGGCCTCTTCGTTCTTGGGCGGGGTGATGCGATACCAGATGGCGTACAGTGCCGGCAGGAAGACCAGGGTCAGGATCGTACCGCCCAGCGTACCCCCGATCAGCGTGACCGCCATCGATCCCCAGAACACCGAATTGATGAGGGGTACGAAGGCAAGCACCGCGGCCATCGCCGTCAGGATCACCGGACGCGACCGCTGCACCGTCGCCTCGACCACTGCATGATACGGGTCCATCCCATCGCGCTCGTGGTCGCTGATTTGGCCCATCAGGATGAGCGTGTTGCGCATCAGGATGCCGGCGAGCGCGATCAGGCCGAGAATGGCGTTGAACCCGAACGGTTGCCCCGTGAGCAGGAGCGTCGGGACGACCCCGATCACGCCTAGGGGGGCGGTCAGCAGTACGATCGCCATCGCCGACAGGCTGCGCACCTGAATGATGATGACGATCATCATCAGGACGATCATGATCGGGAAAATCGGCGCGAGCGCTTCGTTCGCCTTGCCGGCCTCTTCTATCGAACCGGCGGTATCGATGTGATAACCGACCGGCAGGCTCTTGATGATCGGCTGCAGCTTTTCGAGGGTCGCGGTCGAGACGTCTGGCGGCTGGAGGCCGTCTGCGATGTCGCCGCGCACGGTGATTGTCGGCATCCGATCGCGACGCTGCAAGATCGGATCCTCCATCCGAACCTCGAGCCGTCCGATCTGGCTGACGGGCACGCGTTCACCGTTGGCGCCCGTCAGCATGTAGTCACCGATCCGCGCCGGATCGAGCCGGTCGGCGCCGCCCGAACGCGCGACGATATCGACGGTGCGGATATCCTCGCGCGCCTGGCTGACGGTGACGCCGGTCAGCAGGAACTGTAGCTGTTCCGAGACGTCGCTGGAGGTCAGCCCGAGCGCGCGCAGGCGGTCCTGGTCGAGAACGAAGCGGAGCGCGGGTGCGCGTTCGCCCCAGTCGCTGTTGACCGTCCGCATCATCGGATCGGCTTCCATAACCTGCTGCACGCGCGCAGCGATTTCACGTACGGTGTCGAGGTTCTCGCCGTTCACGCGGAAAGCGACCGGGAATGGCGATGGCGGGCCGAACACCAGTTGCGTGGCGCGGACGCGTGCAGCCGGCGCAAGGCCTTCGGAAACGGCCTGACGCAGTTTAAGCTTCAGGGCGTCGCGATCGTCCTCCTTTTCGGTCCGCACGATGATCTTAGCGAACGACGGATCGGGCAATTCAGGCGCGAGCGACATGAAGAAGCGCGGCGCGCCCTGACCCACATAGGTCGTCACGATCTTAGACTGTGGTTGCTTACGCAGCCACGTTTCGACCTGGCGCGCGGATTTGCTCGTCGCGGCGATCGCAGTCCCCTTGGGCATCTGTACTTCGACGAGCAATTCGGGGCGGTCTGAAGTCGGGAAGAACTGCTTCTTTACCGGCCCCATGCCGATTCCGGCGAGCACGAACGCACCGAGCGTCATGAGCCCGACAAACTTCTTGCGCCGCACCGCCCAGGCGATCACGTGCCGGACCCGTTCGTAGCGCGGCGTTTGATAGATGGCGGCATGGCCCCCCTCGATCGGCTTGATGTCGGGCAGCATCTTCACGCCCATGTACGGCGTAAAGATCACCGCGACGAACCATGAGGCGATCAGCGCGAAGCCGACGACCCAGAAGATGTTGCCGGCATATTCGCCCGCGGTCGACTGCGCGAATCCGACCGGCATCAGCCCGATCACCGTCACCAGCGTTCCCGCCAGCATAGGTGCAGCGGTATGGCTCCAGGCATAGGCGGAAGCGCGGATGCGGTCATAACCCTCCTCCATCTTCACCACCATCAACTCGATCGCGATGATCGCGTCATCGACGAGCAGTCCAAGCGCTAGGATCAGCGCGCCTAGCGTGATGCGATCGAGCACGCGTCCGGTTGCCCACATGACGATTAGAACAAGCGCCAGTGTCAGCGGCACTGCCGCTGCAACGACGAGGCCGACCCGCCAGCCCAGGCTGACGAGGCTTACGATCATCACGATCGCGAGCGCTTCGAAAAAGGTGTGCATGAACTGGTTCACGGCTTCGCTGATGTTCCCCGACTGGTCGGTGACCGGCGTCAGCGTCATGCCGAGCGGCAGGTCCTCTGCAACCTTCTTCACTTCGGCATTCAGTGACTTGCCGAGATCAAGGCCGTTCCAGCCCGGCCGCATGATGACGTTGAGAAGCAGCGCCGGCTCGCCTTCACTGCGGATCAGGAAGGTAGCCGGATCCTCATAGCCGCGCTCGACCTTGGCAATTTCGGACAGGCGCAGCGTGTTGCCATTGGCGAGTATGGGCACGTTGCGGATGCGCGCCAGATCGTCGAATGCGCCGTCGAGCCGAACCACGACCTGCTGGCCCTTCGTCTCGATCGAGCCGGCCGGCGTGATGAGGTTCTGCTTGGCGAGCGCATCGAAGATCGCGCGTGGCGAGGTGCCGAGCGTGGCGAGCCGTTCCTCGGTGAATTCGACATAGATGCGCTCGGGTCGTTCGCCAACGATCTTGATCTTGTTGACGCCAGGAACATGCAGCAGCCGCTGCCGCAGCACTTCGGCTTCGCGCGCGAGACTGCGCTGCGGCTCGCCCTTCGCCTTGAGCGCATAAAGAGCGAACGTCACGTCGCCATATTCGTCGTCGACGAACGGGCCGACGGCGCCGCGAGGCAGGTTTCGCGCCTCGTCGCCCATCTTCTTGCGGGCCTGGTAAAATTGCTCCGGCACCTCTGACGGGGGCGTCTTGTCCCGCAAGGTTACCGTGGTGAACGCGAAACCCGGCCGGGTGAACGTCTCGCTGCGGTCGTACCAACGCAGCTCCTGCAGACGCTTTTCCAGCGGTTCCGCAACCTGATCCTGCATTTCCTGGGCGGTCGCGCCCGGCCATGCCGTGACGACGGTCATCACCTTGATGGTGAAGCTGGGATCTTCCGCACGCCCGACCTTCAGGAACGCGACCGTACCGGCGAGGATAATCGCGATCAGGAAGAACAAGGTGACCGAGCGTTCGCGGACCGCCAGCGCCGACAGGTTGAAGCCGTGCGTTTCCGGTGCAGCGTCAGGCGCATCATGCGGCGCATTGTGAGCCCCGTCGCTCACTGCGTCGTCCCCCGGACGGCTTCCGCAATGCGGACCGTCTGGCCTTCGTGCAGCATTTGGGCGCCCAGCGCGACGAACCGATCGCCTGCGTTCAACCCCGCCGTCACGGTTGCCGTCTCGGCGCTGATCGCACCGAGACGGACCGGATGCCACGTAACCATCGACTGTGCCCCACTACGCACGACCCAGACGCCTGGACCGCGCCCAGTATCACGCAGCGCGCCGAGGGGAACTTCGGTCGCGCTGGCGTCGCCGGCCTGCGCCAGCGTCACGGTGACAGTCGAGCCGAGCGGCGCGCGCATGGCAGATCCAGTCAGGACGTAGCGCGCCTCGAAGGTCCTCGACGCCGGGTTGGCGGAGTCGGACAATTGGCGAAGCTTGCCTGCGCCGGTGCCGCCATCATAGGTCCGTGCCTGCGCCATTGATCCGATCGCGGGACGCAGCGTCTCGGGCAACTGGATCACCGCCTCGCGTGGTCCCGACCGCGCCAGCCGCACGACGATCTGTCCGGCCGTGACGACCTGACCGGGTTCGGCGAGCGTTTCCACGACGGTACCGTCGGCATCTGCGAGAAGGACGCCGTAATTGGCTTCGTTGCGCGCGACACCCGCCTGCGCCTCGGCGGCAGAGAGCTGGGCGCGTGCCGAGTCTGCGGCGGACTTCGCCTGATCATAGGCGGAGGCCGATACAGCACCTGCACCGACAAGGTCGCGGAAGCGTCGCTCGTCCGCCGTGGTCTGGAGGGCGCGGGCGCGCGCCGCCTGAACTGTTCCAATCGAGGCGCGACTGGCGAGCGCCAGATCGGTCTGGTCGATCCGCATCAGCGGCTGCCCGCGACGAACGGTCTCACCGGTATCGACCAGCCGCGAGATTACCTTGCCACTGACGCGGAAGGCCAGGTCGCTCTGCACGCGCGCCGCTACAATACCGGTGAATTCGCGCTTGGCATCGCGGGCCGCGGCGGGAGCCATGACCCGGACCAGCGGAGGCTTCGTTCGCGCGTCGGGCTCGGCATGATGGCAGGCCATCAGCGGCAATGAAAGGAGGATCGGACCGCCCCACAACCTAGTGAAAACACGATTCGACACTAATGAACCCTCCGCAGCTTCGGATGCTCATCTGTATCCTTATGACCAGTGTGTCAATCAGTCACTGGACTTTTAGGGAGCTAAACTTCGCAGAATGAGGCTCGCGACCTCATTCTGCCCGTCGGGCAGGAGATCGAGATTGCGCTCGAGGTGCAGGGGGTCAACGAAGGGCATCATCGCATAGTAGATCGCCCGGCATGTTTCATCGATCGGCGTCTTGCGCTCGAACTCCCCCGCTTCACGTCCTTCCCGGACAAGCGCGGTGAGCATAGTCATCAAGGTCTGCCGGTAGGCGCGCGCCGATCCCCATTGCTCGGACGCTGCATGGGCGGCAATGTTGTAGATCTTGCGATCGTCGAAGAACAATTCGACGCTGAGCGTCGTGAGCGCCTTGAACATCCGACGAAAGCGGTCTGTGGCGCTATCGCCTGCTTCGATCGCCAGTTTCGCCTGATCGATGATCTGATCGAGACGCGAACTGCATATCGCCTCGCCGATCGCCTGTTTCGACTCGAAAAAGCGATAGATGTACGCCTTCGAGAAGCCAATCTCGCGCGCAAGATCGGCGACAGTGGTTTTCCCATATCCGTAGCGGGCGAAGCATTCGTTGGCGGCTTCGACGATCTGGTCACGGACGGAATGCTCGGCGGGGCCGCGTGCGACCGGCGTATGTACTCGGGTGTCACTCATGACAGCCCCTATATCGCCTCACGGGCTTCTTGACAAACGATGACCCGATTGAATATTAGTCACAACATCATTTTTGGTTTCGGATTGCCGTCCATGCCCCGTTTTGTTCCGATCGTGTCGCTCGCAGTGCTCGCCGCCTCGATCAGCAGCTGCGCGACCGCGCCGCGCTACGCGGTTCCAGTATCGACTGCCCCGGCGTCGTTTATCAGCGCGCCGGCGGTAGAGACACGCAACTTGGCCGATACGGCGGATCTCGTCGACTGGTGGCGGTCGTTCGGTGATCCGGTGCTGACGGGTCTGGTAGAGCGCGCGCTCGCGCAGAACCTAGCTGTTCAGCAGGCATCGGCGCGGGTGACGCAGGCGCGCGCCGCGCTCAAGGGCACGAATGCGGCGTTGCTGCCATTGGCGCAGATCGGCGGACAGGCGGGCGAGACCTACCAGTCGGTGCAGACCCCGATCGGCAGAATCGGGAGCGCCTTTCCGCAGTTCGAGCGCGCGACCGAAACCTATGAGGCCAATCTGACCGCGAGTTGGGAACTGGACGTCTTTGGCGGCCGCGATGCGGCGCGTGACGCGGCACGGGCGGACTGGCAGGCATCGGCTGCCTCCGCGGTCGCTGCGCGCCTCTCGGTCGCGGCGCAGACGGCAGACACGTATATCACCATCCGCAGCCTGCAGGCGCGCCTCCAGATTGCGCGCGATCAGGCCAGGACGCAGCAGCGGCTGACCGACATCGTCGAACTCCAGTTCCGCAAGGGCGTCGCGGCCGAACTTCAGTTACGTCAGGCCGAAGGCGCGCTGGCACAGGTACGGTCCGCAGTGCCGGCGCTTCAGAACCAGCTCGACATCGCGATGAATGCGCTCGACGTGCTGATCGGGACCCAGCCCGGCACGACGCGCGCGGAGCTTTCAGTTCCTGCCCCGATTCCCGCCCCTCCCGGGATTTCGACGGCGGGCGGGCCGGCGGCACTGTTGCGTCGCCGGCCTGATATCATCGCGGCGGAGCGGACGCTGGCGGCCTCGAATGCCCGGATCGGCGTCGCGGTATCGGAATATTATCCCAAATTCTCGCTGAGCGGGCTGCTCGGGACCGCAACGACGGCGGTGGGTGGCCTGTTCTCCGGCGGTGCGACGCAAGCGAACGGCGTGCTGGGCCTGCGCTGGCGGTTGTTCGACTTCGGCCGCGTCGATGCCGATATCAACGCTGCCAAGGGCCGCAACGCCGAGGTGCTCGCTGCGTACCGCCAGACGGTGCTGCGCGCGTCGGAGGATGTCGAGAACGCCTTCTCGACGCTGATACAGGAAGAGTCGCGCAGCGCCGTCCTCCACCAGGGCGAAGTCTCACTGGCCCGCGCGCAGCAGGCGTCAGAAGCTGCTTACAGGGGCGGGGTCGTGAGCCTGATCGAGGTCCTCGATGCCGACCGGCAATTGCTCGAAACCCGCGACGGCGCGGTACAGGCACGCGCCGCGGCCAGCCGCGGCGCAGTCGCATCGTTCCGTGCTCTGGGTGGCGGCTGGAGCTCTCCGCAATTGGCTAGCCGATAGAAGGGATATCATTATGCCGAACCCCTCCCTCACCATGTTGACCGGTCTCGAACAGGTCGCCGCCCTCATAGAGGCCGGACGGCAGCCGCCCCTCGGAGTGAAGCTCGGCATATCGCTGATCGACGCCGCGTACGGTCATGCCGTATTCGAAGCGACGCCCGATGCCACGTCCTACAATCCGATGGGCGGCGTTCACGGCGGCTATATCTCTGCGATCCTCGACAGTGCCTGCGGAATCGCAGCGCATACTGCGTTGAAGCCCGGCTACAGCTACACGACGCTTGAGCTAAAAGTGTCGTTCCTGCGACCCCTGTCCGAGCACAGTGGCACGATCCAAGCTATCGGCCGACTGTTGTCGATAGGCGGACGTGCGGCTTTCGCCGAGGCAACGCTGCACGATGCCGCAGGCAAGCTGTGCGCGACGGCGACATCGACATTGCTCGTTTTTGAAACACGGCCGGTGGCGCGTTCGACGCCAGCGCAACACGATCCAGAAATCGATCAGAATGGACCTACTGCATGACAAACATGGCACCTGTCGCGCTGGTCACCGGCGCTTCGTCCGGGATCGGTCTGGCAACAGCGCGAGCGCTCCGAGGCGCGGGATATCGCGTGTTCGGCACAACGCGACGGGTAGATCCGGCTTCGACGTCGAACATCACGATGATCTCATGTGACATTACCGACGAGGCATCGGTCGTGTCGGCGGTTGCCTCCGTGATCAGCCAGACCGGGCGGATCGATCTGCTGGTCAACAATGCAGGCTTCGGCCTGCTCGGTGCGGCTGAGGAATCGTCAATCGATCAGGCGCACATGCTGTTCGACGTCAACGTGTTCGGCATGATCCGCATGGTCAACGCCGTGCTGCCGACGATGCGTGCGGCCGGGCGCGGACGGATCATCAATATCAGCTCGGTCTTCGGGTTGATGCCAGCTCCGTACATGGCGCTGTATGCCGCGTCGAAGCACGCGGTCGAGGGCTACACCGAGTCGCTCGATCACGAGACCCAGCATTTCGGTATTCGCGCGCTGACGATCGAGCCAGCCAACACCAAGACGGCCTTTAACGCCCATCTGGCTACGGCCGACCGGCCACAGGACGTTTATGAACCAGTGCGCGCGATCATGACGAATATGGTGGTCAGGATGGCGCAGACCGGCGACGAGCCGGACGTCGTTGCGCAGACGATCGTGAAGGCGGCCCAGACTGCCAAACCGGTTCTGCGCTATCCAGCTGGGCGCGGACGCAAGCTTGCGCTGCCGCGCCGGTTCGTGCCCGCTGATGCTTTCGACAAGAGCCTGCGCAAGCAATTGGGGGTTGATTGACAAGTAAGCGCCGGGGACGCCAGGGTGGCCGCCTGCCGATGATCGACGCCGAGACGTTTCATTTCGTTCTCGTACGCGGGCAGGCTTGGCACCTCGTCAGATCAGCTCGCTCAATGTCGCAGCACTGAACCCCTTCAGGTCAGCAGCATCGTTTGCGCGAACTTTGTTTGCCCAATCGGAATCGGTGATAAGCGCGCGCCCGACAGCAATCAGATCGAACTCGTCGCGCTCCATCCGATGGACAAGTTTGTCCAGTTCGGTGCTGGTCGAGGTTTCACCGCCAAAGCCGGAGATGAAGTCGCCCGACAACCCTACCGACCCGACGCTGATCGTCGGCGCGCCGGTCACCTTTTTTGCCCAGCCAGCGAAGTTGAGGCCGTCTTCGCCATCAATGTCAGCAAACTCAGGCTCCCAGAAGCGGCGCTGCGAGCAGTGCAGCACGCTAACGCCTGCCTCCACCAGCGGCAGCAACCATTCGCCCATCTGGTCGGGCGTCTCGACCAGGCGTGCCGCATAGTCCTGCTGTTTCCATTGGCTGACACGCAGGATGATCGGGAAGTCGTGGCCGACCGCCGCGCGCGTTGCTGCCACGATTTCGGTGGCGAAACGCGAACGCTCCGCGATCGTCGCGCCACCATAGCGATCTGTTCGCTCGTTGGTACCGGACCAGAAGAACTGGTCGATCAGGTAGCCGTGCGCACCGTGCAATTCGATCGTATCGAAGCCAAGCGCCTTGGCATCCGCTGCACCTCTGGCAAAGGCCGCAACCGTATCCGCAATAGCTTCCTCGGTCATTACCTCACCACGGGGCTTGCCCGGCGCCACGAGGCCCGAAGGGCTTTCGACCGGGGCGTCCGGCTCCCACCCCGAAATGCCCAAGGTCGAGCCGGTATGCCAGAGTTGGGGTCCCATCCGTCCACCGGCTGCGTGGACAGCGTCGATGACTGTCTTCCAGCCGGCAAGGGCCGCTTCACCGTGGAAGAAGGGAATACCGCTTTCGTTGCGTGAAGCGGGGCGGTCGATTACCGTGCCTTCCGACACGATCAGGCCCACGCCACCTTCAGCCCTACGACGATAATAGGCTGCATTAGCCTCCCCAGGCACACCGTCTGGTGCCATTGCGCGCGTCATAGGCGCCATAACGATGCGGTTGGGCAGATCCATGGTGCCGATGCGGAAGGGGCGGAAAAGCGTGTCGGTTGCATGATTGGTCATGATCAGGAAGCTCCAGAGATGGAAGAATTGGGGTAAGAGTTCAGGGGGATTGTCTCTGCGCCTATGTCATCAGGTCGGTCGGTGTGGTGTCGAGGACAACACCGACCGTTAACACACCGCCATTTCGGTTGAGTAGGTCGGCCAAGCCGCTGATGATGTTGGGGTCGCCGATCATCCGCAGCTCTGACGTTGCGTTACCGACTGCGTCATCAGGCGCACCACGTCTTCTTCCTGCGAAACGTCCTCCTGAACTCGCTCCGGTGACAATTGCTACGTGTTGGGCAAGGGGCCCATGGGGGTCTGGCATTTGCATCTCGCGTGTTTGGGGGGACGGGCACGGGAGCACCGCACCGTCTGGCAGAAGTGTCGGTCAGCCGGCGGGCTGATCGACGGCCTTCAGCAACGCGGCCTTGTGGGACTCCGCCCACTCGCGAAACGTGATTCCGGAGCGGCCCAGCAGATACGGCATGTCGTCGCGCACCGTGCCGAAATAACCCAGACGCCCGTCGAATAGCTGGGTGCAAAACTCAATCGAGCTTCTGGCATACCAGTCCTCGATGTCACGCGCGCCGGACTTGAATTGGGCTTCCATGTCCTTGGGCTGACGCACGTCGCAGGTGATCTTGCGGCCAAGCACCTCGCTTAGCACCGTGGCAATTTCCGGACCGGACAACGCATCGGTGCTGAGATAATAGTCCTTGCTCGCATGACGGTCGGGACCGTCGCGTAGAACCTTGGCGGTCGCGGCTGCAATGTCCTCGACGGCGATATAGCCGACCCTCTGGTCGCCCCAGAAGACGGGGAACGATCCGCCCTTTGGCGGTGACACGTTCAGCATCCCATCCATGAACATGTTCGGGTGAAGGTGGGTCCAGGCGATGCCGCTGGCTTCGATATAGGCCTCTACCAGCATGAACCACGAGAACTTGGAGTCGGTGCAGTCCTTGTTGGCAAATACGCCCTGGTTGACAATGTGCTTTACGCCAGCCTTCTGGGCGGCATCAACCAGCCACTTCGTCTGGTGCGTCATCGCGATCGTGTAGCCGGTCAGGATGTTCATGCGGTCGACGCCGACCAGCGCCGGGCCGAAGGTACGCGGATCGTCGAGATCGAACAGCACGGCGTCGCGGCCTTCGCCGCGCAACCGCTCCAGATCCGCCTGTTTGCGAACACCAACGCGAATGCGTGCGTCGCCTGGATTCTTGTCGAAGTCCTCTAAAATGAAGCGGCCGGTTTGCCCGGTAGCGCCCATGAGAAAGATAAGTGGGCTAGTATCGGTCGTCATGGATGGTCTCCGGTTTAAGATTGGCGGCAGGGAAGAGTTCCGTGCGTCAGCCTGCGACGCGGGGATCGATCCCATATTGCGCAGGTGCACCAAGATGATCGCGTAGGGTGGTGCCCGCATAATCGCTGTGGAACAGGCCGCGATGCTGCAAAATCGGCACCACGCCGTCGACGAAATCGTCGAGACCGTCCTGGTACACGTCGGGTGCCACCCAAAAGCCGTCTGCAGCTTCCGCCTCGAACCAACGCTGCATGTGATCAGCGACCTCAATCGGTGGGCCGGCGATGACAGGCTGGTAGTCGATCACGCCGTGGGCAAGCACGTCACGCAAGGACCAGCCTGCGCGGGCGATCTTCAGGGCATGGCTCGACCGCGGATCGCCAGGCGCCGGTCGCGCTGCGGCAAGCTGGTCCGGCGATAGTGGCTCGTCCAACCTTGCCGGATCGACCCGAACGCCCAGCATCTGCTGCAGATAGGCGGCGCGCTGCGGAAAGGCGCGTTCGGTCAGAGATATGCGACGATCAAGTGCAGAGCGTTTGTCGGCGGCGATCGTCGTCATCAGGCCGGGAATGAATTTGATGTCGTCTGGGTCGCGTCCGGCCCGTTCTGCCGCGTTGCGAAAGGCGGCGCGTTGCGCTCGGGCGTCCTCGATGGTGAATGCTGCGCCGATTACGGCACTGGCAAAGCGGCCGGCCAAAGCCAACGCATTGGCACTCGCACCGCCCGCGTGGAAGACAACTGGCTGCCCCTGCTCCGAGGGGGGGATGTAGAGCGGCCCGCGCGAAGCGACGAACTTGCCGCTCAAATTAATCGGCGCGATCTCGGTCGATCTGGCAAACCGGCCGCTGGTCTGGTCGTGTACCCAGGCATCCTTACCCCAACTGCCCCATAGCGCCTGGACGATATGAACCACCTCGTGCGCGCGCCCGTACCGGTCGGCACTGGAGGGGAGGCGCACGCCGTAGTTCGCGGCAACGTCGTCCCCCGCCGAAGTGATCGCGTTCCAACCCACTCGACCGTGACTCATAATGTCGAGCGCCTTGAACTGACGCGCGAGGTTGAACGGTTCATTGAATGTTGTGGAGCCGGTCGCGACCATTCCAATGCGCTCGGTGCCGCGTGCGACAGCGGCGAGCGTCATCATGACGTCGAGGTTGAAGCCCGGCGCCTCAAACTCGATCTCTGCAGAAACGGCGCTCGGCCCATCGGGAAGGAACAGGAACTGAAGCTTGCCGCGCTCGGCCGCCTGCGCTTGCCGCACCTTGGCATCGAAACTGGTATAGCTGGCTGGATCGACACCGGGCATTCGCCACGAGCCTGCCAGCGCGCCGTAGCCGTTGCCGAGGTGCATACCGATGATCATCTGACGAGCCATGTCGTTCCTCGTTGTTGCTGCGTGCGGAAGCATCCGGGCCTGACGGGCCGGCCTCGATCAGCTCGGCGCGAAGCTTGCCGCTACCCGGCGTCTGCCGTGGCTTCTCGGCCCGGTGAAGCGCCCTGCGGCACAGTCCTGCGATGAGTTTGCGCCCTCTGGTCCAAGACCGATTGGGTCGATGGCTCTCGAGAACGCAAGCCATACGGCTGTGATCGACGCAATCACGGCATGGCTGGAACCGTGGCGCGCGAGTAGTCGATATATCCCTTGCTTCCGCCCCCGTAGAAGGTGTCACTGTCCGGTTTCACGACAACGAGATCGTCGCGGTAGCGTTCGACCAGATCGGGATTGGCGATGTATAATTGCCCGAACGCAGGCAGGTCGATGAGGCCGTCCCTGACGAGCTGCTCGGCGCGATCGAACGTCAGCCTGCCGGCCAGGATGATGGTGCCACGAAAATGCGTCCGGAAGGTCCGCAGGAATGCGTCATCGAGCGCGGGCTCGCCTGTAGTCCAGCTGTCGTTGAAATGGATATAGGCGATCCGGCGTCTCGCCAGTTGATCAGCGAGGTAATGATAGGTTTCGTCGACCCAGCCAGTGTCCTGCTTTTCGGGATCCTGATTGTACGGCGAGAAGCGGATGCCAACGCGATCTGCGCCGATCTCCGCGATCACGGCGTCGATCGTTTCCAGCGCGAAGCGGGCGCGGTTCTCGGCTGACCCGCCGTATCGATCAGTCCGATCATTTATGGCGGGGTTCAGGAATTGTTCGAACAGGTAGTTGTTAGCGGCGTGGAGCTCGACACCGTCGAAGCCAGCGGCTGCGGCGTTGCCCGCTGCCCGCGCAAAATCACCCGTGACGCGGGCGACTTCGTCGGTTTCCAGCGCGCGCGGCATGGACGGTTCAATGTAACCCTGGGAGCCATCTTCCTGGGTAGCAAAAACCTTAAACCTGGGGTCATCGACCTGTTTGGCCGACGAACTGACAGGTGCCTGCCCCTTGAGCTGAAGCGACGTGTGCGAGATGCGGCCGACATGCCAGAGCTGGGCGAACATGGTGCCGCCCGCATCGTGCACGGCGTTAGTTACCAGCTTCCATCCCGCAACTTGTTCGGCCGTCCACATGCCGGGAACCTGAATATACCCCTGAGCCTCGGGGGATACGAACGATCCCTCACTGATGATCAGGCCGGCGCTTGCCCGCTGGCGATAATAGGTGGCCGTCTCCTCGTTTGCGACGTTGTCGGGTCGACGGGCGCGAGTGAGCGGAGCCATAACGAAACGATTTCGGAGTTGCCGACCGCTAAGATCGTAAGTTTCGAGAAGCTTCTTCATGGCTACGAGCTTTCAGGGCGGGCGGGTCATCAGGACTGTGACCGGCAGACAAGTTTTAGGCGGAAGGTTGGTCGACAAGGGCGAGCAACTGCTCTTTGTGCATCTCCGCCCAGGTACGGACGCCGATCGCAGGGCGTCCCAGTAGGTACGGCACATCGTCCTTGACGGTGCCCATATAGCCCATGCGACCATCGTTGAACTGCGTCAGAAGCTCAAACGAGCTACGTGCGTACCAGTCTTCGACCTGCACCGTGCCCTTCTTGAACAGCGCTTCCATATCGGCCGCATCCAGGGAATTGCTGCGGATCGGACGGTCGAGGACTACACTGAACGCGTTGGCCAATTCGGGCGCGGTCATGGTTTCGGTGCTGAGATAATAATCTTTCGAACCATGGCGTTCTGGACCGTCCCGCAAGACCTTGGCGGTGACGGCGGCCAAGTCGTGAAGCGCGACATAGCCGACGCGGTTCTCGCCCCAGAAGGTAGAGAACGTGCCGCCAATGGGCGGAGACATGCTGAGCATGTTTTCGAGGAACACGTTGGGATGCAGATGCGTCCAAGCGATCCCGCTAGCCTCGATGTAGGCTTCGACCAGCGCGAACCAGCAGTATTTGGAGTCGGTAGCATCGTCCGCGGCAAAAACGCCCTGTTGACGATATGCTTCACCCCCGCCTTCTTCGCCGCGTCCACCACGGTTTTGGTCTGGTGGGTCATCGCAATGGTGTAGCCGGTGAGGATATTCATGCGATCGACGCCGTACAGCGCCGGACCGAAGGTGCGCGGATCGTCCAGGTCGAACAGGACTGCATCGCGCCCTTCGGCCAGCAGCCGGTCCAGATCCGTCTGCTTGCGTACGCCGA
>Ga0308164_10002034_pt1 | contig 21267 bp, 21 predicted proteins | sample PhyTR2_FD_201031 | JGI IMG/M metagenome (GOLD analysis project Ga0308164, IMG submission 201031) | Phyllosphere microbial communities from UC Gill Tract Community Farm, Albany, California, United States - DLSLT.R2 | ecosystem: Host-associated > Plants > Phyllosphere > Unclassified | place: USA... | reverse complement strand
GGTTCTGACTTTGATCCAAAGGGTAAGAGTGATGGTGAGGTCATGCGCTTCTGTCAGGCCCTCATGTTCGAGCTTTATCGCCACCTTGGCTCGGATACGGATATTCCTGCCGGCGATATCGGTGTCGGCGCACGCGAAATCGGCTATATGGCCGGCATGATGAAAAAGCTCTCCAACGACACCTCCGGGATTTTCACAGGTAAAAGCCTGGCATATGGCGGCAGCCTGATGCGGCCTGAAGCAACAGGCTATGGCACCGTGTACTTTGCAGAGGAAATGTTGCGACGCGCAGGTAAATCGTTTGACGGCATGACCGTGTCTCTCTCAGGTTCCGGCAACGTTGCACAGTTCGCTGCAGAAAAAGCCATCGAGTTAAATGCCAAGGTCGTGACCGTATCGGATTCAGGCGGCACATTGTATGTTCCGGATGGCCTGACTGAAGAGAAACTGGAAGCGCTGAAAGAATGGAAGAACGTCAAACGCGGACGCCTGGAAGATTTTGCCAGCGCGCATCACATGCAATTTGAAGCGGGCAAACGTCCCTGGCACATCCCCGTCGATATCGCCTTACCGTGCGCCACACAAAACGAACTGGATGGGGACGACGCAAAGGCACTAATCGGCAATGGCGTGATCTGTGTCGCAGAAGGCGCCAACATGCCCTCCACGCTCGATGCTGTCGATGCCTTTATCGAAGCGAAAACGTTGTACGCCCCGGGCAAGGCAAGCAATGCAGGCGGTGTATCGACGTCCGGCCTGGAGATGTCACAAAACGCGTTGCGACTGTCCTGGCATCACGCCGAAGTAGATGAGCGCCTGCACAGCATCATGAAAGAAATCCACGCCAATTGCGCCCAACATGGCAAACGTGCCGATGGATCGATCAACTACGTGGACGGTGCCAATATCGCCGGCTTCGTCAAACTGGCAGACGCCATCATTGCGCAAGGTGTGTACTGATCCGGTCATTTTCATCAGTGCAAACCTATCGAGATGCGCTTGACTATTGATTGAGGTTAGTAAGTTGCACCTCTTCCCGTAGCACATAGTTCTGCCATCAGAAAGTAAAAGGCGACCAGATGGTCGCCTTTTACTTTTACCGTTTGCTTTAGCCGATAGCTAACGTCTACCTCGACCCAAAGAGGAGTTCCATTAGCGCTGTTCGTGACTCATCGCCGCCGCGGCCAGCTCAGCCTGTCGCTTCTCGTGTGAGGCACTGCGCTCACTATAGCGATCGGTCAGATAATCCGATCGGTCGCGGACCAGTAGCGTGAACTTGTAAAGCTCCTCCATCACATCCACCAGCCGGTCATAGTAGGCCGATGGCTTCATTCGACCGGCCTCGTCAAACTCCTCGAATGCCTTGGCGACTGAACTCTGATTCGGGATAGTCACCATGCGCATCCAGCGGCCAAGCACACGCAGCTGGTTGACGGCATTGAACGACTGACTACCGCCGCTGACCTGCATCACTGCAAGTGTTCTTCCTTGCGTCGGACGGACGCTTCCTACTTCCAACGGTAGCCAGTCGATCTGGGATTTGAATACACCTGTCATCGCGCCATGACGTTCCGGGCTACACCAGACCTGACCTTCCGACCACGTAGACAGCGTGCGAAGCTCTTGCACCTTTGGATGATCTGCCGGACAGCTGTCAACCATCGGCAAGTCAGTCGGGTCGAAGACGCGTGTCTCAGCGCCGAAGTGTTTCAGGATGCGTTCCGCTTCCAGCGTCAGCAGCTTGCTGTAAGAACGCTCACGAAGCGAACCGTACAACAACAGGATTCTGGGTGGATGCGTGGATATCTTCGTCGCCAACTGTGACACCGTGGGCGTTTTGAGTTGAGACGACACGTTGGGGATGTCTGGATTGATTCCTGCCATTTCAGCTCCTGCTGTGTGTGATGCCTGATTCGTACCAACTCTGCGAACGATTGACGATACCGACAACCAGCAACATCACCGGTACTTCTATCAATACCCCGACCACGGTCGCCAATGCCGCGCCCGACTGAAAGCCGAAGAGGCTGATGGCGGTTGCCACCGACAGTTCAAAGAAGTTCGATGCGCCGATAAGACTGGAGGGGCCCGCAACACAATGAGCCACACCCAGCTTGCGGTTCAGTACGTAAGCGAGACCAGAGTTGAGAAAGACTTGAATCAGGATAGGGATAGCGAGAATGCCGATGACCAGCGGCTGCTCAGTGAGCGCTTCGCCCTGAAAAGCGAACAGCAAAACCAACGTTAGAAGCAACGCCATTATGGAGAACGGTGCCAGCCGCTTGGTTGTTCTCTCCAGCGTGTGAGCCCCTTGGTAAACCAAGGCCTTTCGCATCATCTGCGCCAGCATCACCGGCACGATGATGTACAGGCCAACTGACGTCATCAGCGTATCCCACGGCACGGTGATAGATGCCATGCCGAGAAGCAGTGCCACCAATGGCGCGAAGGCCACCATCATGATGGCGTCATTCAACGCCACTTGCGACAGCGTGAAGTAAGGGTCGCCTTTGCAAAGCTGGCTCCATACAAACACCATCGCTGTGCAGGGCGCTGCGGCCAGCAAGATGAGTCCAGCGATATAGCTGTCAATTTGTTCTGCTGGCAACCATCCTGCAAACAGATATCGAATAAAGAGCCACCCAAGAAACGCCATTGAAAATGGCTTGACCAGCCAGTTGATCACCAATGTCACGCCCATGCCGCGCCACTGACTTTTCACTTGCGGCCATGCAGAGAAGTCGATTTTCACCAACATTGGAATAATCATGACCCAGATCAGCAGCCCCACCGGCAGATTGACCTGTGCGACTTCCATCTGTGCAATGGCCTGAAAGACGGATGGGAACAGCTTGCCAAGCGTGACGCCTGCCGCGATACACAATCCAACCCACAACGTCAGATATCTTTCGAAGCGTCCCATCTCAGCCATCAGTCCACGACAGGCGTCGTGCCGATTTTTTGTATTTCATGATGGATGGCGTGTTTCTCCAGCAGGTGGTGCGGCAGGCTGACAAAAGCATGAATACGCGCCATGATTTGCTTGAAGATGCGCTCGAACGCAGCGCGCTTTTCTTCGTCACTTCCCTCCACTGCTGCCGGATCTTCAAAGCCCCAGTGCGCTGATGCCGGATGACCGGGCCAGATAGGACATACCTCGCCTGCGGCGTTGTCACAAACAGTGATGATGAAATCCATGTGCGGCGCGCCAGGAGCAGCAAATTCGTCCCAGCGTTTACTCCGAAGATTGTCCGTGGAGTAGCCGGTCTTTTTGACTTGTTCAATCGCGAACGGGTTAACGATGCCATTGGGGTTGCTACCGGCGCTATAACCCTGAAACTGTCCGCGTCCCATGGTCGTGACAAGTGCTTCGGCCATGATGGAACGCGCGGAGTTTCCGGTGCAGAGAAACAAGACGTTGAGCCGCTGATTCGACATGATTTTCCTTATGCGCATTCAGACAGCGTGCTCATCGCACACGGCCGATGTCATCGTGCTGAACAAATATGACCAGCGTTGGATTTAAACGCAGCCGTTCGTGGCACATGCGACTTTGGCAACCGGCGAACAAGGATTACCACCGCAGCAGTTCTCGGTCAGATAGCCGAGTAACCCGTTCATGGCTTCGAACTCTGCGGCATAAATAAGCGAGCGCCCTTCACGCACCTGAGTCACCAGGCCAGCGTGCAACAGCTCTTTCAAGTGGAATGAAAGTAGCGAAGGCGCAATACCCACACCCTCAGCAATCTGCGATGCGGACAAGCCGGCTGGACCTGCTTGTACGAGCAATCGGAACACGGCCAGACGTGTTTCCTGCGCCAAGGCGCTCAGGGCAGTCACTACAGATTTTGGGGACATTTCAACAATCCTTGAATTAATATTTCAAGATTAGTTGAATTATTGAATTAATACAAGTGAGCTGCCTGATATTTGGTCCGTGAAAGTCAGCCAAACACGAATCGCAGTTAGCCGCTCGTCAGGCAATTCGACTTCAAGTACAAGAATAGAAACGGAAGGGATTAACAACAGTAGTGACTCGGCACTCCACCGTGTCTCTTACAACCACATTACTTATCTGACTGTTCGCTATCTTTTACAAAGACACTCGGCGTGCGTGTGCGTACAGGCAAGTCTGCCATGAGTGCGTCGAGTACAGCACGAAGCTCATCGATTTGAAATGGTTTCTGAAGCGTGGAGGCGACATGACGCGCAGACAGCAGCGCGTCGTACACCGCACTCATCAGAACAACAGGAATTTTGGAAGTCGCAGGATTGGCCGCCAACAGCGCAGCCATTTGAATACCGTCGACCTTGGGCATCATCCAGTCTGACAGTATCAGGTCTGGCAAAAACTCCGTCGCCAAGGCATAGCCTTCAGCACCGTTGTGTGCAGTTAACGTCTGGAAACCCCAAAGGGAAAAGATCGTCTCCAGCACTTCGGCGGCATCAACTTCGTCTTCAACGATCAGAATTATTCGATGCATGGCACTCTCGGAAAGCGCGATTACCATCACTTCACATGAGCTGATGCATAAAAGCCAATGGGATCCATTTTATCCGCGTTTGGATAGGCACTTTTAAAAGATGCGATGTAAAGCGCCTTACCGCACTATGCAGATTAAGGTTGTTTCATACATGCAAATTTGAGTTGGCAAAATGGATTCGTAGGTCGAAGTTTAAAGAAACACGACAAGAAATCAAAAGATAACCAAACTTTAATCTTTACCATCGCTCTTGAATTAAGCAACAACCATCCCTATACTTAGCACTCGCCGAGGCAGAGTGCTAAAACTCCCTCGCGTTCAACCAACTTTTCCAGTGCGGTAGGCATGCACGGCAAAGCCTGGCTTGTAGCAGCCATGCGGCAAATAACAACTAACCCATTGAAAATTAAGGAGTTTGTATGAACCTTCGTCCTTTGCACGATCGCGTGATCGTCAAGCGTCTGGATCAGGAAACCAAAACGGCATCCGGTCTGATCATCCCTGAAGCAGCTGCTGAAAAGCCTGATCAAGGTGAAGTTCTGGCAATCGGCAACGGCAAGATCCTTGATGACGGCAAAGTACGCCCACTCGACGTGAAAGTCGGCGACCGCGTTTTGTTCGGCAAATATGCTGGTCAGACCGTCAAGGTCGAAGGCGAGGAAGTTCTCGTCATGCGTGAAGAAGACATCATGGCAATCGTACAAAAATGATGCCTTGTCTCCGGTTTGACGGCATCTGTGCTGCGACCGGAAACCGGTGTCTTTCATCCAACGAATAATCAGGAGTAATCAAGATGGCAGCTAAAGAAGTTATTTTCGGCGACGCAGCGCGCGCCAAGATGGTCGAAGGCGTGAACATTCTGGCTAATGCAGTCAAAGTCACGCTGGGCCCTAAAGGTCGTAACGTCGTTCTGGAGCGCTCGTTCGGCGCCCCAACCGTCACCAAGGATGGTGTGTCGGTTGCAAAAGAAATCGAACTGAAAGACAAGCTGCAAAACATGGGCGCTCAGCTCGTGAAAGAAGTTGCTTCGCGCACTAACGACAACGCCGGTGACGGTACCACCACCGCAACCGTGCTGGCACAAGCCATCGTTCGCGAAGGCATGAAATACGTTGCTGCTGGCATGAACCCAATGGATCTGAAGCGCGGCATCGACAAGGCTGTTGCAGCAACCGTCGAACAACTGGCAACGATTGCCAAGCCATGCACGACGTCGAAAGAAATCGCGCAAGTCGGTTCGATCTCGGCCAACAGCGATTCCTCGATCGGCGAACGCATCGCTGAAGCAATGGAAAAAGTCGGCAAGGAAGGCGTGATCACCGTTGAAGACGGCAAATCCCTGAACGACGAGCTGGACGTTGTCGAAGGTATGCAATTCGACCGTGGCTACCTGTCGCCATACTTCATCAACAACCCGGAAAAGCAAGTCGCTCTGCTGGAAAACCCATTCATCCTGTTGTTCGACAAAAAAATCTCGAACATCCGTGATCTGCTGCCGGTACTGGAACAAGTCGCGAAAGCTGGCCGTCCACTGCTGATCATCGCTGAAGACATCGATGGCGAAGCACTGGCAACCCTGGTTGTGAACAACATCCGCGGCATTCTGAAAACCTGCGCAGTGAAAGCACCAGGCTTCGGCGATCGTCGTAAAGCCATGCTGGAAGACATCGCGATCCTGACCGGTGGTCAAGTCGTTGCGGAAGAAGTCGGCCTGACGCTGGAAAAAATCACGCTGGAAGAACTGGGCCAAGCCAAACGTATCGAAATTGGCAAGGAAAACACCATCGTCATCGACGGTGCTGGTCAAGCCATCGCGATCGAAGCACGCGTCAAGCAAATCCGCGCGCAAATCGAAGAAGCGACCTCGGACTACGACCGTGAAAAACTGCAAGAGCGCGTTGCCAAACTGGCAGGTGGTGTTGCTGTGATCAAGGTTGGCGCTGCCACCGAAGTCGAAATGAAAGAGAAAAAAGCACGCGTTGAAGATGCACTGCACGCAACCCGTGCTGCTGTTGAAGAAGGCATTGTTCCTGGCGGTGGCGTTGCCCTGCTGCGCGCACGAGCCAACATCAACGTCAAAGGCGACAACTCGGACCAGGAAGCCGGTATCCGTATCGTTTTGCGCGCTCTGGAAGAGCCACTGCGCATGATCGTGCAAAACGCTGGTGACGAAGCTTCGGTCGTCGTTGCCAAGGTTCAGGAAGGCACAGGTAACTTCGGTTACAACGCTGCCAATGGTACCTACGGCGACATGGTTGAAATGGGTGTGCTGGATCCAGCCAAAGTAACGCGTTCGGCACTGCAAAACGCAGCTTCGATCGCTGCACTGTTGCTGACCACCGACTGCATGATTGCAGAAGTTGCTGAAGACAAGCCATCGATGCCTGACATGGGTGGTATGGGCGGCATGGGTGGTATGGGCGGCATGATGTAATTGCCGGCCGATCCGGCCTTGTCATCACGGCCGGATTCGCTCTTGCAGCACAATGAAAAAACCCCGCAAGGTGATGCCTTGCGGGGTTTTTCTTTGGGAGTTCTTCGCGGACGCTTGATCGCGCTTACGATCCGTTAGCGACGGCGATCCTGCCAGCTATCGTCTTCCTCTTCTTCCTCGTCCTGATCTGCCTTGACATCACTCAACGAAACCGGCGGCACATAACTGGCCAGCAATGCCTGACGGCTTTCCGGCGTTTCCAGACTGATGCGGCCAAGCGCACCCGTACGATAATCCTGCAAGAAGGTATGCGCAGCTTTCTCAAGATCCAGATCGCCGCCCTTGATGCGGAATGCACGACGCAGTGCCACGCCCTCGATCACGCTAACGCCATCAATACCTTCTGTCTTGAAGCCATAACGGGCCGTCAAAAGCGCCGGATAATGCTGCAGCACGATGTCTGCCAAAAAGGTCGCGACTTCTTCCTCGATTAGCGCGTTGCTGCCAATTGCATGACTGGCAGCCAGCATCAAGCCATCGGTCGGATGCTCGATCTTTGGCCACATCATGCCCGGCGTATCTGTCAGCACGATATTGTTGCCGAGGTAGAGACGCTGCTGAACTTTGGTCACGGCAGGTTCGTCACCGACCTTGGCAACGCGCTTTTTGAGCAAGGCATTCATCAAGGTCGACTTACCGACGTTAGGAATGCCCATGATCATGATGCGTAACGGCTTGAGTGCAGTACCGCGATGTGGAGCGATCTTGATGCTCAGACCCGGCACCTTGAGGACATCAGATGGTTTCTTGCAGCTGAGCGCCACCGCATGCACATCTTTCTGTGCGTTGTAATAGTCGAGCCACTTCTGGGTGGCGACTGGATCGGCCAGATCGGCTTTATTGAGAATTTTCAGACAAGGACGCTGGCGAAACTTGCGCAGGTCTTCAATCATCGGGTTACGGCTGGCCTGCGGGATACGCGCGTCCAGGACCTCGATGATCATGTCGGTCTTTTCCATGGTTTCCGCCGCTTTTTTGCGGGCGGCGTTCATGTGACCGGGGAACCACTGTATGGACATGCGAGACTTTATGAGGAAGAAGGCAGCCGCTATTTTACCCGCTCACGCGCTCTATTCCTGCACAACTGCAGCATTCCTGTACTTTCCGTCATCAAAATCGGCGAAATGTCATACCCGCGTCACATCTGGGCGGCATCATCCATGACCAAAGCGCCAACGAGGCCGGCGTTATCGAGGCCTCGACCAATTCCCTGCGTCGCCGGTGCGGCGCACTCGGCCACGCGATATCGCGCGTTGGTGTCCGCGATCGCACCAGATGCCCTCCCACGCCATCGCCGCCGCATGAACCAGACTGCTCATTTCGATTACGGTGCCGATCGCTCCGGCATGATCTGGGCATTTGTATTCGGACGCGCACCGCATGCGGTGCTGATTGACTCTGCACAGGTCGTCGAGTGGCTCAAATCCAAAGAAAAGCAGGACAAGGACGAGTTCGTCTGGCTGCATTTCAATCTCAGTCACGCCGCCACGGAAAAGTGGCTGCACGATCACGTTGATGTGGCCGATGAATTTCATACTGCGTTGCACGATGGCTCGCGTTCGACGCGAATCGAGCTGGCAGACAACACGCTGGTTGCGGTCGTCAACGATGTGCTGCACAGCTTTTCGCTCGACTCGGCTGAAATCGCCACCCTGTGGCTGAGCGTCACACGCAATGTCGTGATCACGGCGCGCCGCACGCCCCTCAAATCCATCGAGCGTCTGCGGCAAGCTGTCGAGGCGGGTGCGGCCATCCATTCTTCTGCCGCATTGCTGGTGCATCTGCTGCACGATCAGGGTGATGTGCTGGTGCGTATCGTGCGCGATGCGGTCGCTCGTGTTGATCGTGCCGAAGACAATCTTCTGGCCGGCAGACTGGACCAGCAACGCAGTAACTTGGGCACATTGCGACGCGTACTGGTACGACTGCAACGCCTGCTCGCGCCGGAACCGGCAGCCCTTTTCCGCCTGTTGCAACGTCCGCCGCACTGGATGGATGAACGTGATGTACAGGAGCTGCGACAAGCCACGGAAGAATTCTCGGTCGTCCTTAACGACATGAGTTCACTGCAGGAGCGTATCAAGTTGCTGCAGGAAGAAATCGCTGCGCAAATCAACGAAAACAACAGCCGCAGCCTGTTCGTTCTGACGATCGTGACTGTCCTGGCGCTGCCGATCAACATCATCGCCGGCCTACTCGGCATGAATGTCGGTGGCGTGCCGCTTGCTGAGGATCCTTACGGGTTCTGGATCGTGGCCAGCATTGTGGCTACTTTCACCGTGGTCGCCTGCTGGGTCGTGGTCTACAAGCAAAAAAAGGATTAAGCCGCGACATAGTGCGCGCTTGTCGATCCGACATCTTGCACACGCAGTGAGCTGCCATTCCCTCACGGCAAGTAAAACTCGCATAGAATCAATAGGTCCGCACCGCGCTGCCTTGGCGACGCACCTCATTTCTTCACTTCACTCTGTCACGGAAGTTCGCATGTTTTCCAAAGTTCATGAAGTTGCAAAGCAGGTTGGCGAAATTGTAGTTGGCAAGGATTTGCAAGTCAGGCAGGCGCTGGTTTGTCTGCTCGCTGGCGGACATCTGCTGATTGAAGATGTGCCGGGCGTCGGCAAGACCACCCTGGCGCATGCACTCGCGATTTCGCTAGGGCTGCAGTTTAATCGACAGCAATTCACCAGCGATCTCTTGCCTGCGGATGTGATCGGCATTTCCGTTTTTGATCGCGAGAAGAACGGTTTCGTATTTCATCCGGGCGCGATCTTTACGCAAGTTCTGCTGGCCGATGAAATCAACCGCGCCACGCCCAAGGCCCAGTCCGCACTGCTGGAAGCGATGGAGGAACGCCAGGTCACTTCCGATAGCGTCACGCGTGCCTTGCCGGAACCTTTCTTTGTCATCGCGACCCAGAATCCGACGCATCAGCTGGGCACCTTCCCTTTGCCGGAATCACAGATGGATCGTTTCATGATGTGCATCTCGCTCGGTTATCCCGATGCCGCATCTGAACGCGCCTTGCTGATGGGTGAAGATCGTCGCGTCCTGCTGAAATCACTTCCTGCAAAAATGAATTCGCACGATCTGCTCGTGGCACAGGCAGAACTGAAAAACATCCATGCCTCCCCGGCACTGATCGATTACCTGCAGGCGCTGGCGCAGGCTTCACGCGAAAACGGCATGTTTGCCGAAGGACTGAGTCCACGTGCGACCATCGCTCTGCTGCAGGCTGCGCGGGCTTGGGCTGCGCTGGAAGGTCGTAATCATGTGATCCCTGAAGATGTGCAGGCTGTCATCGTGCCGGTTGCCGCACATCGTCTGCGCGTCATCAAATCCGGCTCCGGCAGCGCGCTCAACAGTCGCGACCTGGTCGTGCAAATGATGAAGTCTGTTGCCGTCTGACGAGCAGCTCTCGTAAACCTCGGACCGTCGCGCCATGCGCCTGCTTCCCTCCTCCTTTTCAACGGCGCTGAACCGCTGGGTGCGTACGCACATGTTCAAGCTTCGTGAGGCGGAAGAAGGCGAAGTATTTCTCAAGCAGCGGCGCGTTTTTATCGTGCCGACCCGCGCCGGGCTGATCTTTGGCGTCATGCTGATTGTGCTGTTTATTTGCTCGATCAATTACAGTCTCAGCCTTGGCTTTGGCTTGACGTTCCTGCTGGCTGCCTGTGCCGTGATCGACATGCATCTGACATTTCGCAATCTGGCGCATCTGTATCTGTCGCCTGGGCGCACGCATGCGGTTTTCGCTGGCGAGATTGCACAATTTGAACTGCATCTGCGCAATCAACGCAAGCACGGACGCTATGCCTTGCACCTCAGCTTCATCGACACAGCCGAACCCGCACAGGAGCAGCTGGCAGATATACCTGCCAACAATGCTACAACCGTCGCACTCGGCATGATGACCACCGAGCGCGGCTGGCTGCCTGCGCCCCCTATACGATTGCACACAACCTTCCCGCTTGGTCTGCTGCGGGCATGGAGTTACTGGCAACCGGCAACACAAACACTCGTCTATCCTGCGCCGGAAGCGGGTGAACCTGACCTGCCTCTCCATGCAGGTGGCACAGAAACCGGACACGGTCTGGTCGGACACGATGACTTTGCCGGTATCCGTGCCTACCAGTCGGGCGACTCGATCCGTCACATGGCATGGCGGCAAATTGCCCGTAGTGCGACCGGTGCACTGGTCACCAAGCAGTTTGAAGGCGGCACCTCGTCTCAGTTGGTACTGGACTATGCGCAAATGACGAACGGTCTGAACACCGAACAGAAAATATCCCGCATGACACGCTGGGTGTTAATGGCGGAGGCGCAAGGTCTCACCTACAGTTTTGCAATCGGCCAAACCCAGTTTTCCGCAGCATCAGGTCCGGCACATCTTGCTGCCTGCCTGCAGGCACTTGCCTTGTACGGACGCGCACCATGACCAACCTTGCCACTGCCTGGCACAAGCTACGTGCACGTCGCAGTCGGCCCATGTCGCGTGACAAGGCCGATACCCTGCTGTTGCTGTTTGCATGCGCCCTAGTGCTGGCGCCTTACAGTTTCTCTCTGCCGTTGTGGATCACCGGCGTGACGTTGGTGATGGTGGCATGGCGTGGCTGGATTACCTTTCGCGGCAATCGCATGCCATCGCGCTGGCTGTTGTTGCCACTCGCGTTGCTGGCAATGGCTGGCATCTATCTGAATTTTCGGACGTTTATCGGACAGGAAGCCGGCGTCGCGACGTTGGTATTGCTGCTGACGTTCAAGCTGCTGGAGATGCGTGCCAATCGCGATCTGTTTGTCGTGATCTTCCTCGCGTTCTTTTTGCTGATGACCCGTTTTTTCGAATCACAGTCGATTGCAACGGCCTTGATGACGGTGATCAGCGTCATCGCCTTATTAACCGCACAGATATCGTTTCAATACACCGGCGCTGCACCGTCTCTTGGCAAGCGTCTGCGCTTTGGTGCCATGATCGTGGCACTGGCGGTGCCGTTGACGATTGTGCTGTTTGTTCTCTTTCCTCGCATGCAAGGGCCGTTATGGGCGATGCCAGGCGGTCCGGAAAGTGCGCGCAGCGGCTTATCCAGCACGATGTCGCCCGGCAATATCTCGCAGCTTGCCTTATCGGAAGAAGTTGCCTTCAGGGTGCGCTTTGAGAACGACAAAGCGCCGCCGCAAAATGCCTTGTACTGGCGCGCGCTGGTCATGGGACTGTATGACGGCCGTTCTTGGCAACGCGATGCAACACAAGGTCGTAATGCCGATCCCATCACCTATCGCAGTATCGGCCCCGGCATTACCTATCAGATTACGCAAGAGGCCAACCGCAATCCGTGGCTGTTTGCCCTTGAATTACCCGCAACCGTGCCGCAACTCAACGGCAATCGCGTACGCATGACGCCGGATATACAACTGGTGGCGACACGTCCGATCACCGAACGTATCCGCTATGAAGTCACTTCGCATCCAGCTTATGCCTTGCAGCTGGATGCGTCCGCTGCGACATTACGTGACTGGTTGTCCCTGCCCGCTGGCTACCATCCACGCACGATTGCGCTGGCGCAGCGTATCCATGCCGAACATGCGACCGATCAGAAGCGTATCGATGCAGTGCTCGGCATGTTTCGCAACCAGCCGTTTCAATACACGCTGCAACCGCCGCTACTGGTTGGCGATACGGTAGACAGCTTCCTGTTTTCGACACGTGCCGGATTTTGCGAACATTACGCCAGCGCATTCGTTGTGATGATGCGCGCCATGTCGATCCCCGCACGCGTCGTGACCGGCTATCAGGGCGGGCAGATGAACCCAGTCGATGGCTTCATGACCGTACGGCAATCCGATGCGCACGCATGGTCAGAAGTCTGGTTGAAGGATCGTGGCTGGATGCGGGTCGATCCGACTGCAGCCGTTGCGCCTGACCGCATCGATCGCAGCAGCGCCGGTGCCACCGGCTCGGCACCGGTTTTTGGCGGCTTGATGAATTTCAACATCGGTCCCAACTCGTGGCTCGGCAATATGCGTTTCCGCTGGGAAGCCATCAACAACAGCTGGAATCAATGGGTCCTCAATTACACGCCGGATCAGCAAAAGAGTTTGCTCGCTTCGCTTGGCTTCGGTACCATCGACTGGCCCAAGATGATCTTGCTGTTGACGATCTGCGGTGGGCTCGTGATGACGATGACAGCAGTCCCTTTGTTGATGCATCGCTCTCGCATGGATCCAATCGATGCGCTGTATGCAATATTCTGCAAGCGCATGGCCCGGCTTGGCTGCATACGACACACGCACGAGGGACCGCGTGCCTATGCGGATCGCCTGCAAGATGCAGGCACATTGACGGCACACACCAAACATATCGCACGACAGTTTTTAATGCAGTACGAAGATTATCGTTATGCGCGCAACCAAATCGCCGAACGTCTGGTCACACGAACAACGCTACTCGCTTTACTCAAACAAATTCAATGACATTTTTCCCTTTTGCCCGCCCGCTCGCTTCCCTCCTTACTTTGTCGTCGCTGCTCGTCCTTGCTTCCTGCGCATCAACGACGGAAGCAGGTAAAAAAACAGTTGCAGAACCCGCAAACAAATCCGTTGCGGGCAATAGCGAAACCAAGCCTTCTCCGACCGCCACGCCGGTGCAAGGCGACGAGTTTGCCAATTTTGCGCAATGGCGTGAAGTCGATGTCTTCATTAACGAAATGGCGGGCAAGCATGGCTTTGATCGCAAAGAGTTGCAGGCCACGTTCAACAAAACGCATTACGTTGACCGTGCCATACAACTGATAAAGCCTGCGCCGCCAGGCAAGCCGAAGAACTGGGCGGCCTATCGCGCGCGCTTTGTGGAACCGATCCGCATCCGGGCGGGCGTCGCTTTCTGGAGCAAGTATGCAGGTGCACTACAGCGCGCAGAAAAGCAGTATGGCGTGCCGGCTGAAATCATTGTGGCCATCATTGGTGTCGAAACCGTCTATGGCCGCAATACCGGCAACTTCCGTGTGATGGATGCAATCACGACGCTGGCGTTTTCCTATCCCGATACACCTAATCGCGTCGCACGCATGGCGTACTTCCGTGGCGAACTGGAGAACACCCTGCTGTTTGCACGCGATGAAAAAATCGATCCGTTCTCACTGTTGGGCTCATACGCTGGTGCGATTGGCTGGCCGCAATTCATGCCGGGCAGCATTCGCAAGTACGCAGTGGATTTTGATGGCGATGGCCACATCGATTTGCGTAACTCGCCGGTGGATGCCATCGGCAGCGTTGCACATTTTCTGATCGAACATGGATGGAAAACGGGCGAACCGATTGTCTTCCCGGCCAAAGTGGATAGCAAGAATCAGGAATGGCAGCGCTTCATCAACCAGCCGCTGGAAGCAAAATTCAGCCAGAAGGAATTGCGCGCGGCTGGCGTGACGCCAACGCAAACACTTCCGACCGGCATGCCGTTCGGGCTGGTTGACCTGCAGAATGGGGATGGTCCGACGGAGTACTGGCTGGGTGCAGCAAACTTCTTTGCGATCACGCAATACAACCGCAGCTTCTTCTACGCCATGTCAGTCAACGATCTGAGCAAGGCGCTGACAGCGGCGCGCAATCCCTGACCAGACGGCAGTGGTCAACGTGCGTCGGCCGCTGCCTTTAATGTCGTCAGGCTGATCGGAATCGATTCCTCACCTGCGGTAATCCACGCCTGCGCATCCTGGATGGTGCATTGCACCTGCATGGTCCGCTGCGCCAGTTTACTCAGCGCCTGACTGGTTTCTGTCGGCAATTGATAGACCTCGAGATTCTTGGCGCGCTCGACTCGCGATGTCGTTTGCGCCCACCAGATATGACTGGTCGCGCTGTAGCTGTAGATCACCACACGCGCCGCACGGCCGCAGGCCTTCATGATGCGTTTTTCGTCCGGCTGACCAACTTCGATCCACAAATCGATGGCACCGGTCAAATCCTTTTGCCAAAGATCCGGCTCATCATCCGCACTCAATCCCTTGCCAAACGACAGTGCCGGATCGGCATTCAAGGCAAATGCCAGAATACGCATCATCATGCGTTCGTCAGTCTCGGATGGATGACGCGCAATCGTCAGGACGTGATTGTCATAGTAATGACGATCCATGTCGGATATCTGCAGATCGGCTTTGAAGATGGTGGATTTGAGTGCCATGGATCGGGGGAAGAATGAATGCGGCCGCCAGCATAGCGCATCTGCATGCGTCCGTGGCGTTCAATATGACCAGTCGTCATGGCATCCGCCATCCTGGCATTACAATACGCGCCATGAACGCTTCCCCATCCCTTACGCAACATACATCTGACGACGAGATTCTCGCAGCCATAAAGACATGGCTGGAACGCGCTGTCATTGGCCTCAATCTTTGCCCGTTCGCCAAGTCTGTGTACGTGAAAGAGCAGATTCGCTATGTCATCAGCAAGGCGCAGACGACGGATGCGCTTGCACTGGAACTGGAAGAAGAACTGCGACTGTTGAAGGACAGCGACGCCGCCACGATCGATACGACGCTACTGATCGTGCCGCATATGCTGCAGGACTTTCTCGACTACAACGATTTTCTGGATATTGCCGATATGCAGATTGATGTGGGCGGATTGCGTGGGGACATCCAGATCGCCAGCTTTCATCCTGACTACCAATTTGCAGACACCGACGTCGACGACGTTGCAAACTTTACAAATCGGTCACCCTATCCGATTCTGCATTTACTGCGGGAAACCAGCATCGATCAAGCCGTGAAGGCATTCCCCGAAGCGGAAGATATCTTCGAGAAAAATATCGAGAAAATGGAAAAACTGGGCGCTGCAGGTTGGCTTGCCTTGTTCGACGATGCCTCCAGACAAAAATAGTCTGAAAACATGTCTTGCAGACATCAAAAACTCCCATATATTGGATAAGTACCAACACGTAGAGAAGCAAGGTTGTTTATATGCAACTTTTACAATGAAAAATTTGCACTAGGGAACTTCAATAGGGCAAAAAGGCTCAAAATCATTATAAAAAGCAAATAAAGCAAGATTGTTTTTTAGTAACGTATTGCTATATTGGTTTCAGAGAGTTAATGTTTTAACCATGTTAAAAAACTAAGTAATTGTTGCAACTTTACTTAGTGACAAGACTCCAATTTTCGCTAGTGATGAATTGAAGCAAGATTTTTCGCTCCGTTCCTTTTAATTTCTAACTGAGAAGATATGACTACTATGGATACTCATACCACCAGTAACCGATTAGCCGATCAAGTCAATTACGATCCGAACCATCTGCTTGATTCGCTGATTGAAAAACTGCACCTGAAAAATGACGCGGCCCTGTCGCGCGCGCTGGAAGTTGCCCCTCCGGTCATCAGCAAGATTCGTCACCGTCGCTTGCCGGTAGGCGCGTCACTGCTCATTCGCATGCATGAAGTCAGCGATCTGAGTATTCGTGATCTGAGAATTTTGATGGGTGATCGTCGCGATAAATTCCGTATCAGCGACAAGCAGTTCAAACCGAAGGATCCTGTCGAAGGCCAACAGGAACCTCAGTTTCAGAACAGCTGATTAGCTAGCTCACCGGTTATGCAGCCGGTGCCGGCTCAGGCTGGAAACACACCGGTGGATAAGTAACGATCGCCACGATCGCAGACAATAAATGCGATTGTGGCGTTTTCTACTGTTTGGGAAATGCGCAGTGCGACTTCACATGCACCCGCCGCAGAGATTCCGCAAAAAATCCCCTCTTCGATCGCCAGTCTTCTGGCCATTTGCTCTGAAACGGACTGGCTGACGTATTCGAGCTGGTCGATCTTGCTCGCGTCATAAATTTTTGGCAGATAGGCTTCCGGCCATTTGCGGATGCCCGGGATCTGCGAGCCTTCTGCTGGTTGTACACCAATGATCTTGATATCCGGGTTCTTCTCTTTCAGATATTGAGAGACGCCGATAATCGTGCCGGTTGTGCCCATCGCGCTGATGAAGTGGGTGATGGTGCCGCCAGTGTCACGCCAGATTTCAGGTCCGGTTGTTTCGTAGTGCGCCCGTGGATTATCAGGATTGGCAAACTGATCGAGGATGATGCCTTCCCCATTTTTCTGCATTTGTTCAGCCAGATCGCGTGCGTATTCCATGCCGCCTGTTTTCGGCGTCAATACGATGCGGGCACCGTAGGCCGCCATTGCCTGGCGACGCTCTTCGCTCAGATTCTCCGGCATCAGCAGGATCATCTTGTAGCCACGCATGGCTGCCGCCATCGCCAGCGCTATCCCGGTATTACCACTTGTCGCCTCAATCAGCGTGTCGCCCGGTTTGATATCACCGCGTGCCTCAGCATGCTTGATCATCGATAAGGCAGGACGATCCTTGACCGAACCGGCAGGATTATTTCCCTCCAGTTTTCCCAGAATGATGTTGTTGCGGCGTGCGGTTTCTTCGCCGTGGAGTCGCTTGAGTTGCACCAGTGGCGTGTTGCCGATGGTGTCTTCGATGGTCAGGTATTGCATGGCAAGGAATGGATTATCTTGATTTGCGTAAAACAGACATTCTAATCGACGTCGGCCTTCCACGTATAACCCGCCGATTCCCGCTCTACAAAGAAAAAGGCTCCGCATCGCGGAGCCTTTGCTGCAAGTACGATGACAACATCGCCTTTATTTCTTGGTATCTTCTTTTTTGGCCTGCGGTGCAATCGCATCTTTCTTCGCTGCCGGCTTGCCGGCAGGCTTGGACGCGCCATTGACAGTCAGGCCTGCATCCGAAAATTTGACCGAGCTCTTGTCACCAATCCCTTTTACCCGCGTCTGCAGATCGTTCCAGTCCTTGAAGTTACCCTTCTTGCGCTCTTCCAGAATCGCACTGGACAACGCAGGACCGATGCCCTTGATGCTGTCCAGCGCTGCCTGATCAGCCTTGTTCACATCAACAGCAGCGAACGCCATGTTCATGGCAATCAGCATACCGCCCAATGTCAGTAAAAGTTTTTTCAGCATACCTACCCCCTTGGTTTGATTGAAAATCAATCGGTGTATGGAACGAATTTCTGCTTTCTCAAAAATTCGTTCGCACTATAACCGGGGGACGGGAAGCATTGCACTCCCACATTTATGGGTATTTTAGAAATGAAACATGATCAATTCATCACATTCAGTTCTTCAGTACGGCGCGGTGGATAGGTTTCCCATTTGCTGCAACCAGGGCACTGCCAGTAATACTGGCGCGCCTTGAATCCACAATGGCTGCACTGATAGCGCGCCAGTTTTTGGGTATAGCCATGGACCAGATTCTTCACCATCAGCAACTCGGAGTGCATGGCCGGCGGCGCATCCATCAGACGTGCTTCCAGCAATTTATCCAAACCGAGCAAAGTCGGTGTACGACGCAATTCATCGCTAACCATCTGGTTGGCCGCATCCACGCCATCCAGCTCCAGCACAGCCTTGAACACGACTTCCAGCAAATCAATGGAGGATGCTTCACCCAGATAAAACTTGAGCAGCTTGACGCCTTCCTGTGGACGACCGACTGTACGGTAGGCATCCATGATGCGTTGCGCAACCAATGCCACATGCGGAACGCTTTGATGCTCGACGCGCCGCCATGTCAGCAACGCGGCTTCGGGATCACCTTTAGTAAGCAAGGCATCGCCCATCATGATGGTTGCCCTCACGTTGGTGCGATCAACCGTCAATGCCTTATCCAGCAACGCGACAGCTGCATCCACATCGCTGCGTACCAATTCATCCTGTGCCAGTTCGCAATAGAATTGCGCGATTTCTGTCTGTCTACCGCCGGCACCCGATTCCTGCAGGCCCTGCGCGGCTTCGATTGCACGATGCCATTCCTTCTCGCGCTGATAGATCTCCAACAGAGCACGACGTGCCTGCGCGCCGTAGAGCGTATCAACCAGTTGGTTGAAGGTCTCTTCTGCGCGATCAAGCAAACCCGCATTCAGGTAATCCTGTCCCAGTTCATACTGCGCATGGACCTTTTGTTCTGCCGGCAGGTCGGGACGAGACAGCAAGTTTTGGTGCACACGAATTGCACGCTCGATCTCGCCACGACGGCGGAAGAGATTACCCAGAGCGAAATGCAATTCCGTCGTTTCCGGATCGAGTTTGACGATCTCGATGAAGGCGTCGATAGCCTTGTCCGGTTGTTCGTTCAGCAGGAAATTCAAACCCTTGAAGTACCCGCGCGGCAGCGTGCGCGATTCCGAGACAAGTTGTTTGATGTCGATGCGTGCGGCAATCCAGCCCAGCGTAAAAAAGGCGGGGATGGCAAGTAACCACCAGGTTTCAAATTCCATGCAATGTCTTCAGTAAATTAATCAATACCGCATCCACATCAGTAACGCGTCACGCCGTCAGGTGGCGGAGGCTGCGTTCTTGCCAATGCATCAGCTTGCACACTCTGTTCAATGGTTGTGACCGTCTTCTTCAGTCGTGCTGCTTCGCGGCGATGCCGAAACACGGTCGGCGCCATCGCCAGCACACCAAGCGCGGCGCCACAGGCAAAAAACCCGAGCAAGAGCAATACCAGCGGCCCACGCATCTCATATCCCATAAAGAACTGCAGAGCCACCTCTTGCGTGTTCTTCAGCGCAAAACCAAAAAAGACGATGAAAAGAATGGCAGCAAGGATTCTGAACAGGATTTTCATTGGCAACTTTCTTTTTGTCTGAGAAGCCGGACATGATGTGCCGACTCTTTCCGATGCTTGCCGAAATTGTACGTGAAAAAAAACGGCATCCGAAGATGCCGTTCATTATTTCATTGCAAACAACTCAGTCTTCAATGATTGGTTGTCCAACCATCGCATCCACCCGCTCGCGCAATTGCTTACCGGGCTTGAAGTGCGGCACCCGTTTTTCAGGGACCATCACCTTGTCACCCGATTTCGGATTACGACCGATACGAGGTGGACGGCTGTTCAGCGCAAAACTGCCAAACCCGCGAATCTCGATACGCTGTCCAGTCGCCAAGGCGTCCGACATTGCATCGAGAATGGTCTTGACCGCGTAATCCGCATCCTTTGCTACTAGTTGCGGATAACGCTCAGCCAGACGGGCAATCAGCTCCGACTTTGTCATTGACGATGAACTTAGTTCTTGTTGTCGAGCTTAGCTTTGAGCAATGCGCCGAGGCTGGTCGTACCGGATGCAGCGTTCGAATCCGACGACATTTTTTGCATTGCTTCTTGCGTTTCAACATTGTCTTTCGCTTTGATCGACAGTTGAATACCGCGTGCTTTGCGATCAACGTTGATGACCATTGCTTCGACGGTGTCACCGACTTTCAGGTGCGTACCGGCATCTTCCACGCGATCGCGGGAGATTTCGGAAGCACGCAGATAGCCTTCGACTTCTTCGGACAACTGGATCACTGCGCCTTTAGGCTCGACCGACTTGACGGTACCGGTAACCAGTGCGCCTTTGTCGTTCATTGCAGCGAAGTTGTTGAATGGGTCACCTTCAAGTTGCTTGACGCCGAGCGAAACGCGTTCACGTTCCACGTCGATTGCCAGAACGATGGCTTCCAGTTCGTCACCTTTCTTGAACTTGCGAACAGCTTCTTCGCCAGCTTCGGTCCAGGACAGATCGGACAAGTGAACCAGACCGTCGATGTTGCCAGCCAGGCCGATGAACACGCCGAAGTCGGTGATCGATTTGATCGCGCCGCGGACTTTGTCACCTTTCTTGTGGTTGACTGCGAAGTCATCCCAAGGATTGGCCTTGCACTGTTTCATGCCCAGGCTGATACGACGACGTTCTTCGTCGATTTCCAGAACCATGACTTCAACTTCATCGCCCAGTTGAACGACTTTGTTTGGTGCCACGTTCTTGTTGGTCCAATCCATTTCGGAAACGTGAACCAGGCCTTCGATGCCTTGTTCGACTTCAACGAATGCACCGTAGTCGGTGAGGTTGGTGACTTTACCGAACAGACGGGTGTGTTGTGGGTAACGACGCGACAGACCGGTCCATGGATCGTCGCCCAGTTGCTTGACGCCCAGCGACACACGGTTTTTCTCTTGATCGTACTTGAGGACCTTGGCAGTGATTTCCTGACCAACGGTGAGCACTTCCGACGGGTGACGCACACGACGCCATGCCAGATCGGTGATGTGCAGCAGGCCGTCGATACCACCCAGATCCACGAACGCGCCGTAGTCGGTGATGTTTTTGACGACGCCATTGACGATGGTGCCTTCTTTCAGGGTTTCCATCAGTTTCTGACGTTCTTCGCCCATCGATGCTTCGATGACAGCACGACGCGACAACACGACGTTGTTACG
>Ga0308164_10002032_pt1 | contig 21290 bp, 23 predicted proteins | sample PhyTR2_FD_201031 | JGI IMG/M metagenome (GOLD analysis project Ga0308164, IMG submission 201031) | Phyllosphere microbial communities from UC Gill Tract Community Farm, Albany, California, United States - DLSLT.R2 | ecosystem: Host-associated > Plants > Phyllosphere > Unclassified | place: USA... | reverse complement strand
TGCGGTCCGTCGAGGGCTTCGTCGTCGCTGCAGAGATCATCGCGCAGGCGAAGGCGGACAAGGTCATCGTCTTCAAGAAGCGTCGTCGTCATAACTATCGTCGTAAGAACGGCCATCGCCAGCAGCACACGATCCTGAAGATCGTGTCCGTGGGTGGCCAGACCGCCAAGCAGACCGAGGCTGATGCCCCGGCCGCTCAGGCATAAGGAGTAGCTTCAGATGGCACATAAGAAAGCAGGCGGCTCTTCGCGCAACGGTCGCGATTCGGCCGGTCGTCGCCTCGGCGTCAAGAAGTTCGGTGGCCAGGCGTGCGTCGCCGGCAACATTCTCGTGCGTCAGCGCGGGACGAAGTTCTATCCCGGCACGAACGTCGGCATCGGTACCGACCATACGCTGTTCGCGCTGGTCGATGGCCGCGTCGTATTCAGCCAAGGCAAACTCGGGCGCAAGTTCTGCTCGGTCGAGCTGGCAGCGAACGACACGGCAGAGATGCCGGTAGCAGCCGAATAACATCGGGTAACCATCCGGGTTGCCCACCAGGGTGACCCGGGTCGCGAAAGCGAACCTGAACAAGGGAGACGGGTCACCCCGGCTCCCTTTTTTATTGCTCCCTCCACGCGGCTGTCGCGGTCCCGTCATCCCGACGTGGCATGCGCGCAGCCAATGACGCGATAGGAGAGAGCCGTGTTCGCGCGCACCAAGAGACTGACATTGCGGCCGGGTTGGCCGGAAGATGCGCCTGCACTGGCGCGGGCGATCGGCCATGAGTCGGTGGTCGCCAAGCTGGCGCGTGCGCCTTGGCCGTATGCGCTGGGCGATGCCGAGGCGTTCCTGGCGCAGCCGCGTGGGCCGCATGACCCACATTTCATGATCGAGACGATGGAAGCGGGTGCGCCGCGACTCGTCGGCGGGATCGGTATCCGCGCGGCGGATGCGGGGCATGAGCTTGGCTATTGGCTGGCGCCTGACGCGTGGGGTCGCGGGTATGCTACCGAGGCTGGCGAGGCGGTGGTGGCGATGGCGCGGCATGCGCTGGGCCTGCACCGGCTGGATGCGTTTCATTTCGTGGACAACCCGGCGTCGGGGCGCGTGCTGGCTAAGCTCGGGTTTCGGCCTACGGGGCGGGTCGAGGCGCGGACTTCGCGCGGGCGTGGGGGTGAGGCTCCTGCGGTGATGTTCGAGCTGGATCTCGATGACGACCGATGTGCGCCGATGCCTTTGGCGGCGTGATTCGTAAACCCGTCGCATGATCCCAAACCACCCCGGCGAACGCCGGGGCCCAATTGGAAAGGTTGCAGTAACGGAGCGATGCCCTTCGTTAGCAACGTCTCCCAATTGGGCCCCGGCCTTCGCCGGGGTGGTGCGTTTGGTGAAGGCGCGCCCTACTCCTACCCGTTCCCCCGCGAAGGCGGGGGGCCAGGAACCACGGGCGGTGTCGTTTGGTATCCTGGGCTCCCGCCTTCGCGGGAGAACTAGAAGGAGAGGGAGAAGCCTGAGGCCCGAGGCTCAGGCGACCGCCACAGCCCGCTTAGCAACCGGCAGCACCGCCGCCTCATACTCGCTCTCCGCCAAGCCGATCAGCGCGCGATCGTCATGCTTCCACGGGTGGAACCCCGGCAGGAAATACGCGGCCCAGACGCCGGCGATCTTCCGCGCCATCCCTGGATTGCCGAACGCGTACCACGCCATCCGCGCCCACACCCGAGGCCCGGTAAGCCCGTCCTGCCGCAGCAGTTCCGCCATCCCCCGCGCACGCCCGGTGAAGAAGCGCCACGTCGTGATCAGCATCACCAGCGACTTCACCCGCCAGCGCGTGAAGCGCGGCCAGTCGCGAGTCGCGTGGAGCCAGGTGTCGTAGGCGACCCCCTTGTGCTCGATCTCCTCGGCGGCATGCCACAGCCAGAGCGCCGCCGCCTGCTGATCGCCGCCCGCGAGGTGCTTCGGGTTGGCGATCAGTTCGTGCGCCAGCATCGCGGTGAAATGCTCGAGCGCGGTGGTGGCGGCGAGGCTCGCGATCTCTGGCCGCCCCTTGGTCAGCGCCAGTGCCGCGTCGACGTCCACGATCAGCGGCGCGACGTCGTAGCCCTGGTCGGTGACGTGGCGGTTGAACGCGACGTGCTCGCGGGTGTGGATCACCTCCTGCTTGATGAAGGCGTTGATCTCGGCGTGGAGTTTCGGCGGCGTGCCCTCGCGGAACTTCCGGACGCTGTCGACGAAATAGCCCTCGCCCTTCGGAAACGTCACCGACAGCGCGTTGTAGAACGCCGTCGCGATCGGATCATCGTTCAGCCACCAGCGGCGAATCGTGGCGCCGCGGCCGAAGCGGCGGTCGCGCGGGGTGATCGTCAGATCGGCAGGCGTGGTTGCTTTCGCCACGGAAACCTCCAAACAGGAATGAACACTCGTTACTTACATAGATGTAAATAGGTTTTCCGGTCCGTGACGTCAACTCCGCGCAAGCGCCTCTCCCCCACCGAATCGCGTGAAGCTGCCGTCGAGGCTGCGCGGGCCCTCCTCGTGGAGAGCGGGCCAAGCGCGGTAACGCTGAAGGCCGTGGCAGGCCGGGTCGGGCGCACGCACGCCAATCTGCTCCACCATTTCGGCTCGGCGGAAGCGCTGCATACCGCGCTGATCACGCGGATGGCGGCGGACATCGTCGGCACTATAGGTTCAGCGGTGCTGCGCGTGCGGGCGGGCGAGTTGGATCCACGCGAGGTGGTGGAGATGACCTTCGACGCGTTCGGCAAGGGCGGCGCGGGCGCGCTGGCGAGCTGGATGATCCTGTCGGGCAATACCAATGCGCTCGATCCGATCCTGACCGCGATCCACGATCTTGTCGATGAACTGGCGGAGGGTGACATGCCCGGCGATCAGCCGATCCAGGAGCAGACTTTGACGCTAGTGTTGATGGCGCTCGGCGACGCACTGATGGGGGCACCGATGGCGCGCGCGCTCGGCCTCCCGGTCGGCAAGGCACGCGAACTCGCACTCGACGCGCTGCTCGCCAGCAAGGACGCCGCCGCCCCCGCGCGCTGCTGACACGCTCGAATCGCGCGCCGAATCGCAGAGGGTAGAAATTTTTGCCTATTTCGCTATGGGGCGGCGATGCATTTTCTAGACCAAGCCAAGATCTACGTACGTTCGGGTGAGGGCGGCCCCGGTGCCGTCAGCTTCCGCCGCGAGAAATATATCGAATATGGCGGCCCCGACGGCGGCAATGGCGGCAAGGGCGGCGACATTGTGTTCGAATGCATCGCCGGCCTGAACACGCTGATCGACTTCCGCTACACGCAGCATTTCCGCGCGCCACGCGGCTCGGGCGGATCGGGTTCGAACCGCACCGGCGCGGGCGGCAAGGACCTCGTCATCCGCGTTCCGCTCGGCACGCAGGTGCTGTCGGAGGACAAGGAAGAGGTGCTGATCGACTTCACCGAGGTCGGCCAAAGCGAAGTGCTGTTCCGCGGCGGCGATGGCGGGCGCGGCAATGCGAGCTACAAGACGTCGACCAACCGCACCCCGCGCCAGCACGGCACCGGCTGGCCGTTCGGCGAGGCATGGGTCTGGCTGCGGCTGAAGCTGCTCGCCGATGCGGGCCTCGTCGGGCTGCCGAACGCGGGCAAGTCGACCTTCATCAACCAGGTGACGAACGCGCAAGCCAAGGTCGGCGAATACGCCTTCACGACGACGCGACCGCAGCTGGGCGTGGTGCGGCACAAGCAGCGCGAATTCGTGGTCGCGGATATTCCGGGGCTGATCCAGGGTGCCGCCGAGGGTGCGGGGATCGGCGACCGGTTCCTCGGGCATATCGAGCGGTGCCGGGTGCTGCTGCATCTGGTCGATGCGAACGACCGTGACGTGGCCGAATCGTACCGGATCGTCCGCGACGAGCTGGAGAATTACGGCGAGGGGCTCACCGACAAGAAGGTGATCGTCGCGCTGAACAAGATCGACATGCTCGATCCTGAGCTGATCGCGGCGCTGTCGGCGGAGCTGGCTGAGGCGAGCGGTGCCGAGGTGATGGCGATTTCGGGCGCGAGTGGCGCCGGGATCGAGGCGGTGCTGGACCAGCTGATCGAGGCGATCGGGCCGGCGCCGGGCGCGGCGAAGGAATTGGAAGAAGGCGAAGTGCCGGTCGCATGGTCGCCGCTTTAGGTGCCGTCTTAACCCTCTCCCCTGCGGGGAGAGGGTTGGCGTTAGATTTCTCCCCTCGCGCTTGCGGGAGGGGTCGGGGGAGGGCTTTCTTGCCGACAGGTCACGCCCGCCCCTCCCCTAACCCCTCCCGCAAGCGGGAGGGGAATGCGTGATGTTTCCGCCTTCGTCTTGCGCGCGGCTGATCGTGAAGATCGGGTCGGCGTTGCTGGTCGATCCCGATGGGAGCGTTCGGCGGGAGTGGCTGACCGGGCTTGTCGCCGATATCGCCGCGAGGACCGGCGAGGGGCAGCAGGTCGCGATCGTTTCGTCTGGCGCGATCGCGCTCGGCGCTCGGCGGCTAGGTCTCCCCAAGGGTGGCCGGGCAAGTCTCGAGGACGCGCAGGCCGCAGCCGCAACCGGCCAGATCGCGCTTAGCCAGGTCTGGGCCGAACTGCTCGCCGCGCAAGGGCTGAACGCGGCCCAGATCCTCGTCACGCTGGACGACCTCGAAGACCGGCGACGGTATCTCAACGCCGCGGCTACGCTCAATCGGCTGCTGTCCCTTAAGGTCGTGCCGGTCATCAACGAGAACGACAGCGTCGCGACCGAGGAAATTCGGTTCGGCGACAATGACCGCCTCGCTGCCCGCGTTGCGCAAGCCGCCGGCGCGCAGGGCGTGATCCTGCTGTCCGACGTCGATGGACTCTACACGGCCAACCCGCATACCGATCCGTCTGCGACTCATATCGCCAGCGTGGGCCGGATCGACGCAGTTGCGGGGATGGCGGACGACGGGTCGGGCTCTGGGATGGGTTCGGGCGGGATGGCGTCGAAGATCGCCGCGGCGCGGATCGCGACGGGTGCGGGCATTCCGCTGGCGATCGCTTCGGGGCGGATCGAGCATCCGCTGTCCACCCCTGCCCGTCATACGATCTTTACGGCCGAGCGGACGGCGTCTGCACGGAAGGCTTGGCTGGCGGGGGGGCTGACCGCCAAAGGTGCGATCCATGTCGACGCGGGGGCTGCGGCCGCGCTTGGACGGGGGCGGAGTTTGCTCGCTGCCGGCGCGACTCGGATCGTTGGGGGTTTCGCGCGGGGTGATCTGGTGACGATCGAAGGCCCGGGCGGGACTGTCGCGCGGGGGCTTGCGGAGTATGATGCGGCGGATACCGCGCGCCTGCTCGGCCGGCACAGCGACGATCATGCGGCGATCCTCGGTTACGCGCCTCGGTCTGCGCTGGTGCATCGCAATCACCTGGCGCTCGTATGATGGGCCGCACCTTGTTCACCCGCGAAGGCGGGTGCCCAGACTGGGCACCCGCCTTCGCGGGTGAACATACTTCTTATGCTACCTCGGGAGCGCGGTCATGATCCTGGCTATCACCGGCGGCACCGGGTTCGTCGGCAGCCACCTGATCGATCATGCGCTCGAGACCGGGCACACCGTCCGTGCGCTCGCGCGGAAGCCGCAGGCCAAGCGCATCGGCGTGACCTGGATCGAGGGCGCGCTCGATCGCCCGAAGAGCCTGGCGACCCTGGTCGAAGGCGCGGATATGGTGATCCACGTCGCCGGTGTCGTCAACGCGGCCAATCGTGCGGGCTTTGCCGAGGGCAATGTCGCCGGAACCGAAGGCATCCTTCAGGCGACGAAGCACCCTGGAATCCGCCGCTTCGTCCACGTCTCCTCGCTTGCCGCGCGCGAGCCGACACTGTCGAATTATGGCTGGTCGAAGGCGGAGGCGGAAACGCGCGTACAAACGTCGGGACTGGACTGGACGATCGTCCGTCCGCCCGCGATCTTCGGGCCACGCGACCATGAGCTGCTCGACGTCTTCAAGGCGGCACGGTCCGGCTACATCCCGATGCCCCCGGCGGGCACGCGCGTTTCGTTGCTGTACGTCGAGGATTTGACCGCGCTATTGCTCGCGCTCGCCGAGAGTGACGCTGCGCCGTCGATCATGGAGCCCGACGACGGGGTGCCGAACGGCTGGGACAACCGCGACTTCGCACGTGCGATCGGCGTGGCAGTCGGGAAGCCGGTCAAGGTGTTCTCGACACCCCGCGCGCTCCTGAAGCTCGCGTCCGCTGCCGACCGGCTCGTCCGCCGTCGCAAGGCCAAGCTGACGCGCGACCGGGTCAGCTATTTCTGCCACCCCGACTGGGTCTCGCACAAGCCGCCGCCGCCCGCGCTGTGGACGCCGTCGGTCCCGACCCCGCAGGCGCTCGCGCAAACCGCGGCGTGGTATCGCGCCGCCGGGCTGCTATAGCGCCGAAAAGCCGCCGCAATTCCCTGTCAGGGATCGCTGCGACACCGAAGGGATTATCATGAGCGATCGTCAGCAGATCTACGACACCGTCACCGCGCAGATCGAGCCGTTCAACAAGAAAGGCGTCGCCCTCGCCGATGCGACGACGTTCCAGGGCGACCTGGAGTGGGACAGCCTGACCGTCATGGATTTCGTCGCGGCGATCGAGGACGAATTCGACATCATCATCACGATGAACATGCAGGCCGAGATCGAGACCGTCGGCCAGCTGGTCGACGCGGTCGCGAAGTTGAAGGCCTGACCCCCCTTGCCGTTCGTGCCGAGTAGGGATCGAGCGTAGCCGAGAGCCCGTGTCGAGGTACATGTCCTTCGATACGCCATCTCGACACGCTCGACGGCTACTCGGGACGAACGGTTGGGATACACATTCCAACCTCATGGAATCGATAGAATGACCGAAGCCGCCACCACTGCCCACGCCCTCCCCGTCGACGCTCCGGAGGTTGCCCCCGAACGCGACCTCATGTCGAAATTCGACGCGCTGATCGCGGAACGCGAGGCGCTGATCGCCAGTGGCGTGCGCAATCCGTTCGCGATCGTGATGGACGAGGTGAAGGGGCCGACCCAGGCGGTGATCCGCGGCAAGGACACGATCCTGCTCGGCACCTACAATTACATGGGCATGACGTTCGACCCCGACGTGATCCAGGCCGGCAAGGACGCGCTCGACGCGTTCGGGTCGGGCACCAATGGCAGCCGGATGCTCAACGGCACGTTCCACGATCATATCGACGTCGAGCAGGCGCTCCGCGAATTCTACGACATGACCGGCGCGATCGTGTTCTCGACCGGGTACATGGCCAATCTCGGGATCATCTCGACGCTCGCCGGCAAGGGCGAATACGTCATCCTCGACGCCGACAGCCACGCGTCGATCTACGACGGCTGCAAGCAGGGCAATGCCGAGATCGTCCGCTTCCGCCACAACGACGTGAACGATCTCGACAAGCGGCTCGGTCGCCTGCCGAAGGAAGCCGGCAAGCTGGTGGTGCTCGAGGGCGTCTATTCGATGCTCGGCGACATCGCGCCGCTGAAGGAAATGGTCGCGGTCGCCAAGAAGCATGGCTGCATGGTGTTGGTCGACGAGGCGCATTCGATGGGGTTCTTCGGCCCCAACGGGCGCGGCGTGTACGAGGAGATGGGGCTTACCGACGAGGTCGATTTCGTCGTGGGGACGTTTTCGAAGTCGGTCGGCACGGTCGGCGGGTTCGTCGTGTCGAACCACCCGAAGTTCGAGATGGTGCGCTTCGCCTGCCGTCCGTACATCTTCACCGCATCGCTCCCCCCCTCGGTGGTCGCGACCGCCGCGACCTCGATCCGCAAGCTGATGACCGCGCACGACAAGCGCGCGCAGCTCTGGAAGAACGCGCGCCGGCTTCACGGCGGGCTGAAGGCGATGGGCTTCAAGCTCGGCACCGAGACGTCCGACTCGGCGATCATCGCGGTGATCCTGACCGACCAGGAACAGGCGATCGCGATCTGGCAGTCGCTGCTCGAGGGTGGTCTCTACGTCAACATGGCGCGCCCGCCCGCGACGCCGGCGGGGACGTTCCTGCTGCGGTGTTCGCTGTGTGCGGAGCATACCGACGAGCAGATCACGACGATCCTCGGGATGTTCGAGACCGCTGGCCGCGCCGTCGGCGTGATCGGCTGACGGTTTCCTCCTTCCGTGGGGAGGAGGAAACATCCGTGAAATGTTGGATCCGTACCGGCACTCCAAGTCATTGCGTGTGGGCAACGACGCGTTAGGATGCCGGTCGTGACGCAAGACGAGGTCGAGACTGCGGCCCAGGGGGGCGGGGCGAGGTGGCGCATAGCCATGCTGGTCGTGATGGGCCTGCTCGGTGCTGCTGTGCTGGTCGCGCTGATCGTGACGCTCGGCCACGCCAATCGCCAGCGCGATCGCGCGCTGGAACTGCAGGCGCACAGTTATGACGTGATGATCCTCGCGCGCACGCTGTCCGGGACGATCGCGCGATCGGAGGCGTCGCTCGGGCGGTACGTCATCAGCGGCGACAAGCAGTTGGGCCAGCTCTATTTCGACGAATGGCTGCTCGCGGGGACGCAGATCGACCGGCTCGACCAGATCACCAACGACAATCCCGAGCAGCAGCCGCGAGTCGATCGGCTGCGTGCCGCCTATGACGCGCGCGGGCGGGAATTGTCGCTGACGGCGCTCAACACGCGCTACGGCAAGAACGGCCAAGCGCTCGCGCGGTATTACCAGTCACGGAAATCACCGACGCTGGCGGAGATCAATACGACGCTCGACACACTGATCGCCGGAGAACGCGCGTTGCTCGACGACCGGACGGCGGCGGCGATGAGATCGGTCGAACGGTCGAGCTGGGTCGCGGGGGTGCTGGCCATATTCGGCGTACTGATCGTGCTCGGCGCGATCGTGCTAGGTTGGTTCACGATCCGCGCGGTCGGCGAGCGTGCGACCGCACTGGCCGATGCCGAACTGGAACGCGAGCGCGCGGACGAGCTGACCACCGCGGTTGCCGCCGCCACCGCCGAATTGCGCGTGCAGGAGGCGAAGCTGCGCCAGATCCAGAAGATGGAGGCGGTCGGCCAGCTGACCGGCGGGATCGCGCATGACTTCAACAACATGCTGGCGGTGGTGCTGGGCGGCCTGGAACTCGCGCGCCGCAATCTCGCGAGCGATCCCGCCAGCGTGCGCCGGCATATCGACAGCGCGACCGAGGGTGCGAACCGCGCGGCGGCGCTGACCCGCCGGCTGCTCGCCTTCAGTCGCGAGGATTCGCTGAAGGCCGAGACGATCGACGCGGCCGCGCTGGTCGCCGGGATGTCCGACCTGCTCGACCGCACGCTGGGGGACGCGATCACCGTCATCGTGCGCGACGATGCGGCGGGCGGGTGCGTCCGCGCAGACCGCGTCCAGCTGGAGAACGCGGTGCTGAACCTGGCGGTCAACGCGCGCGACGCGATGAACGGGCGCGGCACGCTGACCGTCGCGACCGGCACGATAACTTTGGCAGCGGAGCAGGTCGGGCGGTGCGCGGCGGGCGATTACGTTACGATCATGGTCGGCGACGATGGCTGCGGGATGGCGCCCGACGTCGCCGAACGCGTGTTCGAGCCGTTCTTCACCACCAAGGAAGTCGGCAAGGGCACCGGGCTCGGGCTCAGCCAGATCTTCGCGCTGGTCCAGCAGTTGCACGGCGAGGTCGGCATCGTCTCCGCACTGGGCGAAGGGACGACCGTCACGCTGTATTTCCCCCGCGCCGCCGAGCTCGTCGCCCTCCCCCTGCCGACCGCCCCGATCGCGATGGTCGAGCCGATCGCACCGACGATGCCCGAGACGTTGCAGATCCTGGTGGTCGAGGACGATCCGCGCGTGCTGGCCGCGACGACCGGCGCGCTGGAGGAGATCGGGCATCATCCGATTGCGTGCGACGATCCGCTTGCAGCGCCCGCGCTGCTGGCGGCGAACCCGGGGATCGGGTTGATCATCTCCGACGTGCTGATGCCGCGCCAGACCGGGCCGGAGATGATCGCCGCGCTCTCCCCGCTTTACCCTCACGTCGCGGTGCTGTTCGTCACCGGGTTTGCCGGCGAAGTGAACGTCGCGCAGTTCGGGGGGCACGAGGTGCTGCGTAAGCCCTTCACGCTCAACGGCCTGGAGCGCGCGGTCGTGACGGCGATGGCCGCGGAAGGCCGCGAGACGAACCACCCGATCGCCGCGGAATGATCGTTCACTGATGCGTTGCGATTGAGGATGACGCCTAGCGCGTGCGCCCCTATACCCGCGCGACCCAGCATACCGAGCCCAACCCGCGCATGAAATCCATCGACCGCTACATGGCCCGGCTGATCGCGGTGCCGCTTTTTTCGACGCTGCTGATCGCCGTCATGCTGTTCGTGCTCGATCGCATGCTCGGGTTGTTCAATTTCGTCGCGACGCAAGGCGGCCCGATCAGCGTCGTGTGGCGGATGCTCGCCAACCTGCTGCCCGAATATCTGGGGCTCGGCATTCCCATCGGGCTGATGCTCGGCATCCTGCTCGCGTTCCGGCGGCTGTCGACCTCGTCCGAGCTGGACGTGCTGCGCGGCGTGGGGATGAGCTACAACCGGCTGCTGCGCGTGCCGTACATGTACACGATCGCGCTGGCGCTGCTGAACCTCGCGATCGTCGGCTATGTCCAGCCGATCGCGCGCTATTATTACGAAGGCCTGCGGTTCGAGCTGCGCACGGGTGCGCTCGGCGCGTCGATCAAGGTCGGCGAGTTCACCAATCTCGGCAGCAAGATGACGCTGCGGATCGAGGAGAGCAAGGACAAGGGCCGCGAGCTCTCGGGCATCTTTGTCCATGCGCAGAGCCCGAACGGCGACTGGCTGGGGGTGACCGCGGAGAAGGGCAAGTTCCTCGCGACCGACGATCCCAACGTCATCATCTTCCGCCTCGCCAACGGTACGCTCGTCCACAACCGGCCCGAGTTCAAGACGCCGCGCGTGTTGACCTTCACCAGCCACGACCTGCCGATCAACCTGCCCAAGTTCGAGAGTTTCCGCGTCCGCGGTGGGCGCAATCTCGAATATACGCTGCCCGAACTCGCCAAGCAGGGCCAGCGCGGCGCGACGCTGGAGCAACGCGATGGCAGCCGATCGGAGTTCCACTTTCGCCTGGCCGAAGTGGCGACGATGTTCCTGTTGCCGCTGCTCGCGCTCGCGCTCGGGGTGCCGCCCAAGCGATCCTCGTCCGCGCTCGGCGTGTTCCTGTCGATCGTGATGATCGTCACCTATCACAAGGTGAACCAATACGCGGCGGACGTCGGCGAACTCGGGCGGATCGATCCGATCATCGCGCTGTGGGTCCCCTTCACGATCTTCGCCGGGCTGATCCTGTGGATGTATTATACGATCGCCTATGTCCCCGGCGGGCAACCGATCGGTGCGCTCGAACGCGTCTTCTCGAAGACATTCAAGGCGATCACGAACCGCATCCCGGGCTTCCGTAAGAGCAAGGCCGCATGAACATCGTCAGCTTCTTCCCGTCGCGGACGGTCGCGATCTACATGGGACGGATGTTCCTGGTGCGGACGTTCGCGGTGCTCGCCGCGCTCGTGCTGGTACTCCAGGCGCTCGACCTGCTGAGCAACTCCGGCGACATCCTCGCCTTTCCCGGCAATGGCGACGCGCAGGTCTGGCAGTATGTGTCGCTACGCGCGCCGCAGATCGTCTCGCGGTTCCTGCCGTTCTCGGTCCTGCTCGGAACCATCCTGACGCTGATCACGATGAACCAGAACAGCGAGATCGTCGCGCTGAAGGGCTCCGGCCTGTCCGCGCACCAGGTGCTGGCGCCGTTGCTGGTCGCGAGTCTCGGTGTCGCGGTGATCAGCTTCGTGTTCAACGACCGCGTGGTGGCGCGCGCGACGGCAACGCTGAACCAGTGGCAGAAAGTGAATTACGGCAAGTTGCCGATCGATCGCGGCGACCGTGCGAACGTCTGGGTGCGCGACGGCGACGACCTGATCGAGGTCGCGCAGATCCGCGGGCGCGGTGACGCGACCCGGCTTGGCGGCATCACTCTGTACGATCGCACCGGCGGTAACCTCGTCGCGATCCTGCGGGCGGATCACGGCAGGCGCGTCGCTAACGGCTGGGAGGTGAGCCCTGCGACCCGGTTCGACGTGAAGAGCGGCACCGTCCGCCCCTTGGGCGCCGTGGTGATCGCGAAGGACGTGCGGCCGGACCAGTTCACGCTGGCGAGCGTAGATGCGGACGGACTGTCGTTCGGCGCGCTAAAGGCGGCAATCGCCGACCTGTCCGACGCGGGGCGGCCGACCAAGGCGCTCGAAGGATCGTTGTGGCACAAGCTGTCGGGGCCGCTGTCGTCGGTGCTGATGCCGTTGCTCGGCGCGGTCGCAGCGTTCGGGATCGCGCGATCGGGCAAGCTGTTCGTGCGCGCCGTGATCGGCATGGGGCTCGGCTTCGCGTTCTTCGTCGCGGACAATTTCGCGCTCGCGATGGGCAATCTCGGCGCCTACCCGCCGTTCCTCGCCGCGTGGGCGCCGTTCCTGCTGTTCTTCTTCATCGGCGAGGCGGTGCTGATCCGGTCGGAGGAATAGGGCGCCGCCGATCGGTCGCACCCTTTCACGCCACCGCCCCCGTCCCTATCTGCTGGTCCGAACAACCCTCGGAGCAAGCATGAAATATCTCCACACGATGATCCGCGTGACCGACCCGGCGAAGACGATCGCGTTCTTCGAGACGCTGGGGCTGAAGGAGGTCCGCCGGATGGAGAACGAGAAGGGGCGGTTCACGCTGATCTTCCTGTCGGTCCCCGGCGACGAGGGCGCCGAGGTCGAGCTGACGCACAATTGGGATCCGGAAGAATATGGCGAAGGCCGCAATTTCGGGCATCTCGCCTACCGCGTCGACAACATCTACGACACGTGCCAGCGGCTGATGGACTCGGGCGTGACGATCAACCGGCCGCCGCGCGACGGCCACATGGCGTTCGTGCGGACGCCGGACAATATCTCGATCGAGCTGTTGCAGGCCGATGGCGCGCTGGATCCCGCCGAACCGTGGGCGTCGATGCCCAACACCGGCAAGTGGTGACACGCTGATGCTCGATATCGTCCGCGTGCCGGTGCTGGCCGATAATTACGCCTGGTTGATCCACGACACCGTCTCGGGCGAGACGGTGGTGGTCGATCCGGGCGAGGCGGGGCCGGTGATCGCCGCCGCGAAGAAGCGCGACTGGCGGATCGACCGGGTGTGGACGACGCATTGGCATCCCGATCACACCGGCGGCAACGCCGAGATGAAGGCGTATGGCGCGACCGTCGTCGGCCCGGCGGCGGAAGCGGACAAGATCCCGACGCTCGACGAGCAGGTCGGCGAAGGCGATGTCGTGCGGCTAGGTGCGCACGAAGCGACGGTGATGACGGTGCCGGGGCATACGCAGGGGCATATCGCGTTCCACTTTGCCGATGACGCGGTGATCTTCACCGGCGACACGCTGTTTGCGATGGGCTGTGGGCGGCTGTTCGAGGGCACGCCCGCCGACATGTTCGCGAACATGCAACGATACGCGAAGCTTTCGGACGAGACCGAGGTGTTCTGCGGGCATGAATATACGCAGAGCAACGGGCGCTATGCGCTGGTTGCCGAGCCGGACAATGCGGACATTGTCGCGCGGATGGTCGAGGTCGACGCGGCGCGCGCGAAGGGTGAGCCTACCGTGCCGACGACGGTCGGGCGCGAGCGGGCGACCAACCCGTTCCTGCGGGCGACGTCGGTCGAGCAGCTTGCGGGCTATCGTGCAGCCAAGGATGCGTTTCGCGGGTGAAGCGCGTATAAGGGTGATGGGATTTTGAGGAGCGTTGCGATGCGTATGCGGACCCTGCCACTCTTGATGCTGCCGGCGCTTTTGTTGCCCGCTATGACATTAGGCGCGTGTACGCAGACCCAGGCGGAGGTCGAGCGAGCGCAGGTTCGTGAAGCAGGCGTGCAGGAGAAACTAGCGAAGGAACTCGCTGGGCTCGTGCCAGGCAAGCCCGAGTCGTGCATCAGCCAGTTCCCGCAGAAGCAGAGTTCGGGCTACGGCGCGACGATCCTGTACCGGGTGAATAGCGGGCTCGTGTACCGCAGCGATACCGTCGGCGGATGCGAGGGGATCGCCCGCGGTGATATCCTGGTGACGCGGACGCCGAGCGGGCAGCTGTGCCGCGGCGACATTGCGCAGACGTTCGACCAGGCCTCGCGCTTTCCGACCGGGAGTTGCAGCTTCGGCGACTTCGTACCGTATCGGAAGCCATGATGCGCGGGTGGGTCCTGGCGGCGGTGGCGCTGATGACGGTGGGGATGCTCGGCGCGGGCAAGTCCGCCCCCCTGGCCGGGCGGATTGCGGGAGCGCCGGTCCGGTGCATCGACCTTCAACAACTCAACGGGCCTGAGATCGTCGATTCGCAGACGATCCTGTACCGGCAGTCGGGCAAGCGGATCTGGAAGACCGGACCGGTTGGAGAGTGTCCTTCGCTGCGACCGCTCGATACGTTGATCGTCGATGTCTATGGCGGGCAATTGTGCCGAAACGATCGGTTTCGGACGGTGTCTGCGGGTATGTCGATCCCATCGGGGTATTGCCGGTTTCGGGATTTCACGCCGTACGACAAGGTGAAGTAGGAAGGCGTTCCGCCTCAAGGCTCACCCTCCGAACTTCTCGCACCACCCCGGCGGAGGCCGGGGTCCAATTGGTGGACGGCGCTCCGTGACATCGACCTTTCCAATTGGGCCCCGGCCTTCGCCGGGGTGGTAGAAGTGGGACCGAACGTCGCCCCCTTCCGTCATTCTGACTTTCGTCAGGATGACGAAGGGCTCAGTCCTCGAACACTGCCGCCCGCTTCTCCATATTCGCGCGGACCTGTTCGACCTGGTTGGGCGTGCGGATGACTTTCAGCTGCTCTTCGGTTTCCGCGTGAAGTACCGCCACCGCATCGGCATCCGCCGCAAGGTTGTAGAGCGCCTTCGACCCGCGAATCGCGTGGGGGTTCCTCGCCGCGATCTCTCGGGCGAGCATCATTGCCTCGCCGAGCGGGTCTTCGGACAGCCGCGTGACGAAGCCGTGTCGCAACGCCTCCGCGCCATCGAACTCGCGCGCGGTGTAGGTGAGTTCGCGCAGCACGTCGTCGCGGGCCAGCGTGCGCCAAAGGGCGATGCCGGCCATGTCGGGGACGAGGCCCCAGTACGTCTCGCGGATTGCGAAGCGGGCGCTCGGGTGCGCGATGCGGATGTCGGCGCCCGACATGATCTGGAAGCCGCCGCCGAACGCGACGCCGTGGACTGCAGCAATCACCGGCATCGGCAAGGTGCGCCAGCCCCAGGCCACCTGTTGGACTAGGTTCGCGCCTTCCTCGGTACGGTCTCCGAGCGCCAACCCAGAGCCACCGTTCGCCATCGAGGCCATGTCGAGGCCGGCGCAGAACGCCTTGCCCTCGCCGGAGAGGACGACGCAGCGGACTCCGGTCATCCCCTTGAGCTGGTGGATCGCGGCGGCGATGCCCTCGAACATCGCGGGGTCGATCGCGTTCATCTTGTCGGCGCGCGCGAGGCGGACGTCGGCGATGCCGTCCGTGACGGTGATGGTGACCCGGTCGTTCATAGTGGCGATCCTCTCGATCTTTGCGCGAACGCTAACCGCGCCTGGGCCCGCCCGCAATGTTGCGCGCGGCCACCCGGCGTGTAGAGGCGGGCAATGGCTGGTTTTGATCCACAATGGTTTGCGACGCGCGGGTTCGGCGGGCACGGCGCCGCGCTGGGGATGCGCTATCACGCGCATGGCGACGACTGGGCGGAGCTTGCGCTGCCCTATGACGAGCGGCTCATCGGCGACCGCGCGAGCGGCGTGATCGCGTCGGGGCCGATCATCACGATGATGGACATGGCGACGAGCCTCGCGATCTGGATCAAGCGCCAGGCGTTCGTGCCGCATGCGACGCTCGACCTGCGGGTCGATTACCTGCGACCGGCGACGCCCGGGAAAACGGTGATCGGGCGCGGGGAGTGCTACCGGATCACGCGCTCGATCGCGTTCGTGCGCGGGCAGGCCCATGACGGCGACCCGAGCGATCCGCTGGCGCATGTCGCGGGGACGTTCATGGTGGTGGGCGATGTCGCCGGCATGGGTCTCAACAGAAGGATCGAGGCATGACGATCGGTTTGCCGCCCTATGCGGAGATCCTGCGCGTGTCGGTCGAAGCCGAGGATGGCGCGCCACCTGTGTTGCTGATGCCGTTTGCGGATGACGTGCTGGGGCGGCCTGGGTTTTTGCATGGGGGTGCGATCTCGGGGTTGCTGGAGATGGCGGCGATCGCGGCCTTGCAGCATGCGCTGGAGGCTGAGGGCCCCGATGGCTCCGACGCGCGGATCAAGCCGGTCAACGTTACCGTCGATTTCATGCGGGGTGGCCGGGACAAGCCTACGCGGGCGGCGGGGGTGGTGACTCGGTTGGGGAATCGGGTGGCCAATGTCGAGGCGACCGCTTGGCAGGACGACCGCGACAAGCCGATTGCCGCGGCGCGGATGAATTACCTGATCGTGCGCGACTAGCGCGCTTCTGCTCCCCTCCCGCTTAGCGGGAGGGGTCGGGGGAGGGGTGTGCCTCACAGACCGGACGCCAGTACGTACGTCGCACCCTCCCCTGACCCCTCCCGCAAGCGGGAGGGGAATTTCGCTTACCTCGCGGTCAGTTTGATCAGGCGGCCTTCGGAGTCGCCGCCGTCTTCCAGGAGCCAGATCGCGCCGTCGGGGCCTTGTTCGACTTCGCGGATTCTTGCCCCCATGTCCCATTGGTCGCCTTTTGCCGCGTTGGTACCGGTAAGGTGGACGCGGACGAGGGACTTCGAGGACAGACCGCCGATAAATGCGTCGCCCTTCCACTGCGGGAACATGCTGCCCGAATAGATCATCAGGCCGCCGGGGGAGATGACCGGGTTCCAGAACACCTTGGGCGGCTCATAGCCGTCACCGGGCTTGTGATCGGGGATGTCGGTGCCATCGTAGTTGCTGCCGTTCGAGGCGTTGGGCCAGCCATAGTTGAGGCCGGGCTTGATCAAATTGACCTCGTCGCCGCCCTTGGGCCCCATCTCCTGCTCCCAAAGATTGCCCTGCTTGTCGAACGCGATGCCGAGCAGGTTGCGGTGACCGTAGCTCCAGATCTCGGGTGCGAAGCCCTTTGCGACGAGCGGATTGCCGGGGGCGGGCTTGCCGTCGAGCGTGAGACGCAGCACCTTGCCGAGCGTCATCTTCGGGTCCTGCGCAGGGGTGAATTTCTGGCGCTCGCCGTTGGTAAAGAACAGGTATTTGCCGTCGGGCGAGAACGCGATGCGGCCGGAGTAATGGCCGTTGCCCTCGACGAACGGCCGCGCACTGAACAGCGCTTCGATCTCGCCGAGACGCGTGCCGCCACCACCATCCGGACGCAGGCGGCCGCGTGCGAGGACGACGCCCTTCCCGCCGTCGCCTGCGGTCGAATAGCTGAAATAGACACGTTGGCTGGTCGCGAAGTCGGGCGCGAGGACAACGTCCATCAGGCCGCCCTGCCCGGCCGAATCGACCGTGAGCGTCGCGACCGTCTGGCGCGACTTGCCGTCGGCGGAGACGAGCAGCATCTGGCCCTTCTTCTCGGTCACGAGCATGCGCTTGTCGGGCAGGAACGTCATCGCCCAAGGCGAATCGAAGTCGGCGACTACCGTTTCCTTGAACGGCTTCCCCGCCACGGCCGGTTGCGCGGAACAGGCGGTCGAGGCGAGCAGCGTGGCGGACAGCAACCCAGTGGCGAACAGCGTTTTGCGAATCATGATCTTCTCCCGGAAATCCCTGCGCTAACGCAGCGTACTAAACGAAGGTTGCTCCCGCTTGCGGACGGGCGCCACCCCGCGTATAGAGGCACCACTTCTCTACATCGCCAGATGAAGAGGCTGCGGGGCTTGCTCCGCGGCGGCAATCACCTGTGCTTTGGCCCTGTTTGGAATTTCGATGGCGAATATCGCCCTGCTGACCGACCTGATCGAACCCGAGGCGACCGCGCTCGGCCTCAGCCTCGTGCGCGTGCGCATGCAGGGCGGCAAGTCCGATCCGACGTTGCAGGTGATGGCCGAGCGCCCCGACACCCGCCAGCTGGTGATCGACGATTGCGCCGAGCTGTCGCGCCGGATCTCGGACAAGTTCGATGCGCTCGAAGCCGAGGGCAAGGACCCGGTCGGCGAGGACGCGTATCGTCTCGAAGTGTCGAGCCCCGGTATCGATCGTCCGCTGACGCGGTTGCAGGACTTCGCAGACTGGGAAGGCCAGGAGGCACGCATCCGCCTCGTCGAGCCGTTCGAGGATCGTAAGCAGATCTCGGGCAATTTGATGGGCGTCGAGGGGACCAAGATCACCGTCGACGTCAACAAGCACAAGCTCATGACGATCGACTTCAGCCAAGTCGCCGACGCCAAGCTCGTCATGACCGACCGACTCATCGCCGCGACTGCGCCGCTTTCCACCGAAGGCGCGGACGAGGTTTTCTATCAAGATACGCCCACCGATGAGCCCGATGCTCACGAGGCCGACACCGAAGAAGGACAGCATTGATGGCCACGGCAGTCACCGCAAACCGCGCGGAACTGATCGCGATCGCGAATTCGGTCGCGTCGGAGAAGATGATCGACAAGGCGATCGTGATCGAGGCGATGGAGGACGCGATCCAGCGCGCCGCCCGCTCGCGCTACGGCGCCGAGAACGACATTCGCGCCAAGCTCGATCCGAACACCGGCGATCTGCGCTTGTGGCGCGTCGTCGAAGTGGTCGAGGCGGTCGACGATTATTTCAAGCAGGTCGACGTCAAGGGCGCACAGAAGCTCCAGAAGGACGCGGCGCTGGGCGACTTCATCGTCGATCCGCTGCCCCCGATCGAGTTCGGCCGCATCGCCGCACAGGCCGCCAAGCAGGTCATCTTCCAGAAGGTCCGCGACGCCGAGCGCGAGCGCCAGTTCGAAGAGTATAAGGACCGCGCGGGCGAGATCATCACCGGCGTCGTCAAGCGCGTCGAGTTCGGCCATGTCGTCGTCGACCTGGGCCGCGCAGAAGGCGTCATCCGCCGCGACGCGCAGATCCCGCGCGAAGTGGTGCGCGTCAACGACCGCATCCGCTCGCTGATCCTCAACGTCCGCCGCGAGAACCGTGGGCCGCAGATCTTCCTGTCCCGCGCGCACCCCGACTTCATGAAGAAGCTGTTCGCGCAGGAAGTGCCCGAGATCTACGACGGCATCATCGAGATCAAGGCCGCGGCCCGCGATCCCGGTTCGCGCGCGAAGATCGGCGTCATCTCGCATGACTCGTCGATCGATCCGGTCGGCGCGTGCGTCGGCATGAAGGGCTCGCGCGTCCAGGCCGTCGTGCAGGAAATGCAGGGCGAGAAGATCGACATCATCCCCTGGTCGCCCGACATCGCCACCTTCGTCGTCAACGCGTTGCAGCCGGCCTCCGTGTCGCGCGTCGTGATCGACGAGGAAGAAGAGCGCATCGAGGTGGTCGTTCCCGATGACCAGCTTTCGCTGGCGATCGGCCGTCGTGGTCAGAACGTGCGGCTTGCGTCGCAGCTGACCGGCAAGGCGATCGACATCCTCACCGAGGCGGATGCATCGGAGAAGCGCCAGAAGGACTTCGTCGAGCGTTCGGCGATGTTCGAGAAGGAGCTCGACGTCGACGAGACGCTCGCGCAGCTGCTGGTCGCCGAAGGGTTCACGAACCTCGAGGAGGTCGCCTATGTCGAGGTCGAGGAGATCGCCGGCATCGAGGGCTTCGACGAGGATCTGGCGGGCGAGTTGCAGAACCGTGCGACCGAGGCGCTCGAGCGTCGCGACGCCGCGAGCCGCGAGGAGCGTACCGCGCTCGGCGTCGAGGACGCGCTGGCCGGCATGCCGTATCTCAACGAGGCGATGCTGGTCACGCTCGGCAAGGCGGGCATCAAGACGCTCGACGACCTCGCCGATCTGGCAACCGACGAGCTGGTCGAGAAGAAGCGCGTCGAGCCGCGTCGTCGCAACGAGGACGCGCCGAAGCGGCCTGAGCCGAAGGGCGGGATTCTCGCGGAATATGGCCTGAGCGACGAGCAGGGCAACGAGATCATCATGGCCGCTCGCGCGCACTGGTTCGAGGACGAGGCTCCCGAGGCTTCGGCTGACGACGTCGAGGCGGACGAGACTCCGGTGGAAGAGGCTTCGGCTGACGACACTGCGGTCGAGGACGCTGCGACCGAAGAGACGACGGCCGACGAAGCCGTGGCTGAGGATGCTTCGGCGGACGACGCTTCGGTAGAGGACGCTTCGGTTGAAGACGCGGCGGACAAGACCGACACCAAGAGCGAGGGCGACAAGGCCTGATGCCCTTCGTCAGCATCCGCATCTCGGGGTCCGCCACCAAGGACCAGAAGTCCGGCATCGTCGCCGACGTCACCCAGTCGCTCGTGCAGCGGCTGGGAAAGAACCCGGCTGCGGTGCAGATCGTGATCGAAGAGGTCTCGACCGAGAATTACGGCGCGGGCGGCCAGTTGCTGGTCGACCGCGACGCTCCGAAGACGACTCCAGCGCAGGAGGACGCACATGCGGAACCCTCCCGATGAGGCGCTAGGCGCTACCGAAACCCTGCCTTCCTCCCCTCCCGCAAGCGGGAGGGGACCGAGGGGTGGGCGCCCGGCTTCGGCCAAGGGCGACGCTTCGGCCAAGTCTCACGCTTCTAAGGCCAAAGCCAAGGGCGGCAAAGGTGGTGAGCGCGAGCCCACCCCTAGCCCCTCCCGCTTGCGGGAGGGGGATGACGACTTGCCCGTTCGCAAGTGCATCCTCTCGGGTGAGCGAGACGTGCGGCCCCACCTCGTGCGACTCGCGTTGTCGCCCGATGGCCAGATCCTTCCCGACGTGCGCGCCAAGGCTCCCGGCCGCGGCGCGTGGATCGGCGTGACTCGAGTCGAGCTCGAAGCCGCGATCAAGAAGGGCAAGCTCAAGGGCGCTCTCTCCCGCGCGTTCAAGACCGGCGAGTTCACCATCGATCCCGAGCTTCCGGCCAAGATCGAAGCCGCACTTGAGCGTAACGCGCTTGACCGGCTCGGGCTCGAATCGCGCTCCGGCACGGTGCTGATCGGCTCCGACCGGATCGAGCAGAACGCACGCCAGGGCAAGCTGAAGGCGCTGTATCATGCGTCCGACGCCGCCGAGGACGGCAACCGCAAGCTCGATCAGGCGTGGCGCATCGGCAACGATGTCGAGGGCTCGGGTTTGCGGGGGTTGGCACTCCCGGTATCGCGCACCATATTGGCGTTGGCGC
>Ga0308164_10002031_pt1 | contig 21299 bp, 22 predicted proteins | sample PhyTR2_FD_201031 | JGI IMG/M metagenome (GOLD analysis project Ga0308164, IMG submission 201031) | Phyllosphere microbial communities from UC Gill Tract Community Farm, Albany, California, United States - DLSLT.R2 | ecosystem: Host-associated > Plants > Phyllosphere > Unclassified | place: USA... | reverse complement strand
TGTCGGTGAGGTCGAAGGGAAAGAACTCGTCGGTTAACATGTCCGCACCAAACCCCCTATATTAAGAGAGTTATCTGCGGACACTCAACAAGAGCCGCAACAGGACAATCGAAACGAGATCAGGCTGCGATCGTCTCGACAATCGCCATGCGCTCCTTCGCCAATTCGCAATAACGGGCATCGAGTTCAATCCCAATGAACTCCCGACCGCACTGAAGCGCTGCCACGCCGGTCGAACCGCTACCCATAAACGGATCAAGGATCACGCGAGCGGAAGTAGTCTCGATCGCCTTCTGCACAAGTTCGACTGGGAAGGGTGCGGGGTGGTCGTTGTCACGCTCGTGAGGGAGGCTCCACACGTCCTTCAGACCCGACGCGCCTTTCGAACGAAGACGAAAACCCGGCTTGGCAAAGATCACTACCCATTCATGGGTGGGCAGGTAAAATGATTTACTGAAATTAGGGCCGCACTTGCGATCCCAGATTACGATCTGCCGCACTGGTAAGCCGGGGTTGAGATCGAGAGGTGTTTGGAGAAGGCCATCCTGAACACGCGGCTTATGATTATAATAGATTGCGCCGTCGTCGCGCAGCAAACGCCAGCACTCACGCAGCACGTCCTTCTGCCACTCGATATACTCGGACGGATCGCGTGCATCATCATAGGTGGCATACCCACTCGACAGCTTCATTCCCTTCCACTTGCCGCTCGCAGCCCCACGGGCACTTCCGTTTGCGGCCCGCCCCAGATTGTAGGGCGGCGAGGTGAAAATCAGGTCGATCGACCCAGACGGCATCTGCCGCATCACCTCAAGGCAATCGCCATTGTAAATCGTCGCGTGGTTCGAGGACGGAGTGATGATCGGCACATTGGCGTTGTCGTTGGTTGCTTCAGTTGAGAGCGGCATAACTTCGACGGCGAGAGAAGCCTCCGTCGCCTTAACCACGGCCTCACCCGAGTATGCCGCAATCCGCTTTTCGGCGACATCAAAATACTGGTCGGTCATCTCGATGCCAATCGAGCGGCGACCCGATCGTGTCGCAGCAACGCAGGTGCCCCCGCTTCCCATGAAGGTGTCGAGCACGACATCGCCTTCGCGAGAATAGGTGCGGATCAAATATTCCAGCAGATCGAGCGGCTTCTGAAACGGATGGAGATGCCCCTCATCCTTGGCGCAAAAGAGGGTGGTGCGAGGATTATTGGTCGTCCCTTCATACTCCCGACCGGGATTGTGTTTCACATCGCGGAGGTAGTTGCACGGCTTGCTCTCACTGACTTTCTTCAATCCCGCCGAGGTCTGGCCCAGCGCGTGATAGGCGTAGCGGCGCGATGAACGGCTTTCCTGAATTGTGGTCCCCGTGCTGAACACAAGAATATCCTCATGCTGCTTCAGGGGGCGGTTGCGTGCCTGAAGCGATTGCGTTGCGCGATTTTTGATCCAAATGAGATCGTGCTTGAACAGGTCGCGAGCCTCCCAGACGAGACGCGAGGTAAAGGGCTGCGAACCAAACATCACGATTGTGCCGGTGGCCTTGATGATGCGGCGATACTCGGCCCACAATGCGGTGAGATCAATCGACGGGTCGATGTCGAGCCCCGTCGTCGAATACGGCGGATCGGTGAGAATGAGATCGACGCTCCCATCCGCCATCGACTTCATGGCTTCGAAGCAATCGCCGCGATGAAGCATTGGAGCGAACATCTGCTGCGGCGGAGCTTCTGCCGTCACGCGCTCCCGGACGTTGGTGATCGCGGCAGGCGGCATGTCATTGGCGGGCGGCGGGGTCTCGGACGCCCGCGCCTTAGCGGGCGGACGCTTCGACTTCGCTTCCTTGGAGACAGGCTCGACATAGGTGGGCACGCGAAGACGCCAGCCAGCGGGTTCGGCGGTGGCCTCGATCATGTCAGGGAAAGCGGCGGTGAGCTTCGCCATCCGTTTGTAGATGGTGCCGTAGGCTACCTTGAGACCGGACGCCGACATGGCGTTGCGGATCGCATGAGCGCCCTGCCACGTCGAGGTGAGAGCATCGAAAAACGGCTGGTCGGGGATGGTGGTGCGGCGTGGCGCGGCGTCGCCGACAGGATCGGCCTTGGCAATCGCCGTGGCGGGCGCGACAGCATCAGACAGATCGTTCGCCGGGACACTTGCGGGTCGTGCATCGACGCCGACCAGCTTACGAAGGCCATCGCAGAGACGGGCGTAGTCTGCTTCAGCAGACACGGCACGGTCGTTCGCAGCCTCAAGCTGAGCGGAGATTACCACACCGAGTTGGTTCAGGATGTCGTGGATGGGCTGGGTCATGGGTCACCTCGTCTTTAGGACGATTGACCAGATATCTCTCTTCGGCGGTCTCGTATCGAATTCTCACATTTAGATGTCGGCGTTCATTTCACGTTTAGTGGACAAGTTCACACCCTTCCGATGCAGGAAGAACGAGAACGCGGTCGAATCATCGGATTGAGGATGCGCCGCCATGCGACGGCCGAATGGGCAAGCGGCTTCATAACGCTGCTGGCCCAAGCACGAAATGAGCTTCCCGCTTACGCTGACTGGGAAGCGCCATCGAACAGTGCTTACGCCCGCTGGTTGGATCAGCGTTCGGTTTACCCGCGCAGCGGCAGGGGCGAGTGGTCGTCGGAAAAGGTAAGACGTCTGTTCGACATCCACATCGGGCTGATCGACGAGGCTGAGCAGGAGTTCGATATCTCAATCGGGATCATCCGCTTCAAGAGGCAGTATGCGGATGCATCTACGCGCGCGGCGCTTGCTGCCGAAGAAGTTGCCGTGAGAGAAGATCGAGCGCGGCAAATCAATGACGCCTATCGGCTGTCTGCTGCGCTGAGAGGGCGTTCCTATGCCGATCAGGACATCCCGCCGAGGTTGATGAAAGAAAGGACATCTCGTCGAAGGGGACGCGAGCGCACGGATGAGCCCACCGAAGTCCAACTAACGCTGTTATAGGCAGGGCTACGATAACGGCAACGAGTCGGGTGCGGACTTCGACCAGCTTGCGCTGCCTGATCACTGAGATGAGGGTAGAACGTGGCTATAACCGAGACCGACCTTGCCGTGGCGGGAGCGATCTATCCGATTCTCGTCGAGTGCGCGCGGCAAGTCCCTGCGCGGACAATGACGTATGGTGCTCTCGCAAACGAGGCAAAGGTGCGCGCGCCAAATGATGAGGCGGTCCAAAAGGCAATCCCGGTGTCGCTGGGTCGCAGACTCGATGTCGTGCGGATGTTCTTGGATAGAGAGGCTCTGCCAGACCTCACGGTGCTGATTGTGAACGCAGGAACCGGAGAGGTTGGCTCTGCATTCGGCGGTGATCCTGACAAGGTGCGGGCCGAGGTCGCTGCGTTCGATTGGAGCACGGTTGCCGAGGAGTTCAATCTCCACATCGCCGGTTTGCGGAAGGGCATCGAAGCTACGCAGCGGCCTAAGATTACTCGCGACACTGCCAAGCAGATGATGGCAGACTACGCTCGCGATCACCGGGCCGCGCTCCCCAAGGACATTGGGAAAAAGCGGGAGGCGATCATTGAGATGATTAGTGCGGGACATTCGGCAGACGATGCGTTCAAACAGGCAGGAGCCCAGTAAACGGATGATCCGCTGTTCCGGGCATGCCGAGCCGATATATTACTCTCTCTTTGCGAACTTCTGGCCGGAGGTGGCAGACTGCTACACCATGGCTTACGGGGTGTTCGGTTGAGGCCGGGGCAACGCTGGCGCTCCAAGATGACGGCGTATCGCCGGGGTCGTGGAAGTCTGTTCTACCAGCCGCGCCACAAAACCGAGTTATTGTGGGAGTTCTGGAACTGGAACCGGAACCCCTACATCAGCCTCCACGCCGATGGCGTGATTACGATCAAGCTGCTGGACGGAGTCTTCGAAAGTGAAGGGTTCCTCGATCCTTGCGAGCTTACCGTGGTCTTTGATGAGGTCTTCTATCACCAAATTGTCCCACCCTGCGCCTCGCGCGCGACACTGATCCGTGATGTGTTCGAGCCCCTCGATCAATGGGTGAATGCACAATCCATCGAGTGCCCGCCGCCCAACCAGCAGTCGCGGACGATCAGCTTTCGGGAGTTCAGACAATGGCTGGAGGGGCCTTGACGAGCCGTTGCAATCATATCGCGCGTGCCCAGCCTGCCTAAATATCAGTATGAGGAACAAGCGTATGACATGGCGACATTACGACGTGCGCCAATCTGGGGAATGCACCGTGCTGGACAAGCGCGGCGAGAAACGCGTCCGCTATGACATGGGCATTGTAGAAACTGGCCGTAGCCGCGTTTTTGCCGGGTATTTCGTCCACATCACGCTTGGGGATGACGAGCAGATTACCGCCGAGGACTCAGGTTCTCTGGGCCGCGCGCTACGGCGCTTAGCGAGCAACATCTCGGCCAGCGGCCCGCGACTGAACTGCGTAGGATTGAGCGGTCAATGGCGGGAAAGCGGCCTCTCGGAGAATACTGGTTTCGGCTACTTCGGACCTGACCAGCAGCCGATGCACATGATGGATGAGATGCCTGACGACGGCGAGGACGGATCGCTCGACCGCATGGTCCATGAGGCCGTCGAGGGAATGCGGATCGGGCTTGTCTGACCTGCATTCCACCGCGCTATCTGACCGACAGAATGGGCGGCAAAACCCCGAGGTCAACGCATTTACGCTGTCCCAGCAGGCCGACGATCGCGGCTGCTTGCTGCGCGGAGAGAACGAACCATTCGTCGGCAGGGTTGTCAGTCCCTTCCATGGATACGGCGTTACTGGTGAGCAGGTCGCAGGCCACGCCGTTCTCGACCAGACCGGCGATCCCATCGACAATCAACCTGCGAGGCACGCGACACTCCTCGGCCATGCTGATGCCATTGGCGGCAGCGGACGCAACAACGGCGACGGCTTGACGGATCGAGAGCTTCCGCGATTTGTTGAGGAATCGGACGGTGGGGCGAGCGATGAACTGCCCAATCGGCTTCACGACTACGGAGTCCATGTGAGCGATGCTGAGAACGAACCCGTTAAGCGTCGCTCGCTCGGGGTTGTCGTCAGGGATGCCGCCCAGCGTGGCTGAATGGCGCTCGACTGATGCCGGGGCTGGCCCCGCCGTCGAGCCACCTCCTGCCGCGAGATTGGTCAGCGGCCCACCTTCGTGAAGACGACGGATGAGAGCGATCAGCGCGGCTTCCCGCTCATATGCTTCGTCCGGTGAGGAGGTAATCAGGTCGATCTCATAGGTGGGCTTGAGCCCCGACCGCCAGATTGAACGAATGACGTTGAGTTTGTAGGAGTTCGACAGCCGGTTGTTGGGGTGTCGAGCTTCGTTCTCATGCTGGAAGACGCGCGGGCCGTAGCCCTTGCCTACATAGAACGGGCGTCCATCCGGGCGTCTGAGGATGTAGACATAGTGCTGTGGTTGCTGGGCGAGGAAGGCTTTGCAACCGAGATCATCGCCGTGGAAAAGTTTTCCGGTTAGCACAGTCATATGTGAGGTGCCGCGTTGACGCTGGCCTGCGCGCGCAGCGCTTCGTAAAGCTGTGCTGGGCCGAGTAGCACCTCCTTCAATCCGTCACGCACCTTTGAGGAGTCCAGCGCCTGCTTGCTCAGCGAGGAGTGAGCCTCGAATGCTTCTATGATCGCGTTCATCAACTCGTCCCTGAGCGTCGGCGAGTTATCGAACTGAGCCTTGGTGTTGTTCGCTGCCTGCGTAACCAGCGCGTCCGACTCAAGCATCTTGTCGCGCAACGTGGTGACGTAGCTGAGTTGATCGCCGTCCGTCGTATCGCCACCGAACAGGTCGTTCACCCGTTCAATGATTTCGGCGAGAAGCGCTTTTTCCTTGTCCTGAACCGAGCCCCCTCCGGCCTCGGTCATAGGGCCGAGCTTTCTCTCATCCCCTTCGGCGACGTTTAGGCGGCGCTCGCCTTCGTTCTTGAGTGTGTGATGGGTGAGCACGACCTTGGACAGATCAACACCATCACGCTCGCGGCCGAACTCCAGCAGCGGCACGAGGCGCTTGTAGAACAGGAACCGTTTCTCAACCGGCGTGCTGCCATAATCGAATATCTGGGACAGGAAGCTATACATCCGGTGATAAGCGGACATGTCGTTCTTGAACAGAATCAGGGCGTTAATCTCGTCCTGTGCATCGCCCGCAGCCCCGTCATCGTTCCGCTCACGCGCATTCAGCAGACGGTCCTGCGCCGCTCTGAACCGCCGCAGCAGCCGATCGGCCACCGGCTCGATCGCGGCGATGAGGTCGCCCTGCTTCGCACGCGGGTCCATCTCGACGGACGCGACGCGATCAACCTCGAACTCATCATAATGGCCGCTGGCGTCCAGCTTGGCCTTTAGGTCGAGCACGATGTTGGGATCAGTCACGCCCTCCAGCTCAGCGGTGTCGTAGTAGGTGCGGAACGCGGTGAGGATTTCGTCCGACGAGTTCACGAAGTCGAGGACATAAGTTGTATCTTTGCCCGGATGGGCACGGTTGAGGCGGGAGAGCGTTTGCACCGCCTGAATCCCAGCAAGCCGCCGATCGACATACATGCCGCACAGCAGTGGCTGATCAAAACCCGTCTGGAACTTGTTGGCGACGAGCAGGAGGTTGAACTCCTCAGCTGCGAAGGCATCGCGAATGTCTCGGCCTTTCCTGCCGGGATTGAGCGTGGCGCTGCCCTCAGTGAATGGCTCATGGCTCGATTCAGGATCGTTCACCTCACCCGAGAATGCCACGAGCGTGCCAAGGCCATAGCCCTGCGATTTGATGTAGCCGTCGATCGCCAGCTTCCAACGCACCGCCTCAACGCGGCTCCCGAGCACCACCATCGCCTTGGCCTTGCCGTCGAGCAGCGGCTGCACGTTCTCGCGGAAGTGCTCGACAACGATCTGCACCTTCTGGGCGATGTTGTAGGGGTGGAGGCGCACCCAGCGCATGATGCCCTTCAGCGCGGTGCTGCGCTCAACCTGCCGATCATCCCATTCTTGCCCCTCATTGGCAAGTCGAAAGGCGAGCCGATACGGCGTGTAGTTCTTGAGCACGTCGAGGATGAAGCCTTCCTCGATCGCCTGCCTCATTGAGTAGACGTGGAAGGCGGACGGCAGATTGTCGGGGCCGGGTGGTTGATCCGGCTGTGGCCTGCGCCCGAACAGTTCGAGCGTCTTGGCCTTCGGCGTGGCGGTGAAGGCGACATAGGTAACCCCGCTCTCACCGGCGCGTGCTGCCATCTGGCCCGCGAGGATGTCCTCATTGTCGATCTCCCCGCCATCTTGAAGGTCGGCGATCTCCTCGGGTGACAGAAGCTCCTTGAGCTTCTTTGCGGCCTCACCGGTCTGCGAGCTATGCGCCTCATCGGCGATAACCGCGAAGCGCTTGCCCTCAGTGGCGGCAAGATCACGCACGGCGGCGAGCGCGAAAGGGAAGGTCTGGATGGTGCAGACGATGATTTTCTTGCCTTGCGCGAGGGCGTCAGCAAGCTGGCCGCTCTTGGCCCCGCCCTCACTGCGGATCGTCGCCACGACACCGGTGGTGCGCTCGAAGCCGAACAGGGCGTCTTGAAGCTGAGCGTCGATGACGTTGCGGTCGGAAACAACAATCACGGTCGAGAACAGCTTCTCGTCCGCCTCAGTGTGAAGGTCAGCGAGGAAGTGCGCCGCCCACGCGATCGAGTTGGTTTTGCCGCTGCCCGCTGAGTGCTGGATCAGGTATTTGCCGCCCGCGCCCTCGGCGCGCACGGCCGCGCGCAGCTTCCGGGTTGCATCAAGCTGATGGTAGCGCGGGAAAATGATGCCGCCGATTGCCCGCTTTGCATCGTGCTGGGCGACGAGATAGCGGCCGATGATCTCCAGCCAACTTTCCCGCTCCCATACGTCCTCCCAGAGGTAAGCTGTGCGGTGCCCGTGCTCGTTGAGCGGATTGCCCGCGCCGCCTTCATTTCCCCTATTGAATGGAAGAAAGCGCGTAGCGCCTCCTGCCAGCTTCGTCGTCATATGGGCTTCGCTGTTGCTCACGGCGAAGTGAACGAGCGCGCCGCTCGGAAAAGTGAGCAGCGGCTCGGCGTGCTGGCCCTTTGGCCGGGGCAGGCGGTCGAACCGATACTGGTCGATAGCGTCGGCGATCGATTGGGTGAAGTCGGTCTTTAGTTCGACCGTCGCGACGGGAATGCCGTTGAGGAACAGCCCCAGATCGATGCAGTTCTCGTTCGCAGTCGAGTAGCGAAGCTGGCGAACGACCCTCAGCCGGTTCGCCTGATAGGCGGCGATGATGTCCGGGTTCACGCCCATCGCGGGCTTGAACTGCGCTATTTGGATCATGCTACGCACGCCCACCATCTCGACGCCGTGGCGGATCACGTCGAGGGTGCCGCGATCGTCGATCTGCTTGCGAACGCGATCGAGCAGCGCAGCCTCAGCGCCCGTGCCGTGGCTGCGGCTCAGTGACTCCCAGACCTTTGGCTGCGTATGCTGCACCCATACGATGAGATCGGGCGGGAACAGCGCGCGGGAGCGGTCGTAGAGAGCCGCGCTGCTGGGATCGTAAAGCCAGCCATGCGTCCCAAGGTGACCGCAGATTTCGTCCTCGAACCGGATTTCTCTATGGATGCTCATGCCGCGTTACGGTCCTGCTCAGCGGCGACCGCACTGCGCACATCGATCTTGCCGGTGACCGCTGCGGAAATGAGGGCATCGCGTCGCTCGTTCATTAGCGCGATCGCAGCTTCGGCAGTAGCCGCTGAGGCCGTAAATCGTTCTGAGATAATATCGATCTGATTCGCTATCGCGACTTGCTCGTCTATTGGCGGAACCGCAACAGGGAGTGGGTGAACGTCATTTCTGTCTATGCCGGGAACCGCTGACTTTGCAGCGTTCGCGAGGAAGAGTCCTCCAATGCTTTCGAGCGCGTGACGAATAAACGCGGGGTAACCGGCAAGATCGATGCTGTATAATGCAGTGTTGAGAGGCCAGAATGGGCCGTCGATCAGGAGGAATGTCCCGACCGTGCCATAGCGGCCGGTGACTATGGCAGGCCCGCTGCCTATAGCCTGATCATGCCATCCGATTGGACCTCCTGAGGCAATGACTGGAACCTGACCGTCCGCTCTGCTGTTCGACGGTAAGTCATGGCCGCGCTGAAATCTAACGAGTCTTTTCAACTGCTTGATATTCCAATGCACGGGCACCTCGCCCAGCCATTTGATGCCGCTGTCTTTCATCGGCGCGTGCGGATCGAGACCCTTGGAGACGGCGTGAGAGATGACGGCGTGCCGCTTCTCCTTCAGTAGCGCGATCAAGTGGCGCTGCTCTTCAATAAGCGCGTCGATCTTTGCCGTTTCGCGGTCGAGGAAAGCGGCGATCGCGCGCTGCGCTGGCAGAGGCGGAAGAATGATAGGGAAATCCATCAAATCCGCACGGCTCATCTGAAGCGAGTTAGGACGGATGCCCGTCAGCAGTTGCGTGTAGGCCAGCACATAAGCCGAGGACCGCATTAAATGGTGAATGAAGCGACGGTCAGTGTTTTCGTCGGCGAACCCATATGCTCGATACGCAGGACTGACATGGCCCTCATGCCCCGACACACCCAGTCCAGCATAGTTCAGCCACATGGTGTTGACCACAAGCTGGCCGGGGCGAACTATCCGATAGCCGATAAGGTCTTCATCGCTGCGACGACGGTTCTCATCATCATACACTTTGACCTCGATACCGCGATAGCCCGATACCGAAAGCATAGGGCCGACCACCTCGCCCTCAATCTTCTCCTCGCTTTCGCGGAATGTGTGGCGAAATTTTTGAACCTGCCAGTCAGACGGAATGGCTCCAAGCCACCCAAAACCACTGTCCTTGTAGCTGGGGTAGGCCGGAAAGCTCACGCCGCGAGCCCTTCCAACATTTCCTTAATCCGGTCAGTGACAGCCTCAAGATCAGCGTCGATGTCAGCGAGAGGGCGGGGCGGCTCGAACACGTAGAAGTGGCGGGTGAACGGAATTTCGTAGCCGACCCTCGTTTTCTCATGATCGATCCACGCATCCTCGGCATGGGGCAGAACCTCACGCTTAAAGTAGGTCTCGACATCCTCGCTGAGCGGGACATTCTCGGTATCGCGAAGGGCGCTGTCCGCCTGCGGCTTGCCCTTGGTCTTGCCGCGCTGACCGAGCGCGATCTTGCCAGTTTTATCGCGCAGCGGGCGCTCAACGGTGATGGTGCGATAGCCGAAGGCGCTGTTCGGGAAAATGCGCGACAGCGGTGCGAGCTTCACCTTGCCGCCCTCGGGCGCTGGAGGCACCGGCTCGCCCTCAATGACGACCTCGCGGTCCGCTTCTTTGCCGTTCGCGTCAAAGCTGGTGGCGAGCCGCGCCTCACTGAACCCGCCGAACAGCTTGGTCACGGTCGCAATCTGCGCGTCGGACATCTCCTTGCGCTTCGAGCCCAAAGATTTGCGCATCTTGCGCCACATCGAGGTAGCGTCGATCAACTGGACCTTGCCCCGGCGTGCCTCCGACTTCCGGTTGCTGATGATCCAGACATAGGTCGAGATGCCGGTGTTGTAGAACATGTCGGTGGGCAGCGCGACGATCGCCTCAACGAGATCGTTCTCCAGCACATAGCGGCGGATTTCGCTCTCCCCGCTGCCCGCGCCGCCCGTGAACAGGGGCGAGCCGTTGAGGACAATACCGAACCGGCATCCGCCCTCATTGAGCGGGCGCATCTTCGACAGCAGGTGCATCAGGAATAGCAGCGATCCGTCCGACACGCGCGGCAGGCCGGGGCCGAAGCGGCCATCGAAGCCTTTTTGCTCGTGCTCAGCGCGGACCTGCTTCTCCACCTTTTTCCACTCGACGCCAAAGGGCGGATTGGAGAGCATGTAGTCGAAGGTGCGGCCGGGATGGCCGTCCTCCGACAGCGTGTTGCCGGGGGCGACATTCTCAATGGCCTGCCCCTTTATGAGCATGTCGGCCTTGCAGATCGCATAGGATTCAGGGTTCAGTTCCTGACCGAACATGGTCAGGTGCCCCTGCGGGTTGTGCTCAATGAGATATTCGCCCGCAATCGACAGCATGCCACCTGTGCCCGCCGTGGGATCGTAGATGGTGCGCACGATCCCCGGTTTGGTCAGCGCGTCATCGTCCTCAACGAACAGCAGATTCACCATAAGGCGGATCACCTCACGCGGGGTAAAATGCTCACCGGCCGTCTCATTCGAAATTTCAGCGAACTTGCGGATCAGTTCCTCAAACACGCCGCCCATGGCTGCGTTGTCCACCCGGTCCGGGTGAAGGTCGATGCCCGCAAACTTTTCCGTCACCTGATAAAGCAGCCCGGTCTTGGCAAGCCGGTCGATCTGGGCGTGGAACTCGAACTGCTCGAAGATGTCGCGCACCGCGGGGGAGAAACCCTCGACGTAGCGGACGAGGTTAGCGCGGATGTTGTCCTGATCGCCCATCAGCTTGGCGAGGTCGAGCGGATCGGTGTTGTAGAAGCCCTGCTTTGCCTTGCGCAGGAGGAAGGGCTCGGGATTCAGCCCAGCGGCCTGCTTGGCGCTGAGTTCGGTCAGCACAGCATCCTTGGTCGGTTGCAGCACGCAGTCGAGGCGGCGCAGCACGGTAAACGGCAGGATTACGCGCCCATATTCTGATTGCTTGAAGTCGCCCCTGAGCAGGTCCGCGACCGACCAGATGAATGACGCCAGTGCCTGATGACTCACGAACTACCCCTTACCATTCCAGACAGGTAGCACAGGTGCCCTTTCGAAAACCAGAAAGCGGAAACAGCGGTTAGCGGTCAGTAGTCGGCTTTGGCAGTCGGTGCTTCTGGAGCCCAGTCGCATGCAGGTCAGCAATGTTTTGAGCCGCCTCGCGCTCGATCTGCGCGAGCCGGTGCTTAACAAGGCGCTGCCGCATTTCTGGCCGAAGGTGCCGGGGATCGTCCGCAGGGTATGCAGGCCGACCGGCGTCTCTTGCCACGCACGTCTGCCGCCGCCATCGTGGTCGTTGGGGGGCAATAATGATAGAAGTAGAGTTACGCTACACCGGCAACTTAGCGGACCATAACCGCCTCGACTTTTATGACGCCAGTCAGGCCCTCATGGGTTTCCAGCGCTCCCTCGCGATCTTCACGCATCTTGCCCTAAACGGCGAGGTGATCACGCAAGCGCCCTCCCTGAAGGGGGCTCAAATCATCACCGAGGCTCCAAGCGAGGGTAGCTTCCGAAGCAAGGCATGGATCGTCATTGGCGGCATGTTTGCGATGGGTTCGGTCGGCAAGGACTCACCCGTGGGCCACGTCATAACGTCCTTGTATGACTATGCGTTGAGCGAGACGATGGGCTTCCATCCCGACTATAACAAAACGCTTCAAGCCCAATACGCGGAGCACCTCGCGGAAAAGAAGATCACGCAGGAGAAGATCGACAGCGCGATAGAGAAAGCCGAAAGCGGAATCGCGCACATGCACCGGCCGATCTTTGCGTCCAAGACCGCAACTATGGCGGATATCCATACACGGCCGCAAAATGGACCAGCGCGGAAGTTGGGGCCGGATATGTCCATGCTCACGCACGATTACATCGCTCATACTACCCGCGCCCCAGACCCAAACACCATTGTGGGCGTGATATCCAGCTACAACATCAACACCTTCAAGGGACGGATTTTCTCACACGAGCATCAACGCCCGATTGCATTTGAGTTGGTCCCGTCTGCGCAGAAACCGAGGGTAATCAACCAAATCACCCGCAGTCTTCGATTGAATGCGGCCGATCGCAAGGACGCTCGTGCGATATTGCAGATGGAGGCTCATCGGCTTGAAAGCTCGACAGGGCGTCTCAAAGCGCTTCACGTAATAAGCGTCGGCGCGCCGTCTGATGAAGTATTGCTTCTGTAAGGGATGCGCGCTTACCGCTCACAGAAGTTCGCCTCAATTCAGTGGTTTCCACAACATCCGAATTGTGTCGGCGAGGGTAGAAGAATGTTAAAGCCCCCCCCGACATTTTGGTGTAGCTGGTCGAAAGTAATCCGCGCGGAACGGGGATCAGAAAGCGGCGACGCGCTTGTAGCAGCGCCCTCGGCGGTGGCAGCCGATGGGCACCAACTTGCTGCCTGCCTTTTCGAAGCCGGGGCCGAGCCGCTCCGCAACCATGCTCTCCACCATTCGCCAATATAGTCCCTCGCAGATCAGGTGGTCGAGGTCGGGGATCAGGACGGTGACGGGTGGCTCGCCCGCGTCAGCGGCACGAATGATGTCATCACCGCACTTCTCGATAGCGCGCGCCGCAGCGATGCCGATGTCAGTGGTCCTGAAGCCCGTCGACGAAGGTGAACCACCCATTATCAGGTCGCGAGGGAAGTCGGTCATGACGGATATCCTGATAGTATGAGAGGGCGGCGCGGTTTTCATCTGCGCAGGCTCAGAGCAGCAGCGGTTCGCCATCTCGCAAGCGGCACATCGACGGGAATCCGTCGCCGTCGCTATCCCATGTAAAACTGTGGATCGGCACCATCCGCTTAGCCTGCATGGCTTCAGCGAAGCGCAGGAGGTCGGCCGTAGACGCATGGCCGCTGGTGTGGAGGTGGATTGACTTAGCAGCCGCGAGCCACTCCACCAGTGGCGCACCCAGCGAGGCAAGATAGCCTCTCCACATCGACCAGCACCACGCATCCTCGCCTGTCGGGACAACGCCGCACTTGGCGTAGTCTCGCATCAAGGACTCGCGCAGCATGATCACCCAGCGGTCGGCCTTGGCATTCAACGACCGCGCGGAGATGCCCCGGCTTCCCGTCGCCATCCTATCGACGAACTCGGACTTGCCTTTTCGCTTATACATTCGCGCCATCGCAGCGGTGATAACGACCTTGATGTTCTCCATGCCCGCACGGGGTAGCCGTCCGTGATCTGCGAGGAGTTCCAGCACCTCTGCTGTATAAAGATCGACGACGAGCGTTCGACCCGCCCGCTTAGCAGCGCGGTAGAGCGTGACCGTCCGATCCACGTTCTGGGCGGACCAAGCGACGAATACTCGGCCCGGCGTCTCGCTGAAGAATGGGACGAAGGCGTCTTCGAGGTCAGCCTCGCTCATAGTTGGCTTGTCGCTGCCGAGGTTGGTTCCCTCCATCAGAAGCACGTCTATCCCAAGCGGAGGGTTGGCGATCAACCTCTCGACGAGCTTCGACTTGCGCCCATGCGCGCGAAAGTCGCCAGAGTAGAGGATGCGCTTCCCGGCGACATCGATCAGCAGCATGAAGGCGTCGAAAGCTGAATGATCGGTGAGGTAGGGGGTGATGATAAACGGCCCAATGGCGAGAGGTTCTCCCGACCGCCAGTGCTGAAAGGTTCGATCCAGCGTCTTACCCGTTATGGACGCGGTGAGGCGGATCAGCTTTTCAGTCGCCTCACCACTGTAGACGGCCCAATGTCCCGGCGTTTCATCCAGCAGGCCATAATGGTCCTGATGGGGGTGAGAAATCAGGATTGATGCTGGCAGGTCACGGTCCAGCGTTTTAGGCAGCAGGCCAATCGCATCCTTGGGCGCATCCAGTGGAAGCCCCACGTCGAGAATGATCCGGTGATCCCCGGCACATATTTCAATGCAGTTGCCACCGATCTGATCCGCCGAGCGATGAACCGTGAGCTTCACCTCGTGGCTGGCGATCTCTGGGCCCACCGCAAACGCCGCGTTCATGACCCCCGCCCTTCCTTTGGCGGCACGCCGCGCCCAAGCTTCACGCTTTTGGCTGATCCAGCCAGCAGAACCCGGTGCGGGCCCAGAGCCCCTTCCAACTTTGCCCTGTGCTTCTTCCAGACTGGCCCATCGCGCTGATCTGCGTCGAACCCGCCTACGATGAGGATTGGCTCGACGTTGACGAGGAGTGCATCGCGGCCCGCGGCCGCAAGCACGGCCCGTGCCATGTCCTGCCGCGCAGCCGAGATGCCATTCAGCGCTACGACGTTCTCGCAGGAACGGATAAAACCAATGCGAATGTCGATTTCGTATTTCGCCAGAAGCGTCTTGTAGGTCGCGATCTGATCAATGACCTTCGCATCGCCGTCTGCGCGTATCTCTTTGTTCCCAAACAGCTTCGCCTCGTAAAAGTCCAGAACAGGGCGCGCATCCTGCCACCGGAGCGCGGCAATATCGATGCGCTTCGCGCTCGATCCCTTGCTGGGCTCCGCCTCCGTCGCTTCCTCAGCGTCCTTCGTGAGCGCAATCTCAACGTCAACGACGTTCGAATGGGAACCGATCACCTTTCCAACCAGCTTCTTCTCTTCCCCCGCATACGGCTTCGCGGCGGCTTTCAGGGCAGCGATGTCGGACAGGGCGGTCGTGAACGGATCAGCGAAGCCATTCGGCCATTGGCTTTGCAACTGGAACGTGCCGCCGACCGCGCGGACATATTCCTTTTTGAGGCGCGGCTTCACGAGATACTTGTAATGGGTATCGACGACGACAGCGCCTATGTCGAAGCTGATCCGCGCGAGGCTGCAACCTCGATAGTAGACGTTCAGATAGTTGTTGCGGACGGCGACAAACAGGTCGGGGTCAGACAGCATTTTCGGCCACCACCCGCCCGAGGGCTCCTCGTGTAGGCTGTTCAGCGCTGCCACGAAGTCGTCCGACAAGCCCTGTTTATATGCCACCACATACTCCCCGTGATCCACGCAGCGTGGAACGTAGCTGGGGGAATCCTAACACTCCATGATGATCGGTAGCGGCGGTCGAAAGCCGTCCCGATGGCCTACTTCTTGCCGACGATCTCTCGGTGCCATCTGATAGCACGACCGCTCGGCCGACATGCGACTTCCTGCGGAATCATCAGCTTTCGCCCGTTCAGTGAGGCATAGTCGGTCCCGGTGAGCCGGTCGGCAGCGACGATGCGCATGTCCTCGTCAATCCAGATAAGGCCAAGGTCGAACAACGTGTGGATGTCAGCGCGGAGGAGAAGGCCATTCGTTACGTGGTTCGTTTCCGGCCCAAAGTAGGCGCGGATGTGGGCAGCTTCGAGCAGTGGCTCAACTGCGCACCCAGTGACTGCACATAGCCCCTCATACGCGCGCATGAGCGAACGCCGGAAAGTTGCCTGTCCCTGTCTGCGAACGACCGCCGTGAGCACCTTCTTACGCCCGTCCTCGACATCTTCGGGGTCGAACGGATCATCGGGTAGGTCATCGACCAGTTCACCAAGCGCGCTGACACGTTGGAGCACGAACCTGCTTGGCTTGCCCGCTTGATGGGACAGGTATCTGAATGCGCCCTCGTAGCGAAACCCGGCTTTCAGGTGCTCTCGTTTCGAGGCTCGGTAAAAAACCAGAAGTTCATCACCACTCATTTCGTGATCGACGATGCGGCTATCCGTTCGCCCACTCGTTTGTCCTTCCCAGTGGAGCAGGTCGCCGTCGAGCTTGTCCGCATACTGGGTCCGATCACTGGTCTTGTCGCGAGTCACGAACAGCCATAGGGACTTCGACCCAGCGGGCCGGAAAACGCCCGTGTTTACCGTCGCATCGACGATCGAGAACATCGCGATCAACTCCTCACGCGGGTATATGCGTCCCGGTTCAAGCTGGTCCGAGGTGAGCACGACTTCTCTGTAATTTTCAGAGACGACGCGAAATCCGAGCCCCTCCAACTTCGGCCGAACGGTAGCGTCCCCTCCGACGAAGTCTCTACCTGCCATGGGGCCACGCTGAGGATGCTGGTAGCCGTAGGCGGCTCCAGCGATTGCCTTGCTATCGTAGCGCCTTCCATTCTCGATTAGGAAGAACGAGCGGGCTGGCCGGAAGCCATATTTGGTGAGGAATGCCTCCCGGCCGATCGCATCGAACTCGGCCATGGCTGACCGAACAGCATCTGGGCTGGTGAGATCAGCAAGGCCCGCCATTAAACGTCTCCGTCCGGTTTCTGCTGTCCGATAGCATATTGATTTCGAAGCCGAGCGCTTTGGCGCTCGTCTGCTGGTTCGTTGTCAATGCGCCTCACCACCGGCCGCTGAGCCGTTGCGCGATTATCGACGCGTTTCCGCTTGTTGGAGTGCTTGGACGTTTCGCTCCGCTTCCCGCTTCATCTGCGCAAGGCGGTGCTCGACAAGACGGTGCCGCACCTCTGTCGGAAAGTGACGGGGATCGTCCGCTGGGTATGCGTGCCGATCCATCAACCTCCATATCCAGATCGTGCCTTCGTCGTCGATGTAGTCGTCATCCATCTCCTATTTAGCCGACGATGAAGGCGATTTCAGGCAGCTTTCTTCTTGCGGCTCCGGCGCTTCCGCTCGGTATCGCGCCTGCGCCGCTCGGCCTTGGCGGCGGCTTCCTGTTCGGGCGTGCGGACGATAGGAGGCCGTCCGCCCTTCTGCTTGGCCGGAATGTCGATCGTCAGCGGCACATATACGAGCGAGGCCGTAATGTGAGACTGGGCGTCGAAATACTCCTTGAGATACATCGCCTGCTGCCGATCGAATACCCACAGAGATACCGGAGTCGCGCTGCGGGGATCGCGCACGCTGGTGCGGGTAGAGAACTGAAGGATCGTTTCGAACTCAACGCTACGAGTCCAAAGATCAAGATCGATTTTCAGCAGCCGCAGGAGGGACCGCAGACTCTCACACGGCTTTGCCGCATAGATGATGGCGGCGTGGTGCAACTTACGAAACTGGTTGGTCCCTGCCACTTTCGGCTTCACGAACGTGCCCCCGTCGAGAGCCAGAAGCTCTTTCGGTGCAGAACGACCTCGATCGCCATTCTCGTTCGCGGTCCAGATCGCTTCCGTAGGAAGCACAGCAGAGAGATGCTGGCCGATCTCGCGCAACACCTGATGGCCGTGTTCGCCGCCGAACCAGCTTTTCGCGGACGGGCGGTCACTGAAGAAGTGGATCGCCACCGAACGGGCGGCGGAAGCGGCTTGGACAGGCAGTGGCGGCAAGCATTCCCATTCGACCTCATCATGGTCGAGGTATGAAGTGATCCGGCTACCGATGTCGTCGGAGAAGCGGTTGCCCAGCAGTTCGACCCGGGCGAACGGTTCGAGTGCTCGGAGAGAAAACACGCTGGCCCAGCACCACGTCACTTTCTTCCCGTTCATGCCCGTCCAGTCGGGCAAGTTGCACATCACCATCCGTGTGCCATTCGGTCGGCCTGCTTCCAATACGCGTGCGTGAAAAAGGTCGAGGTGAGAGTGAGATTCGTCATTCCGCACATCGGCGGCGGCAATGGCGCGTCCAGCCGGGGTGAGATTGACGGTGCTCCAGCCGTCCGCCACGGCGGTCAGGGTGTAATGACGCTGGAAGAAGGCAGCGTCGAGCGGTGTGCGCTTCTCTTGAAAATCGAGGAAGCGGGGAACTTCGTCGATCACGATCCGCCAGCCGTGAAAGCCGCCGAAATCGCTGCGCAGCAGAGCCTCGTGCGTGGCGATCACGATAACATGATCGAGCGGGCTGTAGTCGTCGGGAACCTCGGCGATCCGCTTGACCACACCGCGCCCTTCATGGTTCTCGCCGTGGATGTGGCGGATGACGGGATCAGTCTTTGCCTTGCGAGCAGCCTTGCGGAATCGCGCGTCCAACTCCGCAAAGGCATCCTTGCGCTCGGTGATGAAGAGTGTCTTACAGGGAATGCTAACAACACGATCGATTGCTGCTTGGGTTTTTCCTGCTCCCGCACAGGACTCGTCAACAAATACTTTCATGATATACCCGATTTAAGTTATAGATAGACTATAGCATCGCGATTCACTCTGAGCATTATTCGATTGTCCTGTTGCGGCTCTTGTTGAGTGTCCGCAGATAACTCTCTTAATATAGGGGGTTTGGTGCGGACATGTTAACCGACGAGTTCTTTCCCTTCGACCTCACCGACATGCACGCAGGTATTGGATTGATGCTTGATGGTGTGGCGGCACGCCGCGCCAGCGAGCACCGAGGCAATGGCAAGGGCTGGGGACGCGCCGCGCGCGGCACCACTGAATGAACATCAATGATCAGATGTCAGTGGAGGCTTCGGACTTGTCGGCTCCGCTATGCGGCCCCGTCTGCGTCCTTGCGAACAGGTTCACTGCTCGGCATCTGGCGATGCCAAGCCGTTTCCCTGTTTATCATGTCGTTCGACGAGTTCACCTCGACCGGGTGATACTGCTTCCCCTCGGCCTCTCACTTTCCCCGATGTTTGGGCACCGCCCAACGAGAGCCGCACGCGGACACGTCGAGGTGCATTCCAAAAGCCATGCTGGGAAAGCCCCGATTGCCCTCCATCCGACGTGTTGGTTTCGTCCGTTCCAGAAGCAGGAATGGGTCTCTGGCAGTGCTCAGCAATATTGCGAGCGCGAACGGAGGTCTGGTATTATCAGTTCACAAACACAGAACGAGATAACTTATGAATATTGCCGCCGATGAAAAGCAGACCTCGCCATACCCTCCTATCTATGTGAGCGTCGTGGGCCGTAGGATAAACGAAATAAGGGTTGCAGCCGGGAAAGATCGCGGCGAGTTATTTCGTGATCTTATTGAATTTCATAACGAGATGCAGGAAGATGCTATTCTCGGCTATGACGCCACGGAGGATGATGTGGTCGAAGCCATTCATGAAAATCTGGACGACTTTGTTCGGATTTTCGAATGTTGAGGAACGTCAGTGTCCATTCATTCCGCAAGCGTGAGAGTCGTTGAGGAATGAGCAACCGCTGGGCCAATAACCGGGCCCGCGATACCAGCGACGACAACTCGTCCGCCTCGTATGGGCAACCCTATCCGGCACAGTCGGTGAGACATCATCGACGTCCCATAAGGGTATGCTTTATCTTTTGAGACATATCTGATACGACGGCCTCAGACCTAATCGAGACAGGAGCCGCAATGGGGAAGGTGCTGGGATACGCGCGCATCTCGACAAACGAGGGGCAGGATGTCGCGAGTCAGAAAGCCGTGCTGGAAAAGCTCGGTGCCGTCGTGGTGTTCGTCGATGTCGGCAACGGCTCGTTCCTCGTCGGTCGGGACCAACTCGAAGCCGCGCTGCGACTCCTCGACGAAGGTGATACGCTGCTGGCGCTTCATCCCGACCGTCTCGCCCGCGATACCGCCGACCTGCTCACCATCGCCAAGCGGGTCATCGAGAAGAAGGCGGTATTGCGAATTCACGACCCCAGCATCGTCATGGACGGCACTGACATGATGGCCGAGGTCATGCTGACGATCTTTGGGTTGGTGGGGATGATGGAGAAGCACTTCATCAAGGCCCGCCAGAAGCGGGGTATCGAGGCCGCCAAGGCCAAGGGCGTCTATAAGGGCCGTCCGGTGTCGATTAGCGCAGACGTTGTTCAGGAGCTTCGTGCGCAGGGGCTGGGTGCCACCGAGATCGCCAAGCGTCTCAAGATCGGCAGGGCGTCGGTCTACCGGGCGCTGGCTGCATGAACCCACGCTTCCGATGCCCGGAGTGCAAACAGAAGACCGGCGTGAGCATCAGCTACGGCTTTCCCAGCGATGAGATGTTCGAGGAAGCCGAACGGAACGAAGCAGTGCTGGGTGGCTGCATGCAGGAGATCGGCGCGCCTGACCGGCAATGCCTCGCCTGCGGCCATCAGTGGGAGATAGTTCGTCGCTCCGGCAAAAAGCCATTGGTCATCGACCCGACCCATGTGTAGCTGATTCGGCCTCAACATCAGGAGGCTTCAATGACCCACGACATCCGCTTCGCTCTCATCGACACCGATGGCGACGAGCGCTTCGCCGCCCGCATCAAAAACACTTTCCAGATCGGGAAGGCAAAAGACGGCACTCCGACTGACATCGAGAAGTTCGCCCATGCTATCCTCGTCGATGGTCGCGAAGGACGCTTCATCTGTGCCGATGGTCGGAAGCGCGGCACCTTGAAGTTCCTCGGTCGAGCCGTCGTCGGCTATCGCGTCGCTCCTGAGATCGCTGCCAAGCTCGGCATCCCGACCACCGGATCAAGATGAAGCGCCCAGACCGTCAGAGGCCCCCCAGCCACTCTATCGCTTCCTCTGCGGTCATTCGACGACCCGGCTGCGCTGCCGTTGCCGTCATCCGCTCAATGAACTCCGGGCACAGGTCTTCGCCTCGGCAGATCGCGCACGGCTGATCCTCCCAATCGTCGCCACAACCGTCCTTGAAAGCGTTATCCATGGATCATGACCTCGACCTCAATGACGAGGCTATCAGCATCATCGACCAGCCTGATGCCCTGACCACCATACGCGCCATCACCGCACGCTTGCGAGACCGCATCCAGCCGGTCAGTGATGCGTCCAACGATGGCCTCCAAAATGGCCCCAGTGAGTTCCCTTCGCCCGCTCCAGT
>Ga0308164_10002030_pt1 | contig 21307 bp, 20 predicted proteins | sample PhyTR2_FD_201031 | JGI IMG/M metagenome (GOLD analysis project Ga0308164, IMG submission 201031) | Phyllosphere microbial communities from UC Gill Tract Community Farm, Albany, California, United States - DLSLT.R2 | ecosystem: Host-associated > Plants > Phyllosphere > Unclassified | place: USA... | reverse complement strand
CCGAAGGCCCAATTGCCAGCTCGACCCTGACTGTCATCGGAAAGAAAGCATTCACGCCGCAGAGCGGCCACACCGACAAGTCGTTCTCGGTCGAGCACTGGCATCCGGACGTGCCGTCGAGCGAAGTCTTCACCGGCCTGAAGGTCGCGAAGATGACATTCACCCTGCCAGCCACCGGCATGGCCACCGTGGCTGTCGAGTTCGTCGGTAAGGACGTGGTGTCCGGCGTGGCGCAGTACTTCGTCAACCCGACGCCAGTGACCGTCACCGGCACCATGGCTGCTGTCAACGGCGTGGTGAAGGTCGGCAATGCCGCCGGCGGCACGATCATCAGTGCAACGATCGAAATCACTGCCGCGCAGTCGAGCGAACCAGGTATCGGTTCGAACACCGCCGATCAGGCCTCCACTGGCCGCGTGATCGTCACCGGCCAGGTCACGGCGAAGTTCGATTCAACCAGCCTGCGCGACGCGTTCTACAACGAGACCGAAACCAGCGCCTACCTGGCGTTCACCTCGGACAACTCGGCCGCGTCGGACTTCATGGCGTTCAGCCTGAGCCGCCTGAAGCTCAACGGCGCCTCGAAAGACGACGGCGAGAAGATCCTGATCCAGACGATCCCGTTCCAGGCGCTGCTCGACATCAACGGCGGCGCCGGCAAGGCCACCGAAATGACCACGCTGTCCATCCAGGACAGCGCCGCTTAAACCCTTTCGCCGCCACGTGCGGCAATCCAGGCACCGACCGGCTGCTGTCGCCTTTCGCGGGCGCGGCAGCAGGCACGGGCATATATCACCTCCGCGAAAGAGAAAACCATGAACGCAAATACCCAAGCCCAGCCATCGAACCTGCTCACCAAGCTGGTGGCCACCCTGGACATCGATGCATTCGACGACGTCACCACTGGCCGCCTGATCCTGGTCAATCCGCGCACCAAGGAGCCGACCAGCACCTACATCGAGCTGGCCAGCCCGGAGCACGAATCGCGCAAGCGCATCGACCTGGCGCGCACGCGCCGCCTGCGCAACGAGTTCGCTGCCAACGGCAAGCTCGAGACTACTGATCCGCTGGACGACATCGAAGACGAAACCGACTACCTGGTGGCGTCCTGCCTGGGCTGGAACGTTTCGCTCGGCGGCCAGCCTGTCGAGTGCACGCCGGCAAACGTCCGCACCGTGCTGACCGATCCGAAGAAGCAGTGGCTGCGCGCCCAGGTCCGCGCCGGCATTCACAAGACCGAGCTTTTTATCGTCGACTCCGCGAAAGCCTAGCGGACTGCGCCCGGGCCGAGTTCGAACTCTCGGCCCGGCAGGGTGACGGCGCCACGCTGCGCACACACCTGCAGCGCGTCGCCAAGAACACGAAAGAGGTCGACCCGCTGCTCACGATGGAATGGCCCAAGGCCGGCCGTCCGCTGTGGGATGCCTTCTGCAAGATGGGGCGCCCGGCCGGCGTGTCGGGCCCGGGCGAACTGACCTCGCAAGAGATCCTGGCCTACCAGCAGCTGTGGGGCGTCCAGTTCAATCGCTGGGAGCTGGAAGTTATCCACATGTTCGACGGCATCGCGATGGAAGCACAGAGTCGCGCATCGCAAAAAACCTGACAAGCCACGTACCGGTGGCTTGTGCAATTCTGGAGCAATACAAGATGATTATCGGAGACATGGAAATTCGTCTGCGCGCGGATATCGCACGGCTGCAGCGCGACATGGACTCCGCACGCCAGGTGGTTGGCAATGCCACCGCCGGCATGGAACGGGCTGCCAACGCTGCGAAGGGCGCTATCGCCTCGATCGCTGGCGCGCTCGGCGTGCAGCAACTCGGCCGCATGGTCGACGAGTACGCCAAGTTCACCTCGCAGCTTAAGCTGGCGACCACATCGCAGCGCGAATACGCAGCGGCCTATACCGACGTGAAACGGATCGCGACGCAGTCGACGCAAGGGCTGATGGAGACCGGCATCCTGTACGCACGGATCGCCAACGGTACGCGCGAGCTGGGCGTCGAGCAAAAAAAGGTTTCGCAAATCGTCGAGACGGTCAACCTTGCGCTGTTGGTTTCAGGTGCGGCCGCATCCGAATCGGCGTCTGCACAGCTGCAGCTTTCCCAGGCGTTCGCTTCCGGGACGCTTCGCGGCGAAGAATTTAATGCGGTGAACGAGTCCGCCCCGCGCCTGATGAAAGCGCTGGCCGACGGTATGGGCCTGCCTGTGGGCGCCCTGAAAAAAATGGCGGAAGAAGGCAAGATCACGTCGAAAATCATGGCCGACGTGCTGCCAGCTGCGCTGGAAAAACTGCGCGTGGAGGCGAAAGAAATCCAGACGATCTCGGGCGCCTTCACAGTGCTGCGCAATAACGTGATGGAATTCGTGGGCATCCAGGCCAACGCCAGCGGCGCGGTGTCGGGTCTGGTATCGGTCATCGGGCTGCTGTCGAGTAACCTCGGGCTGCTCGCAGGAGTGATCACGACCCTGGGCGTCTCCAAGCTGGTGACCATGTTCCAGAGCTGGGGCGTGGCAACCTACAAGCAGATCGCCGACAACAACGCGCTGCGCACGTCGACGCTGGCTGGCGCAGTAGCGTCCACCGAGGCAGCATCAGTCATTGCGGCCGCGAAGTTGGCAGAAGCCCAGGCCAACGTGCGCACCGCTGCGACCGCGGCGAATCTCGCGACCGCGCGCGTGGCTGAACTGCGCTCGTCGGTGCTGGCCGCCGAGGGCGCCGTGGCGCTCGCCATCGCCACCAACGGACTGATCCCGGCGCAGGCGCGCGCGATCGCTCTCAGCGAAGCCCATGCTCTTGCACTGGCTGGCCAGGCTGTTGCCGCCAACGGCGCGACGGTTTCCGCTGGAGCCGCCAGTGCAGCGCTGACGGCGCAAGCGGCGGCGACGGGCGTCGCTGCGCGCTCGATGGGCGTGCTGCGCGGCGCCATGATGTTCATGGGCGGCCCGATCGGCACCATCATCACCCTGCTGGGCCTGGCCGCCACCGCATGGATGGTGTGGGGCAACAAGTCGAAAGAGGCAACCGAGATGGCCGCCGAGTCGTTCGACGAAGCGCAAGTGCGCATCATCAAAGGCCTGGACGAGCAGATCGACAAGAACGAGAAGCTGCTCAAGCTGCAAAATCTTGGAGTGACCAAAAGCGATGCGGAGAAGCAGCTGCCGTTCGTAAACCAGCTCGCCGCTGCATCGGAGCGCCTGAACCAGATCAATATGCGCGCCGGTTCATTTGTTGGCAAGAGCAACACCGATATCGAATTCGCGCGAATTGGTGTGCTGCGCGATATCACGGACCTGACCGAGAAGATGGCGAAAGCCGAATCCACCGGTGCGGCTGTCGCTGCGCAGTCGGTGAACGAACGCGTGAAAGCATTCAAGAAAGAGCACGCGACCAAGCAAGAGCAGATGGCGGCCGAGTTGAAGGCCATCGAAGACCTCAAGGGCAAAACTGCCGAATACGGCGAAATGGAGCGCCGGATCCGCGAGAAGTATGCCGACAAAGGCATTGCTCAAGGCATCAAGGCCGAAGCCACCGCGTACCAGAACCTGGTCACGTCGATCGGTGAAAAGGCGGCCGCGAACGAGCTCGAGCTGAGCGGATACGCCAAGCTGTCCGATTCGCAGAAGATGACGATCAAGCTGGACGAGGCGATCGCATCGGGCAAGAACAAGCTCACTCCGGCGCACGTCGCGGAAACGCGCGCGCTGATCGCCAAGGTGGCCGCCCAGGAAAGCGCGATCGAAGAAGGCGCATTCTACTTACAGCAGTCTGAGCAGCAAGCGCAGCTGTCGGCCGCCGCAATCAAGGCCGCTGACGACGAGGCCGATCGCAACGAAGAGCTGGCGCGCACGTTCGGCATGTCGAAGGTCGCCATCGAACAGATGACGCTCGCGCGCCTCGAGGAAAAGCTGGCTCAGGCCGACACGTCGAAAGGCTACACCCGCGAAATTGCGGAGCTGGAAGCTTTCATCGATGCAAAGCGGCGCAGCGTCGTCGCCATCAGCCAGGTCGACCAGATGGAGACGAGCAAAAAGGCGGCTGAGCAGGCCGCCGAGGACTGGAAGCGCGCGGGGGAAGATATCAACCGCTCGCTCACTGACGCGCTGCTGCGCGGCTTCGAGTCTGGCAAATCATTCGGGAAGAACTTGGTCGACACGTTGAAAAACATGTTCAGCACGCTAGTGCTGCGCCCGGTCATTTCGGCGGCACTCAGCCCGTTGTCGGCGGGACTGACTGGCTCGATGGGCCTCTCTGGAAATGCCAGCGCTGCAACCGGTGCTGGCGGCGGTGTAGGCTCGATCGGTAGCTTGGCCAGCCTGGCTGACGGTGCTTCCAGCCTGTATGGCTCGCTGACTGGGGGCGCTACCGTGGCAGGCGGCGTCGGTACCGGTTTCCTGGGTAGCCTGGCAGGCGGCCTGAACGGCGCCGGCATGGGCTCTGGCCTTACGTCGGCGCTGGGCATGAACATCGGCAACGGCATCGCCAGCGTAGTCGGTCCTAACGTTGCCAGCGGAATTGCGTCGGGCCTCTCGGGTCTGGCAGCTGCAGCGCCGTGGGTCGCCGGTGCGCTGGCGGTCTACACGATCGGCAAGAAGGCATTTGGCCGCGGCCCGAAGGAATACACCGGCGACCAAATGCTCAACGGCTCGATCGGCGCCGGCGGCTTCGCTGGCACTATGGACGCAGCGTGGGTGAAGAAAGGCGGCTGGTTCCGTAGCGACAAGGATGGCTCCGACAAGAACCCTGTCAACGCCGAAGTCTCCGCCGGGCTAACATCGGCATACGACGCCATCAAGACGACCGCGGCGGACTTCGCGCGCGCGCTGGGCATCAACGCTGACAGCATCGCCACGCGCACGCAGGCCATCAAGATCGCCATGGGCAAGGACGAGACGGCGAACCAGAAGGCAATCGCCGACTTCTTCACTGGCGTGGCCAACACGGTCGCTGGCGAACTGCTGCCTGAGATCGCGAAATTCCAGGTACAGGGTGAGGAAGCGTCGGGCACGCTGCAGCGCCTGGCGGTGAACTACGCCGCGATGGATCAGATTCTGATGGTGATGGGCACGACGTCGCAGGCAGCATTCGGTGCCGTGGGCACTGCGTCGCTGCAGGCGCGCGAGCGCTTGCTGGGATTCGCTGGCGGCATCGATGCGCTGGCCGCGCAGGCGACGTTCTTTAATCAGAACTTCCTCAGTCAGGCCGAGCAGATCGCTATCGTCCAGAAGCCGCTCACCGAAGGGCTGGCGGCGCTGGGCTACGCGGGCATGACCACCAGCGACCAGTTCAAGGTGGCTGTGCAGGGCCTGGTCGAATCGGGCGCTCTGGCAACCGAACGCGGTGCCGAGCAGTACGCTGGCCTGCTGGCCCTGGGCCCGCAGTTCAAGGTATTCGCGGACCACCTGAAAGAGATTGGTGACGCAGCGGAGTCGCTGGCGGTCGAGAAACTTCGGCTGAGCATCCAGATCATGGAACTCGAGGGGAATGCGGTCGGAGCATTGAACGCCCGGCGCGCGCAGGAATTGGCTTCGGTCGACGAGAGCCTGCGGCCGCATTACCAGCGCATCTATGCACTGCAAGACGAGAAGACGGCAATGGAGGCCGCAACCCAGGCCACCCGGGCAGCTACTCAAGCAGTACGGGATGCGGCTACTTCCCTGCTGTCCGGCGTCGATTCTTCGTTCTCGGTCCTGCAATCAATTGTGAGTCGGGAAAAGGCGGCAGTTCAGTCGAGCATCGATGCGCACACCGAATCGGTGAGCAAGCTGCAATCGCTGTCACAGGCGCTGCGCGGCACGCTCGACAGCATCCAGTCGCCCGAGCAGAAGCTGGCCAGCCGCGCCAATGGCCAAGCGCAAATTAGCGCCGCTCTGGCGATCGCGCGCGCTGGCGGCCCGCTGCCCGGCGCCGGCTCGCTGAAGGATGCGCTGTCGGCGGTCCAGCAAGATGCATCGGACCAGTTCAGTTCGTACACCGACTATCTTCGCGACCTTTACCGGACGCAGAACGATATCGGCGCGCTGGCCGGCCTGACCGATGCGCAATTGTCGGTCGAGGAAAAAGCGCTCCAGGCTACGAGGGACCAGCTGGCAGCGCTTGACGCGCAGTTGGCAAGCACCCAGGCGCTGATCGACGAGGCAAAAGGGCAGTCGACCACGTTGCTCTCGATCGATCAGGGCATTGCCGCGGTGAGGGCAGCGATTCTCGCAGCCCAGGCCAATCCGGTGGTGGCGGCCACCTCGGCAATTAACAGTGCCTACCAGACGCATCTCGGCCGTGCGCCAGATGCTGCTGGGTTCGAGTGGTGGAAGGACGCCGCCGCATCGGGCACGCCGGTTTCTCAGATTGTCAGCGGCATTGCTGGTTCAGCCGAAGCGGACCTCAACAAGCTCTATCAGAGCGTGCTGGGGCGTGCGCCGGATGCGGAGGGTTTGGCGTTCTGGATGAAGGCTTACGGGCCGACGATGGATGCGGCCGAGAAAGCCGACTTCCTGAAGGCGGCGCAGCCTGAACTGCAGGGCAAAAAGATCCCTGGGTTTGCCAATGGCGGCGACTTCAGCGGTGGCGTACGAGCTGTCGGCGAGGTGGGCGTCGAGATCGAGGCAACCGGCCCATCGCGGATCCACAGCACGCAATCGCTGATGGACGCCCTGCGTCGACCACCGGGCAACAACAACGATGGTCTGGCTGCGGCGGTTGAGCGGCTCTCGGCCACCGTCGAGCGACAGAACGCCGTCATCGAGCGGCAAGGCGCAGCGCTGGAGCAGATTCAGCGAAACACGCGGCGTCAGGCGGACACGCTCGATGTCGTCACCGAAGGAGGAAATGGTATGCGTGTAACGGGAGCTGCAACGTGAGCACGGCCGATTTCAAGTTGATTCGGCCGATCCCGATCACCGACGCCAAGCTTGTCAGCAGCAGCGTGCCAGAGGCGGTAGTGACCGAGTATGCCGCTGGCTCAACGTATGGCGTCGGCGATATCCGGGGCGTCACCTCTGGCACTGCGCAGGACGTTTACCAGTCCTTGCAGGCTGGGAACGTTGGTAAGCCACCGGCCAGCTCGCCGACCTGGTGGAAGCTGATGGGGCGCGTCTACGCGGCGTATTCCAGCACTGTCACGTATGCGCAGGATTCGATCGTCACCGATTTGGTGAACCACAAACTGTACCAGTCGGTCATTGCCAACAACACCGGGAAGGCACTGACCGATACGGCCTGGCTGCCGCTGGGCGCCACGAACCGCTGGAAAATGTTCGACAAAGCAGTCAACAGCCAGACCTCGGCGCCGAACTCAGTGACGGTCGCCGTCGCTCTCGGCGAGCTGGCCAACACGCTGACCATTCTGAACGTCGCCGGGTCATCGGTAACCTTGGCACAGTCTGAGAGTGGATATTCACGCACGAGGTCGCTGGTGACGCACGACGTGCTGAGCTGGTACGACTTCTGGTACCAGGAACCATTGTGGATTGGCGACACCGTGTTCGATGACTTGCCGCCGTTTATCAACTCAACGGTGAGCCTGACTGTGAACAGCCCGGGCAACCAGGCTGCGATCGGAGGCTTCTTCATCGGCAAAGCGAAATACATCGGCAAGACCCAATGGGGGCTTACTGCCGGCATCCTCAGCTTTTCTGGATCGAGCACCGACAAATTCGGGAATGTGACGCTGACCAAGCGCGAGACCGCGAAGAAGATGAATTTCGATGTGGCTATTCCACAGGGCTATGAGGACGAGGTTTACCGCTTCATGCGCTCGGTCGACAACGTCGAGATGGTGGCCATCGCATCCACCAACTGGGCGATGACGCTCTCGTATGGCTACTTGGGCCAGTGGGAAGTGCCGCTGTCGATCGACGGCAAGAAGATGCCGGTCGAGTGGCGCGGACTTATTTAAAAGGAAAATGCATGATCGATGAACTCCCAGAAGGTCCGGATCCAGCGAACGACACGCCCCAGTCATTCAGCCAGAAGGCGGCCGCAATGGTGCTGGCGCAACGAGCGATGGTCCCACAGATCAATCAGGCTATTGGCAGTATGAATATGCTGCAGGCCGGCGGCGCCTACGCACTGCCTTACACCTTCGATACCGCTACCGCAGACGCCGACCCCGGCGCCGGCAAGCTGCGTCTGTCGAGTGCAACGCAGAGCGCAGCCACGGTCATGCGCCTGGATCTGACCGCCGGCGGCCAGGATTACACGACGCTGATCGATACCATGGACGGTTCGACCAGCGTCATCAAAGGTTCGATCCGGCTGGTGAAGCAGGGCGACCTGAGCAAGTGGATGACGTTCGACGTTACCGCGCGCGCCGCGCCAATCGGCTACCGCAATCTCACAGTCGTGTGCACGGACAGCAGCTCGGCCAGCCCGTTTGCCGCGGGCGATGGGCTGATGCTCTTCTTCCAGCGCAACGGCGACCGCGGGCAGCCTGGTGCAAACGGCGTCCTTGCTCTGGCCAGTGCCACCATTGCGAGTCCTGTTGCGACTATCGATTTTCTGAATATTTTCAGTGCAGACTACGATAAGTACACGATCGAAGTTCAAGGGTTGCGCACCACCAGTGGCGGCGCCGCGCTTCGAATGTCTTTGGCAGTAGCTGGGTCTATTGCAACGACTGGTTACGCCGGGCCGATTGGGTATGGTGGCAGCCTCAATACCTTCGGCTCACTGTTCGAGATGGGACAAATTTCGAGCGGATCAAATCAAGCAGTAACGATGACGCTGGAGGTGCGCAATGCAAACTCAAGTACCTATAAGTCGCTGGGTGCGCGCGGTATTGCACTCAGTTCGGACTATACAACTCCATTCGCATTTCTTGCCGAGGGAATATTTACGGGCACCTCCGCGGTATCGGGCTTCCGCTTGACTGTTGCTGCAGGCACGTTCGCTGCGGGCACTATCCGCGTCTTCGGTCACAGGAATTCATAAATGACGATTCAAGTAATGGTAGACGGCGTCGTGCGCGACGCTACCCCCGAAGAGCTGGCCGAGATCGAAGCGCGCACGGAAGATGCGGCGCAGCCAACGGTGCCGCAGGAAGTGAGCATGCGCCAAGCGCGCCTGGCGCTGCTAGGGCGCGGTGTGCTGGGCCAGGTCGACGCGGCGATCGATTCGCTGCCGAGTCCCGACAGCGAGGCGGCGCGCATCGAGTGGGATTACTCGAGCGTCGTCGCCCGCAACAGCCCGCTGGTCACGATGATGGGAGCCGCGCTGGGCCTGGATGACGACGCGCTCGACGAACTGTTCATTACCGCTGCACGGCTGTAATCCTCGCGGCCCGCTCGAGCCCGGCCAGCGAACCGCAAGACACAGCCCACCGAAAGGCAACAATGAGCATCAGCAATATCACCCCGCAAGAAGTCGGCAGCTACGCCGGCGCCGCAGTAGCGGTCGCCACCTCCCTGACCCTCACCCAGTTCGGCGTCATCGTCGGCATCCTCACCGCGCTGCTGACGCTGGGGCTGAATGCTTGGTACACGCGGGAGCGCAACACGCGCGAGCGGGAGCAGAACGTCCGCGAGGCGATGCTTGCCGACATCGAGCGCCAGTTAGCCGACCTCGAGCGCCGCGAGCGGGAGCTGCGCCTGGAGCAGCTGCTCGCGAAACTGAAGGCCCCCGAAGTGACTCTGTAACCCGCAACCAATCCAGTGCCGGCCAGCCGCCGGCGTGCAACTCGAAAGGGCAGGACGTGAATTTCATTGAAGACGCAAGCAAGCAGTTCCCGAAACTCTGGTCGGTACGCTTCGCGCTGCTGGCCGCCATCGCGTCGGCCATCGAGGCCGGCATGCACCTGTACGCCAGTGGCACTGCGCCCATCCTGGTGGTGGCCGCCGGCCTGACCTCGCTCGGCGCCGCGATCGCGCGCGTCGTGGCACAACCGGCGCTGACTGCCGAATGAAGCGCGTCCGCATCCTGGTCAGCAGCCTGGCCCTCAGTGCGACCGCTTTCGTCGGCATCCTGTCGAGCGAGGGCTACACCGAGATGGCCGTCATCCCGACGAAGAACGACCGGCCGACAGTCGGGTTCGGATCGACGTTCAAGGAAGACGGCGCGCCGGTGAAGATGGGCGATCGAACGACGCCGGTCCGCGCCATCCAGCGCGCCGCTGCGCACCTATCGCGCGAAGAGCAATCCTTCCGCGCGTCGATACCTGGCGTCGCGCTGCACCCGGCCGAGTATGACGTCTACATGGACTGGATCTACCAGTACGGCACCGGCGCTTGGGCGACGTCGTCGATGCGGCGCGAGCTGTTCGCCGGCCGCTACCCGCAGGCCTGCACCGCGCTGCTGCTCTACAAGAAGTCCGGCGGCTACGACTGCTCAATCCCCGGCAACCGGATTTGCCCGGGCGTATGGACGCGCCAGCTCGAGCGGCACCGTAAGTGCATGGAGGTCCAATGATCCCGGCCCAGTATCGCGCGCTGGCGGCCGGCTTGGGCCTGCTGCTGGCAATGTCGCTGGCGGGCGCCGCCGGCTGGTTCACGAACGGCTGGCGGCGCGATGCCGAGATCGCCGAGCTGCAGCGCGCGCACGCGGAAACCATGCGCAGCCAGTCGGAGCTGGCGCTGACCACGCTGCAGGCCGATGCCGCGCGCATCACCCAGGCGGCCACCGAGTTCGCCGCCATTCAATCCACCCTGGCGCCGCGCATGTCGGCGCTCACCAAGGAGCTGCGCAATGCGAAACCTCTGCCTGCTGGTTGCGTGCCTGATGCTGCCCGCGTGCGCAACCTCGACGCCGCAATCGAAGCCACCAACAAAAGCATCCCTCGATAGCGCGCTGGCGGCACCATGCCCGGAAGTAGCTAGCCCGGCAGCGGCGGACTTCGACGCCTGGCAAGAGTGGGCGATCGGGCTGCTGCGCCAGTATGCGGAATGCGCGGCGCGGCATGCCAAAACGGTTCAGGCCTGGCCAGATTAATGACTTCACCCGCAAAAATCTGTCGCTGACTCCCGAAATGTCGCTTACACTTCGGCAATAAAATTCTGTTTTGCTAACGTATAGGTGGGTAGTCAGATGTCGTCGAATAAATTGGAGGGCATACAAATTCTCAGGGGCTATGCCGCGATGCTTGTCGTCGTAACGCATTTGTGGAGCGCTGGGTTGGTTTCAGCGGCCCTGAGGTTTAATCGGATTGGCGGCCTGGGCGTAGATATATTCTTCATCATCAGCGGGTTTATTATGTGTTATTCGTTGACAGAACGAATTCGCCCTGGTGATTGTGTTCAATTCCTAAAGAAGCGGGTAATTCGGGTGTATCCAATTTACCTGTTGGTATTAATTCCATTTTTGCTTCAATACTTAGTCCGGAACATGGGCTCTGTAGATCCACTGCTGGTTATCGGTAATTTATTTTTAGCACCATCATTCACTGGTTCGCCAGAATATAGGATGCTCGTGGGGCCCGCTTGGACACTCACCTATGAGCTTTTCTTTTATTTGCTGTTCGCGGGCGCGATGCTCTCGTCAGCGTCGAAAGACCGCGCGATTTACACCGTCATGATGGCGATCGTTTTGTTGGTGGCATTAGTCAACCTTCTGGGGTTGAAGGGAGACCGTCTTCAGTGGTCAAATTTCCAGTACATAGTAGGGGACACGTTACTATTTAATTTCGTGATCGGGTGCGCTTGCTACTTCCTGTGGCGAAAATTTGGGCGTGCAGTTTTTTCGTTTTGGTCAGCACTTTCGGCGGCTCTAGTGCTTACTGTAGTTTCATTAGGACTCTCGAAGTTTGGACTACCCCGTATCGTAAGCTTGGGGCTTCCAGCAGGCGCTATCGTCCTCGTATTCTTGTTTGCTGAATTCGAGAAAAGAAACTTTACAAAGCCGTTATTATTTTTGGGCAGCGCGTCCTACAGTATTTATCTAGTCCATGCGGTAATCGCACATTGGAAGCATTTATTTATCGGGGCTGCTGTGCAGGAAAATGATCTGACTGGCATTTTTCTCACGGGTGTAGCATTGGCGGCGGGGTGTATTTTCTACATCGTTGTCGAGAATCCTATCAGCCGTGTTTTGCATGAAAAAAGTAAGCGCTCTGCACCCGCGGCAATTTCTTCTCAAAAAAGTTAACTTAGTCCCGAGCGTCCGGGCTTACGTCCCTTGTGGCCTGCCTTACGCTCGTGCGCGGTGCACTACGAAAGGCTGGCGACAATCTCGTCTCAAAGTAAAAATTTCCACGATGCACGCCCTATACTGTATATCCGTACAGCATAACTGGGAGTTCGTAGAAAAATGGCAAGTCCAATCATCCCCTGGCTCGGTGGCAAAAGACGCCTAGCCGATCACATCTTTCCTCAGTTCCCCGCTCACGATTGCTACGTAGAAGTGTTTGCCGGCGGCGCCGCTCTCTACTTTCTCCGACCACCTGCAAAAGTCGAGGTCATCAACGACATCAACGGCGAGCTGGTACGCCTGTACCGAGTCGTGCAACACCACCTCGAAGAATTCGTGCGCCACTTCAAATGGGCACTGGCCAGTCGCGAGGTGTTCAAGTGGCACCAGGAGACGCCGCCTGACACGCTGACCGACATTCAGCGTGCAGTGCGTTTTTTCTACCTGCAGCAGCACGCTTTTGGCGGCAAGGTGGAAGGGCAGTCCTGGGGCACGGCCACAACCGCACCGCCCATCAACCTGCTTCGGATCGAAGAGAATTTGTCGGCCGCACACCTTCGTCTATCCGGTGCCTATATCGAAAACATGGACTGGGCCAAGCTGATAGATCGCTATGATCGCCCACATACGCTGTTCTATCTAGATCCACCCTACTGGGAGACTGCCGGCTACGGGGTCAACTTCGGGTTTGAGGAATACGAGAAGATGGCCTCGATGATGGGACGCCTGAAGGGCAAAGCGATTGTCAGCTTGAACGATCATCCCGACATCCGCCGAATCTTTGCAGACTTCCAGATGGACACCGTCCCGATCACCTACACGGTAGGAGGGGGTGGCCGCGGCGCTGAGCGAAATGAAGTCATCATTTACAGCTGGGATCGAGCTGCTGAACCTGCTGGCTTATTCTAGATCTCGGCCGCGACGCGAGTGATGGCCCTACAAGTAGCGGCGCCAGCGTCGTCGCCGTGCTGCTCGTTTGCAAGTTTGAGATCGGCGGTCATCACGGTAGTGTCCTGCTCGTGTATGTAAATCTCGAGTCGAAGCCGCACGGCCAGGTCGAATGCATCGCCGTTGAACATGAGCGGGTTCCAGCTGTGCACAACCGAACTGTCGGCGAAGTGCAGATTGACATAGCCTTCGCCATCGACCACCTCCACGCGGGCGGCGCCTATCGCCCGCGCCGCACGCTCCAGCAGCACCAGGTCGACCTCCGAAATGTCAATTCGTGGTGCCGCCGGCAGTTCGTCCAGATTTTCGTAAATCTCGTTGGCCATAGCTACCCTCCTGTACTGAGGCGATTCTACCGCATCGGTTTTGACCTCGAAATCGTTTCCGCAACTATGCCGACAAACCAATGTAAACAATGGCTTGGATGCGTAAAAATTGCTCCACCTGCGGAAACGATCTTGCGCCAACAGCTTGATTTTTAAGGCATAGGCCGCAGTCTTGAAAACTGCTCACGTCTTGTGTGGATGAGCGATAAAGTCGGACGAAAAACAGGCAAGTTCGACATAAAAACAAAAAGTTTGACAGAAAAGGCCAAGGCGAACATGCTCTAGCGAACTTCCGCTTTCGGCGACAAGCTGACAGTTACAGCGTGTCAATGTCAGAAATCCCGAACACGCAGGAGATCTCTTGTCGATCTCGTTTTCGCACCTGCTGTCGCAGGAGGGCGATGCAAACGTGTCATTCGAGCATCGGAGCAAATATTGAAAGACGGGCTGTCGGGCAAGCCGTTGCTGAGCAGGGGAGCTGGTCGGCGGTGGTGCCGCGCTTCAATGCGTCACGCCGGATTGCAATGGAACCGTCGTCGTTCTTCCCGCCGCAGTATCGCACTGTAGTCGACGAGCATGGCCGCCTGGCTCAGCCTGCACTTATATAAGATGCTGAATAAAAATTTTAACTAGAGAGTTAAGATGCAAACTGAGAACGTCGAAGATCTACTTATCTTATCAGCCCTTTCTGACGGGATCGGAAATGGACCGCAGAACCCAATGTCGCTGGAGTACGCACATGAAGCCAAGGCATATTTAGGATATAAACGACCACTAGATGAACCAGATTCGCAGGACTTCGTACTGCATGCAGCGCACCAAACGGTCGTGGATTTGCAAAAAGCTTTTGAATGGTTAAATGATCACTTGAATCATGCTGGTATAAATCTCGATTTGAAGTTGGACGATACACCTTTTTTCTTTGCTCAATGCCAGCCAACACGTTGCGAGCCAGAACCGGCATTTACGATATATGTCGGTTTAGGATGCATTCCAGCTTTTGTTGGAATAACTAATCGCATTCTTCTCATGCAGAATGCCGGTCCATTGCCATTAGAAATCGAAATGCAGGGTCGTCTTTCTACATTCGGTAAAATGAAGAAGTGGCACCCAAGTAGCAATCCCGTTGGCTTGCTCAATTATGACTATCTAGGAGGCCGCAATACGTCTACTAGTACAGCAGACACAACCCTATTGTTATTCTTCCACGAAGTTGCGCATGCATTACGAGGACACGCATGGATTAAAGCTCGGGACGGTGTCAGTACTGCAAGCCACACGCGCGCAAAAGAAAGCGATGCTGACTGGTGCGCAGGCTATCTTTTCGTAAAACATGAGCTGGAGAAGTTGATCCAAGTGAATGGAGTAAATCAAGAGAATCTCGGTGCTTTATGCGACCGTTTAGCAGTAGCCTCTGCAAGTTTGAACTGCGCCTTCCAAGTAAAAAGTGACTTATCCTCAGTGAACTATCACCTACCATATACACGAGCGATGGATAACCTCAGTGGGGCAGAAATTGCGTGGCGTGAATTCAATGTCTCCGCTAACTTCGTCGACCTATTCAATAATGCATATAACCAACTGACTCTTTTAGATCCAATGCTAAGTCAAAGGCTGGAGCAATGGATTGCGCGCGATGATCCACGTAATATAGCTGACGAAGCTGAAAAGAAAAGAGTGACAGATTCAATTATTCACGGCTTTCATGAAGAAGCGTTACGATTTGAACGAGGCCCTATTAAAGGGGCACGAATTGCGTGGAAATCGTTAGTGAATCCGAAACCCAACTACAGGCCACGTTCTTTTTATCGCACTTCATACACTGCACGCAGTGCCCTTCATTTGTAGATGGGAGTCTAATCTCAGCGACTCTTTGAGGTTGCTGTAGATGTCTGCTGTTGGTGCAAAACGGCCGTGAAACCGCTCCACAAAATTTACAAGTACCGCATGGGTGCTTGCTTGTAGAGGAATGAATTTGTAATTTTTGTGGAGCAGCTTTCGGCCGCAAACCCGCATGGTTAAGCCGTTCCTTGGTCAGCTTCCCAAGCTTACGACGAGGGTTCGATTCCCTTCACCCGCTCCAGTGAAGATCAGTTGGAAATTCAGCTCCCCGTCCCATAAAAAACAGCTCTGTGCGACAAAATTTGGTTCGCCGAGAGAAGCCATGCCGTAATTCTGGGCTCTCCACTTGAGGTGTTATGATCTTCGCAGGCTTGCTACCCACATCAGTAACGGTGCCGCTTCCATACAGTTTCAACGCAAAAAATATTCACGTCTTGCTCGAGGGCGCGCTGGACGAGAGTGGCTCTCCTAGGGCCAACAAAATCATTTTCGACTTCGCGAAGTTAAGTTTTGCTGACCCGACTGCTATTACCGTGCTGTCAAATGTTGTCGAATATCTAAAATCCAAGCATAACGTCAAAGTTTATTTTCGGAATTACACTTTTCCTACCGACGGCAATAAGTTTCTGGACGACTCAGGGTTCTTCCTGAGGTATGTCGGCAAGCCAGCTTTCGCCGGATCCAAGCTGCGTTCGACAACGCTGCCCCTCCAGATGGTGAGCTACGATCGCAGCTACCCTTGGATCCACGATACATTTGCCACCTGGATTGCTGGTCGGGTCGGTCTCTCACCGGCATCTTTTGCTTCTATCAATGTGTGTCTGCAAGAAATTTTCAACAATATCAGTGACCACTCCGGTGAGAAGATTGGCTGTGTGTTTACGCAGCACTATCCTCAAAAGGGTGAAGTAATGTTGACGATCTCAGACTTTGGCGTTGGCATACCTTACAACGTGCGGAAAGTTGCGCCAGAGGTCACTGACGCTGAGGCGCTTGAGAAGGCTGTAGTCGAAGGGTTCACCACCAAAAGTACAGTGAAAAATCAGGGCGCTGGCTTGAATATTTTGACGCGATACGTCGTTGCGAACAATCGTGGTAAAGTCTTCGTGCAGTCACTGAGGGGAAGCTTCAACTGCATTCATGCAGCCTCTGGGGTGCGCATGTCATCGCGCAACGAGCGGGTAAGCTACCCCGGGACGCTAATCCAGATCACGTTCAAAACTGGTTCGCTTGAGCCTGTAGCCGAGAAGGAGGAGTTCGAATGGTAATCCGTGCACTTGACCTTGTTCGTCAGTGCTACTCGCAGGATGACGGACAGAAAGTTTTTGATGTTTTGTTGCCAAGGCTACAGCGCGGGGAGCGGATCGAGCTTTCGTTTGATGGAGTCGACACAGTGCCGTCTTCATTCATCAACACGTCGTTGATCCATTTGCTGGACATCGTACCGTTTCAAACAATCAAGTCGAATTTACGCTTCGTGAATACGACTCGGCAAATTAACGAGATGATCAAGTCAAGGTTTGATTTTGAGATCAATCGACGGAATTCACAGGCCGTTCGCTAAGCAATATGTCGATCAAGTCGGCGTGTCTACTTAGTAGGGGTGACGATCTTCCCCGGCTTAGGTAGTAACGCCGGTCTTCTACGCGTTCTCATGTACTAGCGAATTACTGGCCGCCTAGTCCCCAAATCGTCAGCTGTTTCATCCGTAGCTTTCGCTCGTAAATAGTAAAACCAAATCTGTCTAATCTCTTGCGCTAGGTCTGGAACGGCGGCTGTAATTACTCCGGCCTGCTAGAACTGCGCGCGTAGCGCAGGCTTTTTCAACGCGAGTATGAAATCGTCCTCGATGGCTATTGCTACCCGTCTCTCGCCGCCATACTTTTTGCATATATAGTAGTAGATTATGCCGTTGCGCTGCTTCCATGAATGTATGTGCGGCGGCATGTGCAAATTACGCGTGTGTTTCGTTCCATCATTCTGCCTTGGCATTATCCATGCCTTCTCGCGCGCTGTCTCTCTACGCCTTTCGACTGCAGCGATAATTACGACCGACTCTCTAATTGAGCAAATCCAAAATTGTAGGCCCATCGTTCGCAGCGCTTCGATTTGCCTTGTCTTCCATCTGCGCCTAGTCAACTTCATTCATATGCGTTGAGCTTCGACTCTTGAAGTGAATCCTGCCCTGGCTCGGCGCCATAGTGAATGGCCATGTCATAGCAATTTACAGAAACTCCCGGTTGTGCAGTTTCAGTGGGCAGCTTCACCAATATCTTTACAGGCGCTTGCAAACCACACGCCTATGCTTAGGCCACATCAGGCTGGCGGGCAGGAAGGAGATCATGCAAGAACTAGGAAACTGAAAAACGACGCCAGTCGAAAGATTGCATAACAGGCGTGGAACTAGCGCAGGCGTGGTAAGAAAGCCGCCTCTAACAACTGCAATGCCACGCGGCCCGTCGAATATCATGCCCATCATAAGCTGCGCGGCATGTTCGCCACGCTGATGTCGGAAGACGACGTGCTTGTTCAAATGATCCAGATAATCATGCTACACCAAAATCAAGCCAATACAATGGACTATCTACAGAATAACCTTAATTTGGCAGCGCGTGCGCAGGAGAGAATTAGTGCGAGTGCCGGGTTCTTGTAAACATGAGTATTCTGAGACGCCATATCGTCGAACTGTGCGCGGAGTTCGGGGATGAACGGTTGGCCATCTTGGTATTTTACGTACTGCGCTCGACTGCGCTCGATCACATGCTCGAAACTGCTGATCAGGTGAGTTAGATCGCCTGGCCCAGCACCTATGCGAGATCGCGTCTCGGTGGATGCAGCGCATGCTTTCAACGCATAGAACGCGAGCCGTTCTTTCTCAAGTTCGTAGGCTTCTTCTAGATCAGCCCAATTATCGTATTGAGCGTGAATCCACGAATTACACTGCTCAAATCGTGTAGGAAGGCCTTTGATCTCCGCGACGAATGCTACAGGAAGCAAGTTCCACTCTAGGCCAGGCGCAAGGTCAAGTTCGATCCGCAAGATATGTTGGAAAGCCGAGCTGCCCTGGTCTTGGTTATATTGCGCAGAGGCCTCGTTGATGTCGTAAATCTGAGCATTACATCTGCGTGCAAAGTCTTCAAGTTGCAGCGCAAGCGACAAATAGACGTGGTTGGTCTTCTTCGCTGTGGCCCGCTGATCCAGATATCTCGCGAAAGCGTTCCATGCAACATTGACAAGGGCGCTCACGCCGGCACTGGACAAGATGAGGGTAAGTATGCTGACAGACTCGGTTGCTACAGCCATTGTTTTGATGAATTTTTGATAGTGTGGACAGATTGTACAACGCCACCAAAGTTTGGTACGAGTTGAGCGGAATTGGTGAGTAGCTTCGAATACAGCCCCCCAATGCAGGCGATAAAAATGACAGAGAGTCATCGAAAATGTCTTGGGCGTTGAGGCCGGCGGTCGTCAACAAGTATTAGTTTGAGCCGGCAAGTAACGAGCGCAGTTCATCTTCAAGCGTCGTCCGAGCCGCTGGCATTTCTTCCCGAAAGAACTTCCACGTAGCCTGCCATGCTTCATCCTTATGCCTTCGAGTGTCAACCGACATATCTATTTCAGGCATTTGGCGGTATATGCCATACATAACGATTTTGGCACGCATCTCTTCAACAAGAGGCGAAATTTTTTGGCATACAGATGTCGGCAACCAGAGCTGATTTTCATCGAAATAATCAAAGAAAGCGCCAAGAGCGTTCAGCGTCGCGACATACTGATTCTCGACCTCAGGACCGCCTAAATATTGGATCGGGGAAGCGAAATAGTGGGCCTCACGGTGTGCCTTTACGAGTAGAGTGTAGGCTTGAGAAATCACGTCAGCACGTTTCGCGTATAGTCCAGAGAACCGGACCTGATGTTCAATAGTGGTTTGTGCGAACTGAAAATTCAAACGCGCGATTTCTACGTCGTAGTTTGCCTTGAGTTGTGCCTTGTGGCTCTCCAGCCTTTCGTCGTATTCATGCTTAACAGCACTCTTCAATCTTTCAGCGATCCATGATCGGAGGAGCCAACCTACTGCAGCGATCAAGACGGCTGCGGCTCCTGCAGAGGTTATAACCTGTGTAAGAATTTCGCGCATAGGGTGACTTTCTGAAGCTAGAGGAATGTCATTTTAGCCTACTGCAATTCATTTTTAGATATTGCAATAAAACTAGAATTTTTGCGCTAGACATGCAGTGAAAATATTTTCCAGTACGGTTAGAAGACTTCTATCTGGAAGAAGAGTAGCTGTGTTATGTAGAGGAGAGGTTTATGGGTAATTCCGCCATTTTAAAGGGGTCTAAAAGTAGAAGTTAAGTGGCATAGGGGCTGTTTTAGTATAATTCGGCCGAGTGCCATGTTGCTGGTCGTGATTTTAGGCTCAACCAGTTAGTGGCAAATTCGTGCGCAGCGTTTCTCTTTTTCAACTAGCGGTCCTCTTAGTGGCAGCACTGTTCGTATCTACGGGATGAGGAAATCACGGTTCAAATTCCTGAGTTTTTTAACAAGGCTTCAGTTCTCAAAAACGGTCCTGCGGAAGAAATTGAATGGCTGTCCCATAGCAATCCGTGCCGCAGGAACTCAGCATGCGTCAAGCTTGTCTAGCTCTGCTGGCGTGCAGCGTGCAGGACTTGGTCGATGCCGCGATCAATTCGCTGCCGAGTCCGGATCGCGAGGCCGAGCACATCGAGTCGAATTATTCAAGCGTCGTTACCCACATAGCTCGAAGCAGATGCTAGTTCGGGGTATGTTCCAGCATTCCGTGTTGGTCTGCCCACTCAGTCAGCGCATCGTTCATCCGCGTCTGCCAGCCTTCGCCAGTCGCCTTGAAAGCATCCAGGACGCGAACATCGAGACGAATACTGATGGGCGTCTTCATGACTCTTTGTACGGGGCGCCCACGACCGCGAACCGGCTTGACGTCAGCCCACTCTTCATCGGTAAACGGGCGTGCTTCCGGATCATCCAACGCCGCCGCCGTGATGGCGATGTCTTCTTCAACCGTTGGAATCAGCGTTCCCAGTTTCAGCATGGGCATATCGTGTTACCTCTCTAGAATTAGCCTGTCGCAGGCTGATGATGCGACGTACATCGTCGCGTCGTACATTGGCTTTGTTCTTCTCGGCGTCATGGAAAATGTCCATACGAATAGTGTAGATGGCTTGGAAGCGAGCTGTTGAAATTTTCGTATATACGCTAAATATGTTGAGGCAACCTATAGCGCTCACGATTGGCCCGCGCCACGTTCTGGCAAGTCAAAGTAACCTCGCATGTCACCTGTCCAAGCAAGGAGCGCTCTGCATGCCACCGACCTCCCCATCGCGCCGCCATCTGCTGGCGTCCATGATTGCCGCTTCAAGCGGCCTGGCCCTGTCACCGCTGCTGGCTGCTGCGCCACCCGCGCCCTTGCTCACCCGCCCGATCCCCTCGACCGGCGAACAACTCCCGCTCATCGGCCTTGGCAGCTGGATTACCTTCAACGTCGGTCGCGACCCGCAAGGCCGCCGTGAATCGGTCGACGTAATGCGCCAGTTCTTTGCCGGTGGCGGCAGGCTCGTTGATTCGTCGCCCATGTACGGCTCGGCCCAAGACGTGATCGGTGAGGCAGTGCAAGCGCTCAAGCCTGCGCGGCTGTTCTCGGCCGACAAGGTCTGGGTCAGCGGCGGCGCGCGTGGCGTGGCGCAGGTTGAGGCATCGCGCAAGCTGTGGCGCGTCCCGCGCTTTGATCTGCTGCAGGTGCATAACCTGCTGTCGTGGGAAGAGCATTTGCCAATCCTGTTGGCGATGAAACGGGAAGGGCGACTGCGTTATGTCGGCATCACCACGTCCGAAGGCCGCCGGCACGCCGAGATCGAAAAGATCATGGCGTCGCAGCCGATCGACTTCGTGCAGATCTCGTACAACGCGCTAGATCGCGACGTCGAGCAGCGCATCCTGCCGCTGGCGCGCGAGCGCAAGATCGGCGTGATTGTCAACCGGCCATTTCGCCAGGGCGACCTGACGCAGGCGCTGGCCGGCAAGCCGTTGCCTGGCTGGG
>Ga0308164_10002029_pt1 | contig 21308 bp, 17 predicted proteins | sample PhyTR2_FD_201031 | JGI IMG/M metagenome (GOLD analysis project Ga0308164, IMG submission 201031) | Phyllosphere microbial communities from UC Gill Tract Community Farm, Albany, California, United States - DLSLT.R2 | ecosystem: Host-associated > Plants > Phyllosphere > Unclassified | place: USA... | reverse complement strand
TTTCATAGCGCCTATTTCATTACTTCTTGTGAACATTTGATATTTTAAGTATCACGAAGACTAGCTCCGTGTGCACTGTCATCAAACGTCCACACTTATCGACTGTTAATTTTTAAAGAACTGTATTTGGTGTTGCGGTATTGCGTTTCGCGTTGATCGTTTTGTCAGCCGCGAAGAAGAAAGAGTATGAAGCGTTTAGCTTGTTTCGTCAACCTTCTTTTTTTCTCGCTACATTCAGCATTTGAAGGCTGTGTGTTGCGAGGGACAGAATCATATCGCAGGATTTGGCGGCTGGCAAGGGCTGGCGGCATTATTCTCTGTGATATCGTAGCGGCGGTTACGCTCCTTATATAAAGAAGAACATGTTCATTCCTGCCATCCCCCCCACAGCCGACGCTAAGCTGGCCGATCAACTCGACAACGCGATTAATAACAAGACCAAGCCACTGGGAAGCCTGGGCGTGCTGGAAGCACTGGCAAAGCAGATCGGCATGATTCAAGGTACGTGCGCCGTTAGCTTGCATGCGCCCGCCATCCTGGTGTTCGCGGCCGACCATGGCGTGGTAGCGGAAGGCGTTTCCGCCTATCCGCAGGATGTCACCTGGCAAATGGTAGAAAATTTCCTCGCTGGCGGCGCTGCCATCAATGTCTTCGCCCGCCAAAACGATTGCGCACTGCAGGTAATTGACGCTGGCGTCAATCACGCGTTCGGCCCGCGCGACGGCTTGCTTGATCGCAAACTGGCCAACGGCACCCACAACTTCGCGCAGGAACCGGCCATGAGCCGCGCCACGTGCCACGCGGCGCTGGCCGCCGGCATGGAGATTGTGGCGGCACTCGAGGGCAACGTGGTTGGCTTCGGCGAAATGGGTATCGGCAATACCACGGCAGCAGCGGCCCTCATGCACAAGCTGACCGGCATTCCGGTGGCGCAGTGCGCAGGCGCCGGCACGGGCCTGTCCGTGGACGGGGTGCTGCGCAAGCAGCGCGTGATCGAAGCGGCAGTGGCAAAACATGGATCGATCATCGAGCCGCTCGACGTGCTGGCCACGTTCGGCGGGCTGGAAATCGCCATGATTGCCGGCGCCATGCTCAAAGCGGCGGAACTGCGCAAGGTATTGCTGATCGACGGCTTTATCGTCACCAGCGCGCTGCTCGTGGCCGCGCGCCTGCAACCGGCTATTCTCGACTACTGCGTGTTCGCCCACTGCTCGAACGAGCAAGGGCACCAGCAAATGCTGGCCGCGCTGCAGGCAAAACCACTGCTCTCGCTGGGCCTGCGCCTGGGCGAAGGCACAGGGTGTGCGCTGGCGCTGCCGCTGCTGCACGCGGCAGCCAACTTCCTGAACCGGATGGCCACGTTCGAATCGGCCCAGGTCAGCGACAAAGCTGTTTGAACCGGAGACCTTCGCATGCACCAGGTCCGCCTGTTCTTCACCGCACTGCAGTTCTTTACGCGGCTGCCGATTCCGCGCTGGGTGGGCTTCGATCCCGCGTGGCTCAATCAGGCTTCACGCTACTTTCCACTGGTGGGCGTGGTGGTCGCACTGATCACCGCTGCGGTCTATGCGGTCAGCTTCAAACTGTTCCCGCCGGCGATCGCCGCGATTCTGTCCACGGCAGCAGGCATCTACGTCACCGGCGCGTTCCACGAAGACGGCTTTGCCGATACTTGCGACGGCCTCGGTGGCGGCATGACGCGCGATCGGGCACTCGACATCATGAAGGACTCGCGCATCGGCGCTTACGGCGCGATCGGGATCGTATGCCTGCTGCTGCTCAAGTGTGCCACCTTGACCATGCTGCCGCCGTTCGGCGCCATGGCCGCGCTGGTGTTTGCGCATCCGGTGTCGCGGCTGATGGCCACGTCGCTGATCTGGCGTCTCGACTACGCACGCGCCGAAGGCAAGGCCAAACCACTGGCGCAAACCATGACCTCACCGGAACTGGCCATTGCCGCCGCTACCGCGCTGGCCCCGGCACTGCTGCTGGTCTGGCTGAACTGGTTGTCATGGACGATGCTGATTTCCGGCGTAGTGTGTGCACTGGCAGCGACCGCGTGGCTGGCGCGTAAATTCGTGCAGCGCATCGGCGGCTATACGGGCGATTGCCTGGGCGCGGTGCAGCAAGTGACCGAAGTGGTGCTGTATCTGTGCGTGCTGACCGGGCTGCACACCGGCGGCCAGTTCTTTTAATCCGCATGCAGCTGATACTGATACGCCATCCGCAACCCGATGTCGCGCCGGGCATCTGCTATGGGCGTACCGATCTGGCGGTGGCGCCCGCGCAGCTGGAACTGGCACTGGCGGCGCTGTTGCCGACACTGCCCTCCGGGCTGCCCGTGTACGCCAGCCCCCTGCTGCGCTGCGCAGCACTGGCGGCGCAGCTGTCGCCACATCCCGTCTACGACGCGCGATTGGTGGAAATGGATTTCGGTACGTGGGAGATGCAGCCTTGGGATGCCATTCCGCGCGCGGGCGTTGACGCCTGGGCTGCCGACCTGGCCAACTACCGCCCGGGAGGCGGCGAAAGCGTGCTGCACATGGCTCAACGCATCGCCGCGTTTTATACCGACCTCCAGCGCCAGCTGGACAACGACAGCGGCGAGGGTCAGGCCATCGTGATCTGCCATGCCGGCGCCATGCGTCTGCTGTCGGCCTGTCACGCAGGTCTGGCGCCGTTGGCAATGGCACTGCACGCGGCCAGCGCGCCGCACCACCTGCCCTATGGCGCTGCGCTGATCCTGCCCTACCGCGGCGGCCAGCCGATACCGCCTCCGCCCCACCCTGCGCGCGAACCCTTATAATGACGGGTTTTTGGTGCTCGCGCGTCCGTCCGGATGCGCAGTTAAACGGGAAACACGAAGCCTGGCAATACCCGGGCCGGCGTGTGCTGCCCCCGCAACGGTAAGCAAGTGTCGCCAGCCGCGACAAACCAGCTCTGACAACCACTGTGCATCGCATGGGAAGGTGAGCCGGGTACTTGCAAGCCCGGATACCGGCCAAACGTGGTGGAAGCACATGCGGCGCGCCGCATGCGTTTTTGTTCAATCTGGCCTGCGGGGTGCTGGCCGGTTGCCTTTTACAGAAACAGATATCATGAATCTCCGCATTTCCCGCCTGGCGGCGTCGCCCCTGATGGCATCGCTCGCATTGGCCATGGCCGCCTGCCCCGCCCACGCCGAATCCTCATCGACGGTACTGGTTACCGCCACCCGCACCCCGCAAGCGCTGGCCGATGTGATCAGCGACAGCACCACCATCTCCGCCGAACAGATCGCCCAAGCTGGCGCCGGCTCCATCGTGGACCTGCTCAAGCGCCAGCGCGGCATTGAAGTGACGCGCAATGGCGGCGCGGGCAGCGCATCCAACGTCTATATTCGCGGCGCCAACAGCAACCAGAGTATCGTGCTGGTGGACGGCGTGCGCATCGGCTCGTCGACTACCGGCGCCGCCAACTGGAGTGCGATTCCGCTCACCGCCATCGACCGCATCGAAATCGTGTACGGTCCACTGAGTTCCCTGTACGGCGCCGACGCCATCGGCGGCGTGATCCAGATCTTTACCAAAAAGGGCCAGGGAGCACCGGTCGTCACCGCATTTGCCGGCTATGGCAGCGACAACACGCGCGAAGCCGATGCCACGGTTTCGGGTGCCACCGGCGGTGAGCACAGCTTCAGCTACGCCGTCAGCGCCGGCAAGGAAAAATCGGATGGCTTCTCGACCGCCCGACCCGGCCTGTCGACGTACAACCCGGACGACGACGGCTACGACAGGGAAAACGTCTCGGGCCAATTCGGCCTGCAACTGGCCAAGGGCGTAGAAGCAGGCGCGCTGTTCCTGCATAGCCGACTCGAATCGCAGTACGACGCGACAGTACCACGCGGCCAGTCCTTCTACGATGTTCGCAGCGACGCCACCATCGATACCGCCAGCGTTTTCGCCAAGGTGCAGCTGCTGCCGTCGTGGCGCAGCATGCTGCAGTATTCCGAAACCCGCGACAAGGGCGCCAGCTACACCAGCGCCCTGGCCAGCGGTTACACGCGGATCGACACCAAGCAAAGCTTCATCACCTGGCAGAATGACGTGCAGATCGGCGCCGACGTGCTGCAACTGCTGTACGAACACCGCAAGGAAGAAGTGGACACCAATGGCGCCGCCGCCATGAACCGCGACCGCAACACCAATTCGTTTGCGGCGTCGTACAACGCCCGCCGTGGCGCGCATCTGCTCAGCGCCAGCGCACGCCGCGACAATTCCGTGTACGGCGACAAGAACACCGGCGCCATCGGCTATGGCTACAACGTCAGCCAGTCGCTGCGCGCCACCGCCAGCTACGGCACCAGCTACCGCGCGCCCACCTACAACGAGTTGTACTATCCAGGTTACGGCAACGCCGCCAACAAGCCGGAACAGGGCCGCAACGCCGAAGCGGGCCTGCGCTACGACGACGGCGTCAACGCATTGAGCGCCAGCTATTACCGTAACCGCCTGACCGACATGCTGGTCAACACCACCCCCTGCCCGTTCGGCGCCGGCTACACGAGCGGCTGCGCCTACAATGTCAACCGTGCGATGCTCGAAGGCTTGACGCTGTCGGCAGCTACCCGCGTAGCGGGAATCAACCTGGCCGCCAATGCCGACCTGCAGGATCCGCGGGACGACACCACCGGCAAACGCCTGATCCGCCGCGCCAAACGCCACGCCAACCTGACCGCCGATTACGGCATCGGCGCGCTGAAAGCCGGCGTGGAAGTGGAACTGGCGGGCGAACGCTTCGAAAACGCCGCCAACACCGTGCGCCTTGGCGGCTACGGCCTGGTGAACCTGTATGCCACCTACGCCTTCAACCGCGACTGGTCGGCGCTGGTCCGCTGGAACAACGCCACCGACAAGCAGTACGACCTGGCCCGCAACTACGCCACGCCAGGCGCCAAGGTATTCGCCGGCATCCGCTACGGCTACTAACCTTCAGGGTCAGTGCCGACATTCAGACACGAGCTCTACTTTGTTATTGTTGAGCCTGTGTCCAAATGTCGGCACTGACCCCGAAGTTAATGAAAGTTTGCATGTCCAACTTTTCTCGCAACCTGCAGCAGCGTGCCGCCGTGGTCTTGGCTGGTCTGGTGCTGTTCGCGCTGGCGGGCCTGGTTTTTTCGGGCATCACCGGTTCGGTCGTCATTCCGCTGGCCGACATGCCGGCGGCTTTTGCCGATCTGCTGCATGGCGAGAAATCGTCGCTGGCCGCTACCCTGCTCGACCTGCGGGTGAACCGCGCCGCCACGGCCTTCATTACCGGCGCCGCGCTGGCATTGGCCGGGGTGATGATGCAGGCGTTGCTGCGCAATCCGCTGGCCGATCCCTATGTGCTGGGCATTTCCGCCGGCGCGTCGGTCGGCGCGCTGGCCGCGCTGATGCTCATGTGCGCAGCATGGATGGTCGATGCGGCGGCGTTTGCCGGCGCGGTAGCCGTTTCGATGATGTTGTACCTGCTGGCACGGCGCGACCTGCGCGGCGGTGCGGCGGCCGAGGGCGGCACCGCGCTGTTGCTGCTCACCGGCGTGATCCTGTCCTCGGCCTGCATGGCGCTGGTGACGTTGATGCTGTCGATTGCTCCCGACAGCCGCTTGCGCAGCATGGTGTTCTGGATGATCGGCGACATGGCCGGCGCGCCGTTGCGCTGGATGCCATGCGTGGTGCTGGCCGCTGCGCTGATCTTCGCGGTGCGCAATGCGCGTGCCATGAACGTGATGGCGCTGCACGCGGAAGCTGCCGCCACGCTGGGCATCCGCGTGGGCGCGCTGCGCAAGGGCCTGTTCTTCGTTTCAGGCCTGCTTACCGCCAGCGCCGTCACCACCGCTGGCAGTATCGGTTTCGTGGGCCTGATCGTGCCGCATGCGTGCCGCTTCGCGGTGGGTCCGGATCACCGGTTGCTGATCCCCGCGGCCACGCTGGCCGGCGGCACCTGCCTGATGCTGGCCGATACCCTGGCGCGCACCATCATCGCCCCCGAGCAGCTGCCGGTGGGCGTGATCACGGCGCTGGTGGGCGCCCCGGTGTTCCTGTATCAACTGCATCGGCTCAGGAAATAATCGCATGATGATCAGTACCCACCAACTGCGTCTGCACATCGGCGCGCGCTGCCTGGTCGACAACCTCGACTGGCAGGTACGTGCCGGTGAATGCTGGAGCGTGATCGGCCGCAACGGCGCCGGCAAGAGTACCTTGCTGCGCACCCTGGCCGGTCTGCGCCCCGCCGACGGCGGCCATGTCGCGATAGGCGCACGCGCATTGAAAGACTGGCCACTGGCCGACCTGGCGCGCCAGCGCGCCTTTTTGGCGCAAAGCCGCAGCGACGCCTTTGCCTACAGCGTGATCGAAACCGTACTATCGGCGCGCCACCCGTACCACGACAACCGCTACTGGGAAGGCAGCGACGACCACGCGATTGCCCTGCGCGCGCTGGCCTCGATGGAAGTGGAGGACCTGGCCGCACGCGACGTGCGCACGCTGTCCGGCGGCGAACGCCAGCGCGTGGCAATCGCCGCCATGCTGGCACAGGATACCCCGCTGCTGCTGCTCGACGAGCCGGCCAATGCGCTCGACCTGGCGCACCAGGTAAGCGTGATGACCTTGTTGGCGCGCCTGTGTCGCGAACAGGGTAAAACGGTCGTCATGGTCGGCCACGATCTCACCTTGGCGCACAGCGTCTCCACCCACGCGCTGATGCTGCGCGGCGATGGCCGCTGGCTGGCCGGCGCCAAGGACCAGGTGATGCGCGCCGATATACTGGGCGACTGCCTGGGCCACCCGATCGACATCATCCAGCACGGGCACCGCAGCATCTTCATCCCCACCGAGGAAACCTTATGACCGACCAAATCAAGACGCAAGAGAGCGACGACGCCGCGCTGAACGAGCGACATCGCGTGCGCATGGAGCGCAAGAAGGCGATCATCGACGCCCAGATCGCATCCGCCAACAAGCAGATCGGCATCATCATCGTCAACACCGGCAACGGCAAGGGCAAGAGCTCGAGCGCATTCGGCATGGTGGCGCGCGCGCTGGGCCACGGCATGAAGGTGGGCGTGGTGCAGTTCATCAAGGGCGCGATGGCCACCGGCGAAGAACAGTTCCTGCGCCGATTTCCCGACGAAGTAAGTTTTCACACGATGGGCGAAGGCTATACCTGGGAAACCCAGAACCGCGAGCGCGATATCGAAAAGGCCACGCTGGCGTGGGAACAGGCCAAGCGCTTTCTCGACGATCCCGCATACGGGCTGGTGGTGCTCGACGAACTCAATATCGCGCTGAAATATCGTTACCTCGATGTGGAACAGGTCATCAACGACCTGCTGGCGCGTCCGCCCATGCAGCACGTGGTGATCACCGGCCGTGGCGCCCCGCCCGAGCTGATCGCGATTGCCGATACCGTCACCGACATGACCGTAGTGAAGCACGCATTCAAGGCCGGCATCGCCGCCCAGCTGGGCACCGAATGGTAACGCCGGTAACGCCGGTAGCGCACATCGACGTCAAGGTGGTGATGGTGGCCGCCGTCTCGTCCGGCCAGGGCAAGACCACGTGTACCGCCGCACTGGCGCGCAAGCTGGTCAAGCTGGGCCAGCGCGTGCGCGTCTTCAAGTGCGGTCCCGACTTCATCGACCCGATGCTGCTGGAGCGTGCTACCGGCGCGCCGGTACGCACGCTCGATCTATGGATGGTGGGGGAAGACCAGTGCCGCAGCCAGCTGGCGCATGCGGCCATCGAGGCGGACGTAATCCTGATCGAAGGCGTAATGGGGCTGTATGACGGCACACCGTCGTCGGCAGACGTGGCGCGTGCGTTCGGTGTGCCGGTACTGGCGGTGATCGACGCTTCCGCCATGGCGCAGACGGCAGGCGCCATCGTCATGGGCCTGCGCGACTATGGCCCGGTGGACATGGCCGGTGTGATCGCCAACCGCGTGGCCAGCGAGAACCACGGCAAGATGGTGGCCGCGTCGCTGCGCGGCATTCCGCTGTTTGCCACCATGCCGCGCCAGCAGGTATCGCTGCCCGAGCGCCATCTGGGACTTGTGGTGCCCGGCGAAATCCGCAATCTCGATCAACTGCTCGATCAGCTGGCCGATCAACTGATCTTCGACGCGGCGGCTTGGGCCGCGCTGCAACCGGTACGTATCGAGATTCCGCCAGCGCCGGCAGCGCTGGAACAACCAACGCCCCTGCAAGGCACGACCATTGCGATTGCCCGCGATGCCGCCTTCATGTTTCTGTATCCGGCCAACCTGGATGCGCTGCGCGCCATGGGCGCCACGCTTGCCTTCTTTTCGCCGCTGGCCGACGAACCGGTACCAGGGAACGCCCATGCCGTGTACCTGCCCGGCGGCTACCCGGAACTGCACGCGCAGGCGTTAAGCGAAGCGGCCACCTGGCGCGCCTCGATCCGCACGGCGCATGCCGCCGGCCTCCCTATCGTGGCAGAATGCGGCGGCATGATGGCATTGGCCGATACCCTGGCCGACCAGGCGGGCGCCCAATGGCCGATGGCGGGCCTGCTGGCCGGGACTGTGGCAATGCAGCCACGCCTGGCCGGCCTGGGTCCGCAGGGACTGCCCACCGAAGACGGCGTCCTGCGCGGACATACCTTCCACTATTCAAAACTGACAACCACAGTGGAACCGGCCGCGCATACAATCAAGCATCCCTCCGCAATACAGGGTGAAGCCTGGTACCGCGTGGGGTCACTGACCGCTTCGTATTTTCACGCATATTTTCCATCCAACCCGGCGGCGGCAGCCGCCTTGTTCACGAGGAGACAGGGATGACACGTACATTGGTTCTGGGTGGCGCGCGCTCGGGCAAGAGCGCTTACGCCGAACGTCTGGCCATCGAGTCGGGCAAGGAAGTCGTCTATATCGCCACCGCCACGGCGGGAGACCCGGAAATGGCGGCGCGCATCGCCCACCATCGCGGCAGCCGGCCCGGCGAGTGGACCACGGTGGAAGAACCTCTGGCACTGGGCAACCAGCTGCTGCGCTGGTCGTCGCCCGAGCGCCTGATTCTGGTCGACTGCCTTACGCTGTGGCTGAGCAATCTGCTGTTTTCCACCGGCCAGGAATACCCGGACGTGGGAGAGATCGCGCTGCCCGCGCTGTTCCACGAACAGCAGGACATGCTGGCCAGCGCCCTTACCAAATGCAGCAGCGATATCGTGCTGGTGTCGAACGAGGTAGGCCTGGGCATCATGCCGTTCGGCGCCATCTCGCGCTGCTTCCTCGACGAACAGGGTCGCCTGAATCAATCGGTGGCGGCAATCTGCGACCGCGCGGTGTTCGTTGCCGCCGGCCTGCCGCTCACGCTGAAGGGATAACGGTGCTGACAGGGTTGAGCTGCACCGCGCTGGCGGTGCTGATGGTCGCTGGCGTAGGGTTGGATTTGTTGCTGGGCGAAGCGCGCCGCTGGCACCCGCTGGTGGGCTTCGGCAATCTGGCTAGTGCGCTGGAACGACGGTTCAACCGGGGCGGCGCCACGGCGCGCTTGCGGCGCGGCGTACTGGCCTGGATGCTGGCCGTGCTGCCGATCACACTTGCCGCCGCGCTGCTGGTGTGGCTCGCGGCCACCGTCAGTTTCTGGCTGGCGTGCGCGGTGCACGCGGCCATGCTGTATGTGTGCCTCGGGTTGCGCAGCCTGCGCGACCACAACCTGCCCATCGCCCAGGCGCTGGCAAACGGCGACCTGCCGCGCGCGCGCTGGCTCACGTCACGTATCGTCAGCCGCGATACCAGCAGCGCCAGCGAAGTGGAGCTCACCCGCGCCAGCGCGGAATCGCTGCTGGAAAACGGTAACGACGCAGTGTTCGGCACCCTGTTCTGGTTCCTGGTTGGCGGCGGCCCTGGCGCCGTCATGTTCCGCATGGTGAATACGCTCGATGCGATGTGGGGTTACCGCACCGAGCGCCTGTTGCACTTCGGCTGCGCCGCCGCTCGCCTCGACGACGCCTTTAATTATCTGCCGGCGCGCCTGACCGCGCTGTCGTACGTGTTGCTGGCGCCTGGCCTGCAAGGTAAACGCCGCGCATGGCAATGCTGGCGCGCGCAAGCGCCGCAGTGGGACAGCCCCAACGCCGGCCCGGTTATGGCCAGTGGCGCCGGCGCGCTCGGCGTGCAGCTGGGTGGCGCAGCAATCTACCACGGCCGGCTCGAAGAGCGCCCGGTACTGGGCGCGGGCGTTCCCGCCACCGGCGTCGATATCGGCCGCGCATGGCGGCTGGTCACGCACACCACGGCGCTGTGGCTGGCCCTGGGCCTGGCGCTGGCACTGATACTGGAGATCCTGCATGCTTGAACACGGCGGCAACCTGCGCGACGCCACCCTGCGCTTCGGGCGCTCCGACTGGCTCGACCTGTCCACCGGCCTCAATCCGCACTGGTATCCGGCGCCGGCGCTGCCCGGCAACGCGTGGCACCGGCTGCCCGAAGCATCGCCCGAGCTGGCCCGCGCGGCGCAAGCATGCTACGGCGCTCCGCTGATGCTGCCGGTGGCCGGCACCCAGGCCGCGATCCAGGCCCTGCCCCGGCTACGGCGCCCATCCAGGGTGACGGTCGCCGCGCCTTCGTACGCCGAGCATGCGCACCATTGGGCCGGCCACGGTCACACGCTCACGCAGACGCCGTATGCGGAACTCGATGCTGCGGTCGCCCGCAGCGACGTGATGGTGGTATGCAATCCGAACAACCCTACCGGCGCCACCGTGCCGGCCGCACAACTGCTGGCGTGGGCGGAGCAGCTTGCCGCACGCGGCGGCTGGCTGGTGGTGGACGAAGCGTTTGGCGACACCGCGCAGCACAACAGCGTGGCCGCCCATAGCGGCCAGCCGGGATTGATCGTGCTGCGCTCGGTGGGAAAATTTTTCGGCCTGGCCGGCATCCGTCTCGGCTTCGTGGCCGCCCACGCCGACCTGCTGCGCGACCTGGCCAACCTGCTGGGCCCATGGACCATCAGCGGGCCGGCGCAGCATATCGCGCTGGCCGCGCTGGCCGACTTGCCATGGCAGGCCGCTACCCAGGAACGCCTGCACCGTGACGGCGCCCGACTGCGCGCATTGCTGGCTGCGCACGGCATTGCCGCCACCGGCACGCCGCTGTTCCAGTGGTGGGCGGAGCCGCAACCCAAGGCCTTCTGGCAGCATATGGCCGAACGCGGCGTGTGGGTGCGGCTGTTCCGCGACGCCGCGCGCGGCATTCGACTCGGCCTGCCCCCCGACGCAGCAGGATGGCTGCGTCTTGAAATCGCATTGAAGGAATGGACCGAAAAATGAACCGTCTGAATAATCTGGCGCTGCTGGCGCTCACCGCCGTCTGCATCGGCGCCAATGCCGCCGCCATTTCGGTGCGCGACGACGACGGCAACGTCATCACGCTGCTAAAGCCGGCGCAGCGCATCGTGTCCATGTCGCCGCACATCACCGAGCTGTTGTTCGCAGCCGGTGGCGGTGAACGCATCGTGGGCGCCGTTACCTACAGCGATTTTCCGGAAGCCGCAAAAAAAATCCCCCGCATCGGCACCAACCGGCAAATCGACATGGAACGCGTGATCGCCATGAAGCCGGATCTGATCGTGGCGTGGATGCACGGCAGCTCCGAGCGACAGATCGAGACTTTGCGCCAGCTGGGCATTCCGATCTTCCACAGCGAACCATTAAAGCTCGACGGCATCGCCGACAATGTGCAGCGCCTGGGCCAGTTGCTGGGCACCGACAATGTGGCGCAACCGGCGGCAGCGCAGATCCGCGCACAGTTTGCCGCGCTCACCAAACAGTATGCGGGCCGGCCACCGGTGCGCATGTTCTACCAGGTGTGGGACAAACCGCTATATACCCTCAGCGGCGGCTCGATCGTCACCGACGCCATGCGCGTGTGCGGCGGCGTGAATATCTTTGCCGACCTCAAGGTGACGGCGCCCGTGGTCAGCATCGAGGGCGTGCTGCAAGCCGATCCCGAGGCGATCTTCGGCACCGCCGAAAAAGACTACGGCGGGGTGACGCTATGGAAGCCATACACCACGCTCAAGGCCGTCCGCAACGGCAACCTGTTTACGCTCGACGGTGAGTTGCTGAATCGCGCCGGCCCGCGCATGGTGGACGGCACCCGCGCCATGTGCGAAATGCTGGAACAGGCGCGCCAGCGCCGCAAGAACTGAGATGGCTTTCCCCTATTCCACCCTGATGGTGCAGGGTACCACGTCCGACGCCGGCAAAAGTACCGTGGTGGCGGCGCTGTGCCGCCTGCTCAAGCGCGACGGCGTGCGCGTGGCGCCGTTCAAGCCGCAGAACATGGCGCTCAACAGCGCGGTGACGGCGGACGGCGGCGAGATCGGCCGCGCCCAGGCGCTACAGGCAATCGCCGCCGGCGTGGCGCCGCATACCGACATGAACCCGGTGCTGTTAAAACCTTCCAGCGACATCGGCGCGCAAGTGATCATCCACGGCCAGGTGCGCGCGGACATGAGCGCCCGCGACTACCACCGCTATAAAACGGTGGCCATGGAAGCGGTGCTGGAATCGCACCAGCGCCTGCTGGCGCAATACGATTGCGTGATGGTGGAAGGCGCCGGCAGCCCGGCCGAAATCAACCTGCGCGACCGCGACATCGCCAACATGGGCTTTGCCGAAAAAGTGGACTGCCCGGTGATCATCGTGGCCGATATCGACCGCGGCGGCGTATTCGCCCACCTGGTGGGCACCTTGTCGTGCCTGTCGGAGAGCGAACGGGCGCGCACCATCGGCTTCGTCATCAACCGCTTCCGGGGCGACATCAAGCTGCTGGAGCCGGGACTGGAATGGCTGGAAGCGCAAACCGGCAAACCGGTGCTGGCCGTACTGCCCTACCTGCACGGCCTGTTCCTCGATGCGGAAGACGCGGTGCAGGCGGTGCAGGCGTCAACCGGTGCGTTCCGCGTGGTGGTGCCAAGCCTGCCGCGCATGAGCAATCACACCGATTTCGATGCGCTGCGCGCGCACCCGGACGTGGATTTGCGCTTCGTGCGCCAGGGCGAGCCAATTCCCCCGGCGGACCTGATCATCCTCCCCGGCAGCAAGAACACGCGCGGCGACCTGGCATGGCTGCACACCCAGGGCTGGCCTGCCGCCATCGCACGCCACCTGCGCTACGGCGGCAAGGTACTGGGCGTGTGCGGCGGTTTCCAGATGCTGGGCGCCAGCGTGACCGACCCTCTCGGCATGGAGGGTCGCGCCGGCGCTTCGCCGGCATTGGGGCTGCTCGACATGGTTACCGAGATGACGCCACATAAGCGGCTGGTGCAGGTGCACGGCACGTGCGCATTCGACGACGGCCAGGCGCCGGTGGCGGGTTACGAGATCCACATGGGCACCTCGACCGGCAGCGCCCTGGCGCGGCCGGCGTTTACGATCGATGGCCGCCCGGAAGGCGCCCTCTCGCCGGATGGGCAGATTCTCGGCACTTATCTGCATGGCCTGTTCGATACGCCGCAGGCATGCGGTGCGCTGCTGCGCTGGGCCGGACTCGATACTCACAACACGGTGGATACGGCGGCGCTGCGCGAAGCGAGCCTCGAGCGCATCGCTGACGCTACCCAGCCGCTGTTCGATGCGCTGGTGGCGCTCAAGACCCCGCCGCGCTAACGGTCAGCCCAGCGGGCATTCCTCGAGCTTGCGGTTGCCCGGCCCTGGCAAGGTGCGCAGGCTGCGCTCCACCGCCGCCGTGTACTCGTGCTTCATCACCGTATCGACGAAGCGGAAGTCGCAGCGCACTTGCTCGTGGCTGGCGGTAACCACCAGGTAACCGCGCTTGCTGGTCTGGGCGTAGTACAGCGGCGCGATCATCTCCACCATCATGGCCGCCACGTCGTCCGGGTCGCGGTCTGGATATCCGCCCTCCATGCCCGGCGACGTTACTCCCGGCGTGGCGAATTCCACACCCGCCTGCCGTCCGTTGGCGTCCACCAGGTCGCTGGCCCACGCGTTGTGGGTGTCGCCGGCCAGCACTACCAGGTTCTTGCGGTGCTGTTCCATGATCGCGAACACCCGTTCGCGTTCGCTCTGGTAGCCGTCCCAGGAATCGAGATAGCACGGCACCGACGGCGCGGCGAGCCAGCGCTGCTCCTGCTCGTTCGCGCAGCCGGGATCGGCCGCCACGCGCCGCTTGAGCGCCGTGTAATCGGTGCTGTTGCATTCGCCCAGCAGCACCGCGCGCGGATACTCCATGCGCGCCATCAGCACCTGCTGGCCAAGCATCTGCCACCGCGCCGTCGACTGCGCCACTTGCCGTTCCAGCCATGCCATCTGCACGCTGCCCATCATCTGCCGCTGCGGCGCATACACGTCGCGCCGGTACCTGGCTTCGTCGAAGCGTTTATCGGCATCGAAGTACGACGACATGATCAACTGCTGGTCGCGGCCCACCACGCGCGTATCGAGCATGTGCAGCGAAACGATGCCGCCGAAATCGAATGACCGGTAGATCTGGTCCGGCGCGGATGGATCGGGCGTGCGGATCGGCATCCATTCGTGGTAGGCAGTGGCTGCCGCCAGCTTGCGCAGCCGGAACGGGCCATAAGCACTGGTCTTGTGGTCGAGCGAGCCGTCGCACCACGTGTCGTCGGCGATTTCGTGGTCGTCCCACACGGCGATGAACGGCATGGCCGCGTGTACGGCCTGCAGATCCGGGTCGCTGCGGTATTGTGCGTAGCGGCGCCGGTAGTCTTCGAGCCGCAGCAGCACGTCGCGCGGTTCCGACACGCGATCGAGCTGCTTGCCCTGGGCAGCGCCGTAGCCGGTGCTTTCGTATTCGTAGATGTAGTCGCCCAGGTGCAGCGCAGCGTCGATATCATCCCGCAGCGCGGCGTCGGCATACACGTTGAAAAAGCCGAACGGATAGTTCGAACACGAAAATACGGCCAGCTTCACCTGCCGCACATCGGCGCGCGGCAGGGTTTTGGTGCGGCCCACGGCCGACTTCACGGCAGCGGCCTCGAACTGGTAGTAATACACGTGGCCGGGCAACAGCCCGGCGGCATCCACCTTCACCGTGAAATCCTGGCGCGCCGACGTGGTGGCGGTGCCGGTGGCGACCACCTGCTGCATGGCGGCGTCGGTGGCCAGGCGCCAGCCCACGGCGATGTCGCCGGTACTACCGGCACCGCTGTCCTGGCCGGGCGTGATGCGCGTCCAAAGAATCACGCGGTCGGTCAATGGATCGCCGCTGGCCACGCCGTGGGCGAAGCGGGTGGCGCCCACGTTGTCGCCGTCGCCCAGATTGGCGGTACTGCTGCACGCCGCCAGGCCGGCGCCCACGCCGGTGCTCATGATGGCGGTGCCGGCCACCTGGCGGATAAAGCCGCGCCGGCCGGGAATATGGGGTTTGTCCATGGCGCCTCCTTGATGTCGTTGGGCGCACCTTACCGTCCGCGCGTGACACCATAATGACGTCGATTTGCTCTCCCACATGCCCGGTGACCCGTATCGCGCATTTATGGGAAAATCGGGGGATGGATACTCCCGCCGAAAAAACCGCACCGTCGTCCGCTGAAGCTGCAGCCAAACGTTATCTGCCGTGGGTGGTGGCCACCGCGCTGTTCATGGAGCAGCTGGACTCCACCATCGTCAACACCGCCATCCCCAGCATGGCCGAAAGCCTGCAGGTCACGCCACTGAGCCTCAAGGCCGTGGTCACCAGCTATGTGCTCAGTCTTGCGGTGGCCATTCCCGTCAGCGGCTGGATGGCTGACCGCTTCGGCACGCGGCGCGTCTTCATGAGCGCCATCACCATTTTCACGATTGCTTCGATCCTGTGCGGTCTGTCGGTCAATTCGCCGATGCTGGTGGCGGCGCGGCTGCTGCAAGGTTTTGGCGCGGCGATGATGATGCCCGTCGGGCGCCTCGCCATCGTGCGTACGTTCCCCAAGAGCGAGCTGCTGGCGGCGATGAACTTCGTCATCATCCCGGCGCTGATCGGTCCCTTGCTGGGGCCCACGGTGGGCGGCTTGATCGTGCACTGGATGACGTGGCGGGAAATTTTCTTCGTCAACGTCCCGGTGGGCATCGCCGCGCTTTATCTCGCCAACAAGCATATGCCCGACTACCGTAGCGAGGATGTACGGCCGCTCGACTTCATCGGCCTGGTGCTGTTCGGCACCGGCGTGGCGCTGCTGTCATGGCTGCTCGAAGTCTTCGGCGAGCACCGGCTCGACTTTACCTCGATGGCGGTGCTGATGCTGATTGCCGTCTCACTGCTGGCAGCGTACGTGTGGCATGCGCGCGAGGCGGCGTATCCGCTGCTGCGCCTCACCTTGTTCAAGATACGCACGTTCCGGGTGTCCGTCATGGGTGGTTTCATTACCCGCATTGGCGTGGGTGGCCTGCCGTTCCTGCTGCCGCTGTTGTACCAGCTGGGACTGGGCCTGCCGGCCTGGCAATCGGGCCTGCTGATGATGCCGTCGGCGGCCGCCGCCATGTTCATGAAGTTCATCTCAGCGCGCGTGCTGGGGCGCTTCGGTTATCGCCAGGTACTCACCGTGAATACGGTGCTGATCGGCGTTACCATCAGCATGTTCTCGTTTGTCCAGCAAGGCACACCGATCTACGTGATCGTGATGATCAGCCTGTGCCTGGGGTTCTTCAATTCGCTGCAGTTCTCCAGCATGAACACCATCGCTTACGCCGACGTGGAGGGGAACGACAGCAGCATGGCCAGCACCATCGCCAGTTCGATGCAGCAGTTGTCGGTCAGTTTCGGGCTTGCAGCCGGCTCGCTGATCACCGGCTGGTACCTGGGCGACGTGCCGCAGTCGAACCGGCTGGCACTGACGTCCGCCCTGCACTACGCGTTCCTTACGCTGGCGGTACTCACCATCCTGTCGTCGATCACGTTCTGGTCCTTGCGCAAGGGCGATGGCGAGAGTATCAGCAAGGGCAGCGTCAAGGACTCCTGATCCCTGACGCCGCGGCAGTTACACCGCCGGCTGGCGACGCCGGCGGGCAATGGCGCCCACCAGGCCCAGGCCGGCCAGCAGCATGGCGTACGTGGCCGGTTCCGGCACGGCCGCCGTAACGCCGGTGTAACCGCCACTCACGCTGAACATCGCGTGCTGGCCGTTGATGGTCAGCCCGTCGAGCAGCGCCAGGAAGCTGGCATCGCCCGAGTAGTCGCCCAGCAGACGGAAGGCGTATGCGCCGCTGGCTGCCTCGGTAAAGCTCAGCGTTTTGCCGGCAACGACCGCACCCAGGCCGTTGAACGTCAACGACGAACCGCCGAGCAGCACCGAGCTGTTATCGAGCAGCGCCAGGCTGGCAAAGGTCTGGCCGCCGTCGATCAGTTGCAGCGTGCCGCCGTTCAGTACCAGGTCGCCCTGCCCGGCCAGGCGGTTGGCGCCCACCAGCGTCAGCATGCCGCCGCTCAATTCGGTCGCGCCGAGATAGGTGCTCACGCCGCTCAGCACCACGTTGCCGCTCTTGATCGTGACCTGGTTGAAGTTGGAGATGGCGCCTGCATACGCAAAGCTGTTGCCGGCGCCAGCGTCGATGCTCAAACCATTGGTGCCACCGGTGCCGCCCTTGATACTGCCGCTGATGGCGCCACCGGTGATGGTCAGGCTGTTCCTGCCGCTTCCCAGCTCGATCGCCTTGCCGCTGCTGGCGCCATCGATAGTGCCGCCGGTGACGATCACGGTATTGTCCGCACCGGTCTTGATGGCGGCATTGCTGGTGCCGCCGCCCCGGATGGTGGCGCCGGACTGGTTCAGAATGGTGACCGTGTAACCGCTGGCCGCGCCCACGGCCACGATGGCCGAATCGCTCTGGCCGCGTATCAGGCCACCGGTCTGGTTGGTGATGGTGGCGTTGCCGTAGATTGCTTCGCGGCTGCCGCTGCCATTATCGAGGTCATTACCGGCCAGGGTAATGCCGCGTCCCACCGCGTTGTTGTTGCCGCTCGAGACCAGGCCTTCAATGGTGCCCGCGTTGGTAATCGCGCCGCCGCCAAAGCTGATGCCTTCGCTGTACGCCAGGCCGCTGCCCGCCGCGCCGTAAGCATTGATTGAACGGATGGTGCCGGTGTTGACGATGTTGGCCAGGCCGTCGACGTCGATGCCGTCGCCATCGCCGGTCACGCCTTGGCCGCTGATCAGGCCATGGTTGATGATATTGGCGGTTTGCAGATTGTTGATGCCGTCGAGGTTGATGCCCGAACCATTCATGCCGCGCACGATGCCGCCCGCTTCATTGGTCAGGTCGATCACAAAGGTGGTGGTGGCGGTTTCCTGGCCGCCGGTGATGCCATGACGGGCGCCTTGCACCACGCCGGTCGCACCGTTAAAGATCTTGGTGCCGGAATTGGCCTGAGCATCGATGCCATCGCTGCTGCTTCCGGTGGTGGTAATCGAACGGATCGTGCCCCAGTTATTGACCTGGCCATTGGTGCCAGGGCGTACCGCATCGGCCTCGCTGGCCTGCAGCAGACCGCCCGCATGGTTGTTGACGATGTTGGCGCCGGACGTGATGTTACCGAAGTCCACGGCCTGCGAACCATTGCCGGACGGGTTGAGCGAGACCACCGCACCGTAGTTGTGGAGGGTGACGCTGGCGTTTTCCTTGGCCATCTGGATCACGTCGGCATCGGCCGTTTGCAGCAGTGCACTGTGGTTGTCGGCGGCACCATTGATGATGACCAGGCCGGTGACGCCGGTGTTGTCACGAATTAAGCGGCCGGTACCGGTTTGCCTGATCGTGCCCTGGTTGTTGAGCGTAACGTTGCTGCCCTTGACGGTCACGGCCACGTCGCTGCCGCCCACCGACAGCATGCCGTTGCTGGCCACGGTGCCGGTCTGACCGGCGTTCAAAGTCTGGGCGTTGCCATTGGTGGTGTTGGCACCCACGCTGAAGTTGGCCGCCTGCGCAGCACCCAGCGGCAGCACCGCCGAGAGCAGCAGGAATTGAAGGGTGGACGAGGCAGTCGGCATGGCAAAGGTCATCATGTATCCTGGATAAGAAAGTGATCAAACTTCCAATATCCCGGAACTTTATGACAAGGTCATGACGACCGCCCGTCCCCTCCCTTAAAAGGACGTCAGCGCCTTGGCGAACTTGATGAGCCACAGCCGGCTTGGCCGCTCGACATCGGCGCCGCGCGCCACGCGTATGGTGTTACCGGCCGTGCAGCCGGCACTGCTGCTGGTGACGATGGCGCCGTTCGCATCGATATTGCACTTGGTAACATCGACATCGTCGATCGCCACGCCGGCGGCATTGAACACCTTGGTTTTCATGCCGAAGTCGTTGTCGTTGACTAGGGCCAGGGTGTTGGCATCGACGATGGTGAGGCCTTCGGCTTTTTCCGCCAGCCAGCCGATCGCCTTCAAATCGAGCAGCACGGTTTTTTTCAAGGCGACTACCGACGTCCAGTCGGCGCCATTGACCGCGACACCACCCATGCTGCTTTTTTCCAGGTCGGACGTGGTGACGTTGTAAGCGGCGGCCGCGATATCGGTGGCGGCGCCGATTTCCACCAGCATCAGCTTGTTGAATACGGTACCGTCGGGCGCTGCGCCCTGCTCGATCACGATGAACTTGCCGTTGCCCAGTGCCACCACGTCGCCGAGCTTGGCGTTGCCGGTGCGACCATCCTGGTAGTCGGTCGCGGCCAGCGGGTACGCGTACATCTTGCCCGCGGTGCCCGTGGTGGGATCGAATTCGATCCAGCGCGTGAAGCGCGCGTAGCGCTCGATCAGCTCGCTTTTGCCGGTCACGGTGTACGCGGTGCTGCCATCGGTAAGCGGGCTTTGCAGGAAGCCATGCAGCTTGTCGGTGGTAGTATCGAGCGTCATGCCTTCCATGCCACGGTTGGCGCGACGCTTGGCAAAGATCGCCGGCAAGCCGGTGCCCGGCGCATATTTGTTCAGAATGATGCCGGTGGCCGGATCGATTTTCTCGATGAACGGGCCGTATTCGTCCGATACCCACAGCACGTTGCGCTTCTTGTCGAACACGATCGCTTCGGAATCGAGACCGCCTGCGTTGAAGGTGGCTTTGCTGGCGGCGTCGTATTTCATCGCATCCATTACCGGCAGTTCGGACGTATAGCCTACCGTGCCTGGCGCTACCGGCAAGCCGGACGTGGCCACGGTAGCCGACACCTTGATCGGCGTCGACGACGTCAGCACCGCGCCGGACTTGCCTACCGTGATCACGCCAAACGACGGCGCGAAGCTGGGCGCAGGGAAAATTTTGCTGCCGGTGATGCCGGTGCCGCTCAAGGCGGGCAGGTTCGGGCCGTCGCCGTTGGGACCACGATCGGTCAGGCCATAGAATTCCAGCTCGCCATTGGCGTTGGTGCCCTTGAATGCCAGTGCCGAACCATACGATGGCAGGAAGCCGAGCGGGAACTCTGCCTTGACGTTGGCATTGCTGCCTTCGTAGGGAATATAGAACTTGCTGTCGGCCTGGACCTGGTAACGGGTGACGGTGACAGCCACGTCGCCCAGGCTGTTTTTCTGGGTAAAGCTTTCGTTGAACGGCACGCCCAGCCTGGAAGCGAGCGTGTCTTCGAAGTGTTCGCGCACCAGAGCGCGACGGCTGTCGTCCACAGTGCGGGCAGCATACTTGGCGCCGGCCGTGGCCAGCGTGGCGCTCAGTGCCGTATTGAAGTTGCCCGCGGCCGCGTTGAAGTCGATGGTCTTGGCGGCCAGCGCAGTCTTCGCCTCGGCAGTGAGCTTGATGCCGTTCGACGGATCGTTGTCATCATCGAGCAATTGCAGGGCCAGCAGGCGATTGATCACTTTGACGTCCTTGATGTCGGTCACGCGGGCCAGCTCCAGTGGCGTGGCGGTGGACGCACACAAAGTGCTGCCCAGGGCAATGCCGCCGATGCTGAAGGTGACGGTGTCGCCAGCATAGCAGGTGTACTCGCCCTTGGCGGTGGTGGTGGCCTTCGGTGCGGTGCCGGCAACGTAATCGAGGTTTTCCACCGCGCCGTCCAAAAACACGCCGGTGATGGCGGGATTGACCGGGGCTGCCGCGTCATTGTCGCTGCTACCGCAGCCTGCCAGAACGGAGAATACTGCGAGCGACACCAGGGAAAGACGCATCATGCTGAACCACCTCTTATTGGGAAAGAGGCAAGTTTAGCGGGATTAAATGACGGGAATATGACGTCAAAATGCGAAAAACCCCGCCTAGATCACTAGACGGGGTTTTTCTATATAACTAGCCTGACGATAACCTACTTTCACACTGGTTGCAGCACTATCATCGGCGCAAAATCGTTTCACGGTCCTG